>Ga0194133_10010939_pt1 | contig 10131 bp, 9 predicted proteins | sample TA2KigOf40mmetaG_FD_155448 | JGI IMG/M metagenome (GOLD analysis project Ga0194133, IMG submission 155448) | Freshwater microbial communities from Lake Tanganyika, Tanzania - TA2015055 Kigoma Offshore 40m | ecosystem: Environmental > Aquatic > Freshwater > Lake | place: Tanzania: Lake Tanganyika... | reverse complement strand
ATTCATCTGGATCAGCTCTTTGGCATCTTTTGGACAGGTAGTCTCGAGAGTATTCGTTGTGGTAGTCACGGCATGCAGTTCTCAAGAGTCTAAAATGAAATGAACGAAGCTTGTTTTTATATCAAGATTTTATACTGTCATACCAGACTGCACATGCATAGAATACTGTGCCATAAAAATGAGCAGTATAGACTCCACCGATGAATTACTCTTAAATATGGGTAATCATATCTACAAGAGTCAAGTAAAATGTAACATTCACATTATTTGTTTGATATTGGTAAAAGACGAAAGAATCAAATTTAGGATTTTTATACTAATTTCAGAGGATTTCTCATTCATTCTTCACTTCACTTAGCAAGAAAAAATATTTCAAAAAAGTAAAAGTGGCTTATTGCATTGCTGCTGAGTTACCTTTGACCCACTTTAATGTGTTTAAAGTGCAGCCTAAGTTCTCAGGAAGTTAAGGTGGAGTGACAACTTAACAGATTGTAATTTATATTAAATTCTCTCATTTTATAGATCTAAAATGAATTTTTTTTTTGCCAACCCTAAGGGACAAAGCTGGCTTTTCTTCAGTTCCTTTAGTCTAGTTTTCCAATGTTTATTTTGAGAAAAAATTAGGGCAATATAAAGTTATAAACATTGAATTTTTATTTTTTGAAATAAGAAATTATTAGGTCTCAAATAATTTCTCAGATTTCCTCTAAAATTATATCTGTATTATAAAAACTTATTTTTTACACTTGGCAGAAATATGTCCCGGATTCCAAGGATCCTACTCTGCTACATTGGTAACTCCTTATAAAAACCCAAAGTCTAGAAATTTCCTTCTGTGGCTTGAGCAAGTATCAATGTTAACATCAAAAAATTATTTAGGGAAGCTTCAAAAGAGCACCAAAATGCTCAAAGATTAGTTGTTTCTTATTTTATTTGTATGTTTTTATTAATTTTGAGATTTTGAATACTTTCATGATTTCAAAATCATATCAAAAATGAAAGCCTATAAATTAATCTCAATTGTTTTGCTTGCAACAAGTTGTTTGTCAAGTAAATGTGATTGGGAAAAAACAAGAGACAAAGATACGTTTGAGGAGTCAATACAAAACAGTCATTTATTTTCCCATTTACAAATTGAAGAAAGTTTGTGATCTTCATCTCTATATTTCAAACAAAGCTAAGGATTTCAGGATTTTCCTAAAATCAAATGCATTATTATTTTAAGCAATCCCATCCATCAATGTCGAGGCTAGAGTCAGTAGGGCGTGGCTTTGTAGTACTCTTCAAGTGGAATGAACTGAGCACCACCAATGTAATCCAAAACAGTAACTCTTGCAATTTGTAGTTTAACAAACAGCCAGTCGTGATCTATTGAATAAATGATTGGTTGGTTGAATAATTTCCATCAGCCAAATTTATAATCTTAAATACTTTGAGGCCACAAATGCATCTCTTCATGTTTTGTCCACAGTGTATTCTTGGCAAAAGCTTCTTCTTCAGACCCTTTGTCCAGCTTAAAAAAATATAATGATTGCATGAAAACTTTTAAAAATTAGAGTTAAAAATCCTTACTCTTATTATTTGCCCTGTTAGAATGATGTGTGAGCAACGAGGATCCTGAGCATCGTACCCTTTCTCAGCACAATAAGGTGTCTGGGCCAAAGATAAAGTCAAAGACACATTGTTGTTGACCTAAAAAAAATTTGTTTTATGAAGCACTTTTGGCAAAAATAATCTTGTGCTGTTCAGACTAAGCCAATCAGTGTTAATTTTCTTATTCCAACTGTAGATGAATTTTTGTTTTTTTCAAACTTGAAATAAAAAGTTGATATCATGACCAAGGATCGATCCCACACAGACTTTTATCATAATTATCTGTCCATTTCCTTTGACCACAAAGACAGGGTAGCCCCCCATGATGTGACCCTAGTCATATTGCACCTTACCAAACATGGATCAGCAGTTGCTAAACTTATTGTTTGACTTACAATGATATCTTGAACTGACATTTCATCCCTATTTAGATAAAGGTAAGGTATTCCAGTGCTCTCCTTGATTGAAAGGCCATCACTGAAGCTGAAGATATTGGCAAAAGGCATGTCCTTAATGGGATTACGTGAAGACATGGTGGCAATGGCACACCAATCTGAAACAAACATTGAAATTATAGTGCCAAATATTCTGACCAAACAAAGGCGTTTTACCCAAATTATGGACAAGGTATCTTGCTACCCTGGCATGATTAGGATTTTCTGGTGGAGGTGGAAAAGAATTCCTTTTAGTTGAAACAGCAGTCTTCATGAGTGGCATCATGGCAAAAGCTTTCTCTGAACTTTCATTTGGATCAGAGACATAGCCTGTAAAAGATGCTGTCTCATACTTGAATCCTTTCAACTTTGGGCCTAGAATAAGTTTTGACAAGAAGTTTTCTTGTTGAGCTTCAACACCCAAGATCAAACCACAAATTGTGGCAGACAGATAGAGAAAAATCTTCATTCTATCTCTTTGATTACTCAAAATGAAACTGACAATTAAAGATTCAAGATTGATTCTTTTATATATTGCTTGTCTTGTTGAAGCAAAGCAGAAAGATGAGCATGCTTACTGATTTCAAGTTTGATTCTTAAAATTGACGTACACCAAAAAAAACCTTTTTTTCGATTGAATTGAAAGTTATTGCTGAAAAGGTATTGCCGTAATGAAGCAATTTTTACCATTTACAGAAGATTTTCACAAGACTGTGCCCTCATTAAAAAGGGATTTTTAATGTACTCTTATACATAATAGACTGAATTTTACTTTATTCAGAATTTTACTCTTGAAATGACCTTTAAGTTTTGAATTTTTGTCAAAAGTCTTAAATAAAAGTAAAGTAAAGAAAACTTGTATTGAGAACTAATTATCCCTCCCGAAGGGGGTGTTTAGAAATTTTGTTTAGGGATCAGGTGTGATGTCACGCATGCGTCCTTCACCTCATTCTCCTCTGACACCAGTGAAGCTAGAGGCCTTAAATTTGGCATGCATAATCCCCACATGGATGGTTTCAAAGTTACCGATCAGATTTTTGATAAGTTTAAAGTTATATAGGAAACTAAGTGGGCTGGCCCCGTAAAAAATGTTGTTTATCAGGATCATAGGGGGTGGGGGAAGGGTTGCTCGGAAGGGTTTGGCATTTTTTCCCGCACAAAAAATGCCCAACTACTTAATTTATAACACTAAATCAAGTGATTGAGATTGGTGTTGACTTTACAACAACTCCACAGCAATTAGGAGGTCTTTTTCAGTTATCCAACCATTTATTTTGTCTTTTTTTATTTTTTTATTTTGAACATTTATGATTATTTTTTCATGGTTATAATTAACCTAAAGATCTCCCTGGCTGAGATATACATGATAAGATGACTAATTAAGGTTAACCAAGGGGTCTAAGGTTTGCCCGGGCCAGGGATCTAATCCTAAACCTCCCAGTTCTCAGCCAGTTGTCACAGCAATGAGCTACAACGGCCATTTATTTTGAAATCTGTATGGTTAATCTTTCACTGAAAGCTTTTATTTTGTGTCTGTGCGTACTTGCATCATACGTGTTTGTAATTGGGGTAGATTGGGTAGAAAACTGTCACTGACCAATTATTGACCTATCGCTGTGAAATTTTCTATGAGATGTGTCTTAAGATCATGGTAGGTTTACATTGTGGTTTTAACCCCATTTTGGTCTTGAAAGACAAAAGCTTTAAATTTTAAATTCAAGAAAATATTAAAATGCTTGGTAAGGATGTAAATTATTTTTGATTTTCTTGAAATGTGAATTCTTTAAAAGAAATTATTCTTGGATGTTCAGGGAGCACAAAAAATAATTGTTTTCGTTGAAATTTTCCTTGTGAGTATGCAAAAGGGTGCTTAATTTTTTTTGTTTTCCGGATTTTATGCACACGTACGGGTAGGTTAACTTAAAAAGGAAACTTGTTTTCAGTTTTAGGAGGGTCAATATTTTGTGGTGATACTAGTTGCCTCATATTTTGGATGATTGAGGAGTACGTCAAACTAGTTTTCATTTTAGAAAATGATTTGAAACGCCTCCATAAAGTTGAACATCCCTCTGGGTAGTTATTTAATAATGACATTAATTATAACTTATTGCTCATTACTGTTATTAAGTAAATCTTTTAATTTATTAATTCAAGATTAAATGTTTTACCTTGTGGTTGTTAGATATACCACATTGCCAACCCCAACCCTGACTTCTTGGATATTATGAACTAGCCAACCGGGCCCCGGCGCTGCCCGGAAAAAATTTGATGAACTTACGTCACCCATCTGGACATTTTATCTTACACAAAGTTTTCTCTCCCATGACCCATTTAGGTTTTGGAGTTTGGGGTACCCTGGGGTCCAGGGGTTGGGTTGGCAGGGTCATGCTTGTATTAAGAACCTTTCCTGAGTTAGCGGGGAGGTCTGTGCAAAATTTGGTGGAGATTGGTCAGGCAGTACGTGCATGAAAAGTGTACATAGGTACAAACAGTCACTTACATGTATATGGTTTATTGTTGGCAGGATTCTTGGTAGTCTCTCTGAAAAGGATGGTGCTCCTATCTGTCTGCTGACACACTTCTCAGACAATATGTAAGTGTGTACCTCATTAAATGGACCTTATTTAGATTGCTTGTACTAGTTTCTTACAAACAGGGATGAAATATGCATACCAAACCTAATGTCTCATGATTCTCACCTGTTGGAATATTTTTGAAGTGGATGCACAAATGAAGCCAATAATAGAAATTTAAGTAAAAGGGATTGCTGCAGTACCACCCCTGTGGTGAAGTGAAAAAGATTCCCTCAGGATCTAGAGATGGGCCCTGACCCAACCCGAGCTTCCTTTTGACCCGCAGTAAATAAGAGGCCAACCCGGCTTTGACCCAGGTACTTTCTGACCTGACCCAAAGCAATTTTTTTGACCTGAAGGGAAAAAAATTGAAATAATTGACATTTTTAGGGGAAATTTTTGAAATTCAAATCCAAACCATAAATGGCTGACCCGACCCGGGTCAAAAAATTTTGACTCGGACCCATCAATATCAGGATCCACTACTGCGGCCAAAAATGTTACTGTTCCCCTGGTTGGCTAAATAGTGCCTTGTTATACTCTTACTGGTAGTGTTTGAGAGGCTAACATTACAAGCCAAGTGTGGCAGATTTAGAGACCACACGAACAAAATCTCAAGAAACAAACTCGATCATCTAAGCAAGAGGGCCACTTCAAGACAATGGTGCTACTACATCTCAGCCAAGATAGCCATTGATCTGTACATAAGATCAGATACAAGGATAACTGATGATCTTAGAAACTGCACCTACATAAATGATAGAACTCCAGGGCATGAACCATACCAGGTTTGGGCTGGCTGGCCAGGCTGGAGAAAGGCCAAAATAAGGGGAACAAATTTAATACAAAAGTGTTTTTGTAAAGGCCAAAATGGGGCTTTCCATGAGAGCCATTTGTTGAAGGAAAACAACTGCAGAGTCAGCAGTAGGTTCAGGCATCTTGGACAAGTTATTGTACGGAAGGACAAAGGTCCAGAGAACCTAAAGCAGCCAACAAGACTGTAAAAGTACGGGCATCAACAGCTGTGGGAACGAACAACTGTCCTGAGCAGGTAACTCAGATCACGGGAACAAAATGTTATCCGTTTCACCTGCCTAGGACAGTTGGGTTGCTGCAGCTGGCCTGCTCATTGCAGTCAAGGTGATCAAGCTGACAGACGCAGAGTTGACAGACACGATGATTGACCAATCCAGCCCGGCTGAGGGGCAAACCCACTCCTTAATCTCTGACGAAGATAAGCTTGTGTGTATTAAGAAAGTGATTGTCAAATTGAAATTCTATCCATTCTTTAATACAAGTTTCTTTTGACCACCCCCTACCCACTTGTCAAAGAAATTTTAAAAAATGGGAGGTCAGTCATTTCAAGATCTTAAAGTTTCAAAACTTGAGCCCCCATTCCATCAATGAAATGATATAGGGGAGGTAACTTCCCATTTTATTCAATTCTAAAATTATTGAGTGGGCGGTTAAAAAGCAACTTTTGATTTGATTGAATTTCTTTCTTTTTGACAATTAGGGAGTACATTGTTATAGACAGTAGATAATGAGCAAGAGCAAATCCAGTGATGACCTTCCCAATCAAGAAAAGAATCAATATTGTCCTGTAGTGAGGTGTCTGGATCATAAATTTTTGTAGCTCTGGTTGGGTCGGGTCAGCCATTTATGGTTTGGGTTTAGAAAATTTCCCCTAAAAATATCAAATTTTTCAATTTTTTCCCGTTGGGTCAAAAACATCTCTTTGGTTTGGGTCTAAAAGTACCCGGGTCGAAGACAGGTTGGCCTCTTATTTACTTTGCATCAAAAGTATGCTCGGGTTGGGTCAGGGCACATCTCCACTGTCCTGTTTATTGGCGGAACAGCAGCCCATCAAATACTTTAGACACGGAATATGTCCCCTTTTCACGCCCGAACCGCTGTACCATGTCTGCACCAAATTTTGTACAGACCTCCACACCAACTTATGGAAGGTTCTTAACACAAGTATGACCCCGCCAACGTGACTCCCTGACCCGGGGGTACTCCAAACTCCAAAACCTAAACAGATTACTGGAGAAAAACTTTGCTTCACATAAAATGTCCAGATGGGTGACTTGATCTCGCCTAATTTTTGCGGGCAATGCCGGGCCCCGACTGGCTAGTATAAATATATGGATGGATGGGTAAATGGTGCTTCAAACTAGTTATAGATGAAATTTTCACAGATCTTTTTTGACACCTTGGAAAGTATCTAAGCATAGATTGAACACCTAAAATTACCTTCGTCCCGACCAAAGACTACAAAATTAATCTGGTAAAACCCCACTTTTCTTTTGAAATAAATAAAAACTTCTCAATAGTTTGATATAGAATTTTATCAATTTGATTTGAAGTTTATAAAATATTTCAATAAATATATATTCACAAATAAAAAATATCCACAAACTATTTTGGTTTTTTTGTAAGGTTAATAGCTCATAAAATATATTTCAATCAGATTTTGTTGAATTTTTGAACACCACCGGATTTATCACTTGTACCAATCTTTGGTTTTACTCCATAATTGAATAAGCTTTTCAAGCTGGAAATGAAAGTATGATGACTTTTATGTTTTCCAGAAAGTGTTTGTGTAAAAATCAGAGTCATTGTTTAAAATCATTGTTTGAGTTTGAAAGCTTTTTCCATTCATTGATGTGTCATTTAAATCAGTAAAAGGCACTTCATCATTTGAGATCATTGTTGTTTGGAGTGAGTCCAACCAATCACCCACATCTTGATCAATATCCATCGAGATATTGGAATTATTGTCAAGTCCAGATAGGGAGGTTAAGTTTTTGACTGTAAATAAATCATTTTGCTCCTTAAGCTGGTCATTGGAATCTAGAACAATCACAATTTAAGGTTGTTGCTATATACATTGGATTGATGATAATATATGAGTTAGTTTTACCAATGAAATTGAAGAGGTCATCCATCATGATACTTAATGGTTTACCAACATCATTTTGTAGTTCACTTTCAGAAAGGACCTAGATATTTTAGAATTCAACTAAACTTTTGAGTTGTAATATGCAGAATACTGGGGAAAATTGTAATTGAAATTGCAGAAACAAATGTTTTTGATGAGCTCATTTCAATGAATATTCTTACATTTGATTGCAGAATTGACTCAAAGCTCATATCTTGTTGCTTTAAAATATCATCAATGGATGAAATATTTGGTAAAGATGAACACCTTTAAACAAAGATGATCTGTTTATTGATTTAAAGTTTAAAAGTAAAGGTAAAATTTTAAACCTTTGGCTATCATCCAAATTTCCATATCTATTTTTCCCATATGTGTCTGAATTTTGAGCCATAATATCAAGCTGTGATGTTGAACCCAATCCTTGTTTTGCCATATTGGATAAAGCTTTCACAATCTCAGATTGAACCCTTTGCAATTGTTTCAGTTGATTCTGGATTTGATTGTTTTGAATTTGTTGGGCAACTAAGACATTTAAACTGAGGGAATTTTCATCAGATATTTCCTGAATGCTAGACAACTTTTCAAGTTGAGATGCTAAACCAAAGATATTAGATGACAGAAAAAAATTGTTTAGAAAAATTGAAAATTGCCATACTTATATTTTTTCGACCTTCCAAAATGATTTGTTGAGTAAGAAGTTCTCTCTGAGTTTTTTCAGATAGTTGCAACGCTTTTTGAAGCTCTTCAATTCTTTTCTGCTGTTGTTGGATGAGATCTGCAGATGTTTGGGAGCTTTTTCCTTGAGCAATCACATTTTGAGGCAAAGATGAAGAATCTTTTTGTGACTGAGCAGCATTTTGGTACCAATCTTGCATTTCAAATTGGAGCTTGATCAACAAAATCAAGATTTTCAAGTTGACAAATCAAATTGCTTTACATTCATTGTTTGAATCTTACTTGTGCCACAGGAACTGGCTCAGTTGGAAGAGGAATATTCTTTGGAGCAGGTGTGAAACATTGCTCTTTAACAAAAATGGGTCTCAAGGTAACCTTTAAGTTAGAGCCTGCGATTGTAGCAAAGCCACCCTTTTGAGCGTCAAAATTAGATGTCTGGAGAAAAAGTGTCTTTTACCATGCTATTTACTTGAAAAATACTGAACACATAAACCCTCAAACTATTAAAATATTTTCCTAATAGATCATTCTAAGTGTTTTTTATGAAATAACTATAGATAAAAGTTACACAAACACAAAACTTCAAACTATTTCTTTTGCCCTGCTCAGTACTTTTTTTTTAACTTGAAAAAAAATTGTATGTGGATTCATTCTTTATTTCTGAGCTTACTTCACCTCAAACTAGGCTTCATTACCTGATTGTTTGGATCCTGACTACAATCCATAAAATTTTAAACAACTCCAGGTGATAAATAAGTTACTTACCACTAGTTTTATGGGTTCATCCAAGCTCTTCTGATTCAAAAGGGAAGCTCTCAAGGATACCAAAGGAAGAGGTGGAGGAGTTGGTGGCTTTGGTGGAGGATGAGCCTCATCTCTTGACTTACAATTCTCACTTATGAAATGGTTGAATGATTCATCACTCACCATGTTGATATCTTCAAGCATTGCATTTCCTTCATCTGACTGACCCTCACATCCATCACCTTGTAAAAGGCTCAAAATTTCAAGGTCTTCTATATTGAGGTCAGTGATGGATTCTCGGTCTGACACATTACTAATACTCCAATTCATACTACAATCACCACCGTCTTGAACCTGAGACACACTTGCAGATGAAGAGCTTTGTGTTTCTTCATCTCTTCTAAGCTTGCCAACTTTAAGAAAACAAATTATTTTCAATTGAAATAAATGTATTAAATGGTAGTTAAGGATTATTGGCACAAAAATCCTAAATTAATCCATGTAAAAAAAACATTTACAAGATTTTGACTTAAGTTTAAATTACAATTAACCCAAACAGGAGAGATATATTCTTTTTAACAAAATTAAGGAGTATTTTTGAGTACCTTTTGTTTTCCTGTCCTCTTTTCCACTCTGAAGGTTTTCAAACATTTCTATGGAATATCTTAATGATCGAGGTGATGGAGATGTTGATGGTACTGATGGTGGGGAAGAAGTCTCATTCCGGAACAAATCTAGGCACGGATTGGCCATCGGTTTGCTTTGGGCTATTCTTTCCAACACTAAATATGGATTTTTGAAACTATAAACTAACATAAATTTTAGTTTTCTTTAAGAAATTATTTTCTATATACCAGGCCTTAACCTTTCAACCAGTTGAGATTTTGGTCCGGATACTGTCAAACTGTGACGTTTGAGTTCAAGTTTTAAGTCATTCACTAAAATATTGTGACCTATAGATTATCCACAAAAACTTTTTAAAATTTTGAATTACCCTTCATATCATCAATTCTAGAAAGAATAAGAGTTGCTTTGGCAATATCAACTTGAGTTGGCGGTTTGTCGTTGACATGTGGAGAGAATAGAAAGCTAGAAAGATGGTAGTTCATTAGTTAAGTTTTTATCCGCCAGCAAGCGAAGCGAGCGGCAAGTTTAAAAAATCATTAGG
>Ga0194133_10010938_pt1 | contig 10131 bp, 6 predicted proteins | sample TA2KigOf40mmetaG_FD_155448 | JGI IMG/M metagenome (GOLD analysis project Ga0194133, IMG submission 155448) | Freshwater microbial communities from Lake Tanganyika, Tanzania - TA2015055 Kigoma Offshore 40m | ecosystem: Environmental > Aquatic > Freshwater > Lake | place: Tanzania: Lake Tanganyika... | reverse complement strand
TCGACCATATTATTATTGGGTGTGGTGAATCTACAGATTAACTAACGTTAACCCTGCAGATTGGGAATCTACAGATTAACTAATAAATTATTTTTTACAGTCATGACTAACCATTGCTTGGCTAGACCCATAGTTTCACTAAACTAGTAAATATCTTGTAGGTTATTAAATATACATATTATTATAGTGACTCTGTTAAATGACCGAAAAAACAAAGACCGCAAATAACGAAGTCATCCAAGGTGTCACATCGGATATACCAGATGGTGACGACGGTTTACAATCGGAAATAACGGAATTACTAAGTAAATATCCTAATCTGGACCGGGAAACCATCACCAAACGTTTAGTCACTTTACAGGCGGATTGTGTGAAGTTAGCGGAACTGGTCCTTCCCGGTGGTGTGTTACCCTTATATGTATCACCCCTAAACCCGGAATCACCGGGCGAGAAACAGCATGTTACCACATGGGAACAGTATAACCATACGGGGAAATATGGGTCCTATGCCGATAACTATTGCCGGCCGAATGAAGTAGGCGATTATCAATACCCCCGCCGAACGGACAATGGAGAGTTGGAATTAGTAAGCTGTGGTAAACTCGTAGATAATGGGCTTAAGGAGCTCACTAACCTAACCGGTATGATATCGGCGTTTATTTCTATGGCCAAAGCACGTATGTTACAGCTGGATACACAGTCATCGGATGGACTCCTCACTGTTAAAAATAGGATAGATGCAAAAATTAAGGAATATGAGCGGTTACAACAGCAGTATATGCAGTTGGTCCGTATGTTGGATAATAATACACAACTAATTGAGCGCCGGTCTAAGATACTTAAGCGTGACGGGGATTCGCTGGATAAGGCCGAAAACCAGTTCAATATCGAGCGGGATGTGTTCAATGATTTTGTGCATGTGGAGGACGCCACACGGGAACGGAATCAGAAGATGATTAAATGGGCTAAGATACCATTGGCGATTTTGTGGGTCATTGTTGCGGCACTAGCGCTATATTTGGATATAGGCCATCGAGTTTAGGCAAAAAGCGCCTATAGGTCAAATGCACCACAGACTGAGTTATAGAGATTCCGGTTAAGAACGACTTGCCGAAGAGGAATTCGAGGATTCTGTCGGTATTGCCAAATCTTAATCTCGGCTAGAGTCTCGATTATGACCCGGTCTATATATTCATCAGTCTCATCACTATCTAGCCATTCGTATACATGACCAAACGATTCATCACCATTGCCAAAGTCCACAAAATCATTGCCATCTTCTGCAGATTCCATTGTTAGCGTATTGCGGAATTGTAATTTATTCACTTGTTGGGTTTCTTTATATAATCTGGATTTAATCTTTAATCCAAATCATTTTTTCCACCATAATCCAGTCCACCACAATCCAGTCTATTAGTAATCGGTATATCTATAAATATTGTCAGTGGAAGGCATATTATCAAGAAAGTTGCGAATTACAGTATTACTAAACCCACCATTCCCACTTGCCGAGCGTGCCCTATCTGCTCGCAACTGGTCCACCTTGTCAATGGAATTACCAAAGAACCGGTTGTAAAAATTACGCCAGCCCATTTCGGGTAAGAACGGTTTAAACGCCTGATGGAATCCGACTTTGGGACCCATATTCCCAGCCAAACGGCACTGATTTATACCGGGAAATTCCAACGTGCTACACTCCCCCCTACCGCCAAACTGTGCAGCGGCTTGTGCCTGACTAGGTGCGAGATTCCCAACGTTCATCATGCGCTCTTTCAGTGTTTGTTGCATGGCTAGAGCCTTATGCCTAACTATGGGCTGGCAAATATCGGCGAATAGGCCACTTTCAGGGCATAGTGATTCTAAATTCTGATATATAAAGAGGATAACCAGGTTCAGACCGATAAATATTAGGAGATAGTCTACAAATTCCATTTGTTGTTATTATATGTTTTATATAGTTTATATTTTTCAGCACTACGATTTACTAAATATATATATAAATTTATTCTTAGAGGGTTGTAGATACTGTGTGCCTTCTAATAAGTTTAACCAACATATTCTGATAATCAGCAACAGTCTCCGGATTCTCAAATAACCGGGATTTACCTTTCAATATGGATTGACTAACACCGGTATAATAAAACTCATCATTAAGTAACCGAAGTACCTTATCCACGTATTCATCCGAATTGGCAGCACAGCATAGGTTTAGATCCATGCCCATAATCTCATAGAATCCGCGAGTAAACCGGCCATTGATTACATTGCTGGGCTTGCAAACAACCGGGATACCGAAATCGAATGCCTCTAAACTGGTATTACAACCACCAAACGGAAACGGGTCCAACATCACATGGCATATACTCACGAGGTTCAACCATTCGTCCGGTGTCTTATTCTGGAACCATATAATCCGGTCTATATGGTCCTTGAATAACAAATTCAACTTATCCAAGTGCACCTTGTTAAACGGTATACTATTACTCAATGCCAAATACACTGACCGGCCACGTTTGCCACCCACCGTCCCAATCCCGGCAGCCGTCCTCCGCAGAATGGATGCCAATACCTGTTCGAAATCATTATTGAACTTAAAGAAACTTTGGAGGCAGCCGACAATGAGTGCGCCGGGTGGGAATCCGAGTTGTTCGGCGGTTTGGAATTTGGCGCGGGCGTTGGGTGTCAAATAGCGTTCGACCATTTTAAGCGGCGAATAGTAATAAGTTCCGCTGGTTTTGAGAAGGATGGGTGTTTCACTGTAATTTGATTTAGGGATAGAGAGGTCTTGTGTGTTTTCGAAGTATCGGCTGGTTATATAGTAATCGATTTCCGGGTTCCCGCTGGTATCACTGTGTCCCCATGTTACCATTTGGATAGGTGCCAATCTGGCATGCGCAAGTAATGTCTGGTCTTGTAACATCCCTAGGTCGGCATATAGGATAATATGGAATTTACCGGCTTCGACCGCTCGCTGGTTCCCCGTTAAGTCCCCGGGTGCTAACTGGACTACATGTTTAGACCGGTAGAAGTGTTCCAGGAAGTGCCAGACGATAGGGTTTAGGTTATTGGCAATCACCTGTTCCATTGGAGTATAGAGCCCTAGCCAGACATCAAAGTAACGACGGTCAAGATTGTTAATTATACCTATGCGGTCCCGGAATACACTAGTATAATGGACCAGCTTATTACTAATGATACATATACGGATTTTGGCTATACTACTTGACCCGAGCTGTTCAGCCGCCGGATATACTAACTTACGGGGCTGGCTTGTGGCTAGACCCTTCTCGGATTCAACGCCTGTGGCTAGACCCTTCTCGGATTCAACGCCTGTGGCTAGACCCTTCTCGGATTCATAAATGTCAAGTAGATAGTTTAGTTTATTGTCTTTTTCGATTATGTATTTAGGGTTAGAGTAGGGCGAACTGTGTGCTTGGCTAGATAGAGGTCTAGCCACGTAAACCAATTGAAAATAAATTTTCCGGAGTAAGGCATTCCATTTGCTTATAAGTATCCGGTCACTCAACCCATGATATACCAAGTTATAGTAATAGGTGCTACCCCTGCTTATTGTCTCATACACAGGTAATTTGGCATCTCGGAGTCGCCGGCTATCAAAGTTTATCTCTGCTGGCCACTTGTCCAACGCATAATCCAACATGGATTCATATACCAGACGATAACCACGAACACTAAAGTTTTGGTAAATGGGGACCTGAAAGAAAAACCATAAGATAACCTGACCGGCACTTAGCGCGGCTAGATAGTCAAACACCCGTTTATATGTAGGTATATATTCCACTTGGTCCATCATATGTAAATCATCCTTAATAAGCTCAGCACGGTTTTCAGGGGGTATACATAGTGACAGGCACTTAAGCACGGTAATCCGGAGGAACTGTGATATATAGTTAAAACATGGAGGGTTACCAGTCCGGCTGAATATGAGACCGGCCGATAATTCGGGGTCTAGCCGAGCGAGCTTAGCTGTCATCCTGGCAAACGCAGCTGTAAGTATTTGCTGTAACTGGATTTGCTGTAATGGGTTTGTGGTAAGTCCACGTAGAATGCATTGCCTATATATATCCAATTGAATTTCCGGTTCTGAAAGCCGATAATCGCTAATAGACTTTACTTTGCTATTTATGGGTGAAAGTGATGTTGTCATTGTCAATGGTGTTACTTAGTTTACAATGGTTTATCGGTTTAAAAAATATGGGATAACCGGATTGTTAGGCCAAATTATCTCCGATTATAACAAAGTAACCAACTGAGGGTCTAGCCATTCACAAACCCAATAAATCATGAAAACAAAAACAAGGACCACCAAGAAACATCAGCAGACCAGAACTAGAAACCGGACACAGAAAATCCGCGTTCTCCGTATACCCATGTTAGCCAAATACGCCCATACACTCCCCACATCAGGACAGGAACTCACACAAGCCGAACGCGAAGCAGACCCCCTATTCCGGAAAGAAGGCCGATTTTTTGAGCTTAAGGAGTATCCGGCCGGTGTGGTGCGTGAGTCATGTGATGTATATGGGATTCAGCCGGATGGGAGTCGGCGTTTATTGGCCAAGTTCCGGAAAGCAGTCTTACCTGCGGATGCATGCCAAAAGGCATATGACGCATTATATAAAGTGGCGCAGTTGTGGACGGATAATCGCGGGGCGGCAGCCGGTATGCTTAATTTGCGCCATGTTCCCGGGCATGTGGGTTCGGTTGTGAAACGGGGTAAATTCCGGGTATTCTATAAATCGGCAGTGGATGGTAAAGCTAAGAAGAGTAATACTGGGAATGAGGTCCGTAGTAACATTATTGGTTATTATGACCGACCTGACCGGAATGCCTTACGGGGTGGTGAGAAGATGCACGGACCTCCATGTAGGCAAACGGCATTTACACGGGATGAAGTCAGTAAATGGCGAGCATGCCAACCGCTTATCCGGGCAGTGGACCGGCAATTCGCCAAGCTGGTCCCGGATAGATACCGGGCACAAATGGCTAGATGTCGGCTGACCCCTAAATTCCAGATTGGCGACACTGCTTTTAGCACCATCACTGTGAACTATAATTACAGGACGGCATTACATAAGGATGCGGGTGATTTAGATGAAGGATTCGGTAATTTAGTAGTGCTCGAAAAAAACAAAGTAACTGGAGGTGCCGATAATTCGCAAACATGGGCATATGACGGTGGTTATCTGGGATTCCCTCGGTATGGTGTATGTATTGATGTCCGGCATGGGGACTTTCTAGCCATGGATGTGCACGAATGGCATGGGAACACTAAAATGATATGCACATGTCCGAGCGGTCCCAAGTGCAGGGATGATTCGCATTTCGGCCGTATGAGCCTAGTATTTTACTTAAGAAAGAAGATGGCTGAATGTGCAAGATAGCATGCAGCAGGCTAGTTAAGCAATATGTAGTAAATATATCTTCTGATTAGGGTCGGGTATATGAACGCTAGTTTGGTCGGGTCTAGCCGTGTTTACAAAGTTTAGTATATTGGCGGTTTCTTCACAATACATGACACCATCACTAACGGTAAAGTCTAGTGCCTGTTCCAGGGTCAAATGAGATACACGCATTGTGTAGGTAAATAAGTGCTTCAGGAAGTCATAAACCCTGATATGGCGGTTATTCGCATTGGCTTCCAGTATTTCATGCATATGGACTTTAGTTATATTGCGAACTTCACATCTATTAAACTTAGAGTCCCAATGGCACATATCATCGCCTGCACGTGCGATTTCCCGTTTTTTGGATTTTCGCGTTATTTTATTCCATAATGAACGGTTTTCAACTTTGCTTGGCATACAGGTGGCCTTAGTAGTGTGCCGGTTACACTGGTCGGCCTGCATACGAGGAACACATCGTTTCTTAGATTTACTCCAACGGCAAGTGGCATTCGGGTCAGGTAGTCTAGCCGTCTTTGTCGCGGTAAATGGAGTTAATGGGCCACCCGGCATTGCAACTGGTGGGATATGCACAGGTCCGTTAGTGGTTCCGCACTCATCCTGGGTCTGTGTGAGACATGGGGACTCGAGCTCATCGGCCTTATACAGGGAATGCAGGGCTTTTTCGGTTTCATATAAGTGCAAGGATGTATAGTAATTAAGCATTTTACCAAGCAGGAGAAACTCGTCATTATCGAAATATTTTATTGTATTGGCGGCTAGAATGTCCTTATTGTGCTCATCTAAGAATGCATATAAAGGCTGAAGTAGCGTATTTAGAGACTCAGGAGTGTTATTGAATACTAAAGTAGATACCTTTTGGGCAATAGAGGATATTATACTATATGCATTTTCACCGATATCTAATCGTTCATCTGGTAATACTGTTGTCTGGACCATGTATTTAATACCCAAAGTGTAAATATTCATGTAAACATTGGATGCTAGAATTATACGACGCAATGTCGCAGCTTGCGGTGTTAGTATATTCTTATGTTCGATTATGTATAATAACCGGCGGAATAGTTCATTAAAAATGGGTAAACTATCTTTGAAATCGAAAGGTTTATCTTTGGTATCACCCTTGATTGCCTTGTATAATCGTTTAGCAAATCTTAATAATTGTAATGTCAATGTAGGTTTAGGTATTAAATATGGAACAACGTATAAAATCATCCGGAATATACCCATTTCCGATTTAAAGTATTTACCTAATTCAGGTGCAAGTGCATTCACAATGGCTAGGGTGTGAGGTGCAGGGACTTTGAACTTGCTAAGTGTTTCACGTTGTTCAGGCGTGAATTTGCGATCGATAGACATTGTTTCTAAGAATTGGCCGAATAGGGGATATCTACCTGTGTAAAGTATACAATCGAGTGTATCTTCATAGTATGGCGAATTATAGATATCAGCCTTATTGAAATTGGATTGCATTACTTGGCTAAGAAACACTGGTTTATGGCTAGTGGTAGGGCTAGCCACCGAGCCGAGTGGATGTGCAGGACCAGTGGGTGTAGCTAAGTTATGAATGTTAGTATACTTCAACTCAAGGGTATTATATTGGTCAAGAATGTATGTAAAGAACTTGAGATGCAAGAAATCGATATGCTGGTCCGCAAAAGCTTCTTTATATATGAAATCTATGGCTGCGGTGAATGAGCGTATAGGGGTTTGGCGTAATTTATTTATGTTTGCGGGACTAAGAATTAGGCGATTATATTTATCCTGTGCATTAAGGGCGGCTTCATTAGTATTAAGTCCTAGTAATGCAATTAAGTATTTATATATGTCTGGATGTTCAACAAATCCAGATGCCATATTCAAAATGCTTGTAATTATATCAGTAAGCTCTTGTGGATGATTAGTATGGTCATACAAAGCATTAAGTGGATTCTTCTCGGCTAGACCCACACCGCGCTTATCATTCATCATAATATAAATCACTATGGATAACATGAATTCTACGTCCTTCATAGTAAGCTGTAAGTCCATTGCATTAGTGGCTGGGTCAATAAAGAAGATTTTCTCGAATAATAAGGACCATATTTGTGTATTCCGCCTGGTGCCATCTTTGGCAACAACCATTACAGGAATGATATGATTAAGGCAGTTAAACCCGATAGCAATGCCCTTTAGTGTATGGAGTATATCTTGAGTAGTGTCTGATAGTACCGCATCTGGCTTATGTTCATATTCACCTAACTCTCTAGCCGTGCGTTCCAGTTCGTTTATCTGGTCTTGTGTTAGTTTGGTATCTGTAAGGTCGCCAAGAATAAGCGAATCCATTAAGTTACCTTTAATGTTTATTTTGGTTGCTAGAAGCATTGTCTTGAATGCCTGATATTCCTTACCATGCTTGTTTATACTATCTGCATCTGGTTTGGCTAGCTCAGTGATAACATTATCGGCAAGTAATACTTTGTTTATTATTCGGTCATATAGCGTGGTCATACCCGAAGGGTCATCTGGGATTTCGATTTCGATAGGTTTCCTACCTATTCTATCGAGTAGTTTGCCGACAACTCCACTATAGTCTTCGCGTATGCCACTGTATATTACACTTGCCAAATTGGTTAATCCGAATTGTTTAAGTAATTTCAGAGATGACCATATTAAACTTAATTTCTGCACTGTGCTAAATTCTTTTGGTTTATGTGTAACTGTTCCCTGACTATGGCTAGACATTGATTATTTATGATTTAATACCAGATAGAGGAGCCTTTTATTACTAACACCTAAAAAAACATAACTAAAAAAATACTTAACTCTACTTTACTTTACTTGAACGGCAATATAGCCTTTTTCTCAAATTTAGTGACATACCCGTCCATTGGTTCGTCAATCACTTGGTAATTCATAGCCACAAACTGGCAACCTAGTTCAAATGCCCGGTCTGTATTATAGTTATTCGTGAATATATCGCCCTCAACACGTGGCACCACTATGGTCAGCCCATTCTCATTATGCCGTTTAATCCGGTCGCCGTCGAATCCGGGCTTATTAAATACCTCAGCCGATAGGCGAATAATCCGGGGTTTCTTTCTAGCCGTGCCATCCCCCAATACACTATACACAGATTCAGTCTTAGCTGATTGGATATCATCCATAGATTCCTTTGTGTCGTCTTCGCCCATAGTGTCTCCCTGTTCATCGCCTTCTGCCAACTCTTCCCGGAACTCTTCCTCAATCTCTTTGTCAAGGGAAAGGCCTTTAGGTAGGCTAGACCGGCTAGGTATGCTGGACCCTGCCTTATTCTTAACACTTGACTTTCGACCGACAGCTGAACGACTCTCTGCTTGGAATGCATTAGAGACTTCTTCCACGGAGTCGCCTACTTTATTGCCTTTCTGGTTCGCACTACCTTGGAAGCCTTCAGTCCCAACTAAGATGTTCGGGTTATTGGCTGGATCGGTTTCATCAATCCATGAGCTATTAATCAATTCCTCCAATTTACTACCTTCAAATCCGGGACTGGCAAGTATCACAACTTTATTGACCAAGTCCGACATCTTGATATTCTGGATATCCGAGCTAAACTGGAATGCATATTTGGGTTCCAATAAGTATGTATGCAGGTAATCCAATATTATATCGGCCATCAGGTCCAAACATGGGATATTATGCCCGGTTGATAAATTCAATGACAAGAACAATGGGTCGTTAGGATTGGGAGCCCCACCTAGTTTATCTGCAATCCGAAATGCGTTTTCTGCTATGGTTTTAATTGCAGCTTCAAATGTAGTAGTATTCAACATGAGTTTCCATTGACCATTCCGGTATCCATTGCTTATTACGGGTATGGCGCCTTGTCCATATTTGCTAGGGAAGATATTGAATTCTAGGTATCTAGCCCCGCTCTTAATGACCTGTTTCAGGATTTCCTCGCTTGTGTAACTGCCCATCTGGTATCCACTGTGACACGAATTATAGCTACTGGCGACCTGAACCTGTTTAAGCCGCAAGTCCCCATATGTTTTCAGGGACAAATTGGTTATTTTTTGGTAAAGTTCATACATCCGGATTCGCTCAAGTGCCCGACCGACATTGAACGTTTTGGACAAGAGATACATGAGGACGAGCAAGACGAGCGCCATGGTGACACCCATTACCAACATGTAGTTCTCGCCGACAATGACCCGCGACATATCGATATCCGTTTCTCCGGATGCACTCCCCCCCTCGCCCTGTTTTTCGGCTTCAGCCTGGAGCTTCTTTTTGGCTTTGTTTTCGGTTGCGGTGTTCAGACGGGCTAGATTGCTATTTATTGTATTCTGGATTTTGGTGAATATGGATGATTCAGGGCCTTCGTTACCCGATTTGGAATTACCGAAAAGGTTATCGAATATATTTGCAGATGATGATTTAAATCCAAATGTAGGAGGCTCTTTACTTCCGGTGGTAGAACCTGGCTTATTACTCATGTTTTGCGATTTTGCCGATGTAGATTGTTGATTTTGTGTATTAAACATACCTTTATTATTACCAGGGGTGTTAGGTGATGGCGTAGGACCAGATGACACGGGTGCTTGGCTAGATGACCGGTTACTATTTAGTGAACCCAATTCGGCTAAGTTATTCAGGCTCAAGTTATTTAATGGCGCTGAATTTTGAGTGCTTTGTGTATTTTGTTTGTTCGATTTATTGGCCGGTGATTTATTAGTGCTCT
>Ga0194133_10010936_pt1 | contig 10133 bp, 2 predicted proteins | sample TA2KigOf40mmetaG_FD_155448 | JGI IMG/M metagenome (GOLD analysis project Ga0194133, IMG submission 155448) | Freshwater microbial communities from Lake Tanganyika, Tanzania - TA2015055 Kigoma Offshore 40m | ecosystem: Environmental > Aquatic > Freshwater > Lake | place: Tanzania: Lake Tanganyika... | reverse complement strand
TGAAACATTTCCATTGTAAAACATTCCACAAAATGTTTGAATTGTGTAAATAGTTGAAATTTCAAATAAAGCTATCATTAAATTTTGGTTAATCACCATTTTCGTGATAAAAATCTGAGCATGATTTATCCACAATTATACAGTCTGGCCGTCAAAATCAAAGAAGATCTCCTCAAATCATAAAAAAACTAAACTAATTTTCTTATGTCAACATCAAGCTGTAATTTTCTCAGAATTTGAAATGGGCTGTCTTTCATTGTCTGAAATGTAGTTGGGAGGGGGTATGATGCAACACCTGGGCCTGTTTTATTGGCCTAAACCTCTCAGGGTCATTGACATCTACAAAATGAAACTAATCTTTCTCATTAATATAACCAAAAGATCTTTATTCAACTACTGTTTACAAAAGAAATGCTTAAATGTTAAGACCCTTAAAACATTGCATTTGATGATTTGTTGGTCGAAGAAGAATGACAATCCCCTACTTTTCGGTCCCTTGCTTTGATGATCTTGGGACAGGTGGGTTTGAAACATGAAAAAAGATGACCCTATCTAAGTTGTTGCCCTGCAATAATTAAACTTGACAAGATGAACAAAAAATGAGATTTTTCAAGTTCGTTCCGAAGATTTTCAAGGCAAAACGATTCGGACTACTTTGTTTTTGATTTGTGGAAATGTCAAGAGTTCTGATAGCATCATTCAACTTTTGGGTAGCATCTGCCTCACCTCAATAGAAAAATTTAAGTCATTTTTCAGGCATAAAAAAATTTTAAACCTGACCTGATGTAGTAGATACAGCAAATTTTTATCTAGCCATAACAGAAATTATGGATAATTTACTTTCACCTAAATCTTGAAGTAGGATACTTTCTTTGATTTAATTGCTCACAATTACTGTGGATGATCCATTTGTGTCAGTCTTGAATAATTGTCTGAGTTTTTCTTGAATTATTTGAAGAATTTTGTGGAAATGATGTGTTTGTAAAGGAGCTTCGTGTGTCATTCCTTTTTAAATGCTTAATTGATTTCACCCTCCTTCAAGGATAATTATTCTTAGAGTCTTAAAAACACGTGGTCCAAATGGGTATAACAAAATTTTCAAGTCATTTACATTCCATTTTCTTCAAGTTCAAGAAATTATTTGGATTTGATCTCATAATAATTATCTGCAGATCATGATAATTGTTCTTTTTTTGTGTGTCATTATTTGGATTTCTTCATGGTTTTTTTTTTACTTTTACACGATTTAAAAGTTAAGTAGATTTTTTCCAATCTTGATGTATTTGTGTATGTCATCACTGCTTGAAACTGTCTAAATTTGGCGTAAGATTTTGGTTTTTTTTCTTATTTGGTGGAAACACCTGCCCCAATTAAGATGGAGCTTGAAATTAGACTACACTGAAAAAAGCCTCAGATAAGATTTTCAGCTTACCAAAGTTTTGTTTTAATCCATTTTAGGAGCAACTTTTATGATAGCATTTGAATTTTAGGTAGCTAAAATATCTTTTTGCCATAATTGTGTTTGCTAAGGAAACTTTTTTTTCCACTGCATTTCGACCCCCATTAAGTTGATGTCCATGCGACCTGATGAGATGGAGTGTTTTGAGATGAGACTGACTATTTTTTTCCAAGTTAAACCGTGGCCAATTTTGACGGCAGGTAGCTTACTTGACTTAAAATGAACATCCCACCTTGGTTTTTATGTGTAAATCAAACTATCAAAAATCTTCATTTTAGATTGAGATGATTGATTTGTAAGCACTGTTGAAGTTTTGGCATTAACATAGCCTCTGTAATGAAATAAACAGGTTTTTTTTGGTAAAGTTAGTGTAACTGATCTCTGTTGTCCAGGTCTTTAAGTTAATGGTTCACAGGTGGTAACAAGTCTCTTAACCTCTCACCATGGAAGTTGTCACTCTTTAGACTAAATCTTTAAGTACAGAAGAAAAGCTGCATGGTCAATTATTTTTTTTCTGTTCAGAAATTGAGGCTATTAGATGAACACTTAATATCTAAAGTAATACATTTGAACATTGAAAAAAAGCTGTGAAAATCCACTTTAAACTTTATTGAAAACTAGATTACAGAAATTTATATTCTCAATTCACTGATATAGTTTAGATTTGACTCTTTTATTTGATGTTTGAAGCTGACCTGAATGATGAAACAACCATATCATGGTCCATTGAATAGGAATGTCTACAAAACCAGAACAAACTTCACAAAAAATAGAATGAGATAGCTTCTTACATACTCAACAATGTTAAACAGTAGAAAAAAAGGATATCGATCAAAAGTCTATGGCTTGGCTTGAAATCATTCGCTTTCTTTTGAAATAAAAACATTTTTTTTTCATAAAGCTTCCCATTTTATCTGATGTTGAATGACTTTGATTTTTACAATCTGTGACGAATGGGTAAGCAGAGAGATCTTTGAAAAAAACTTCAGTCTGATAGAGATGATGTTGGATATTAAAAGAAAAATCACTAAAATTGTTTTTTGTTCTTGGTGTTAATGATCCTGAATTTCTCTACAAATGCTCAAGCATGAATAAAAGATTGTCAATAGTGAGATCAATTTTTGATTTTTACATGAAAAATGGCTCATTTGATGAATGATGTTGAGTGCTTTTAAGGCATCAAAAAAGTAGAATCTCACCTAGTTTGACACTATCCATTATGCAAATGATGATATTACATTATCAAATTTTATAAGCTTAAAATTCTTTAATCCATGCTTATATTTTTCTTAACAGCTACATTCATGACTTTCAATTATGCTTTCTTTAAATATCTAGGTTTTTTTTTGTAAAACTATAACTGAATCTTGAAACTTTTGATGTATGTAAACATTTCAGCAAAGTAATTTTTTTTTGACTAATGATATTTTCATTGACTTCTTATTTGACATTGACATAATGAACTGAAGAGTGACTTTTCACAATAGAATAAGTTTTTGCATACTTATTTCTAACAATATCATGTCGACAGCAGGATAATCTGGAAAAAAATATCATCAATAATATATACCTGCTGGAACAACCAATTCCATAAATCTCTTTCATAATGGTGAGTATTTCAGAGTATGGGGATTGGATATGTTTGGTCATTATAAAAATACCCACATCTGAAATTGAATTGCCAGTGAGACATAATGTCTGAGGGACTATTGAAAACATTCAATGGTCATATCTACATCGGCGTTAAAAAATAAATGACTGGTCATTTGTTAGATACTGCCATATCTTATCAAGACATAAAAAAGACACTGTGAAAATGCTTGATGCACTTTGGATGAAAATCAAGAAATAAATTTCACTCCAAAATCCTTTTTGCTACTATTTTTAGATGTTTTTTCATCCTACTGTTCTGTTCTGCAAGGCAATTTTCTTTACAGTGTTTGTATTTTGCTATTTTAGATCTCATTCTAGAATCTGAGTCAACTCAGCCTTAATGTTTTGAATTTCCTTAACCAATAAGACTTGCAAAAAAAGAGTACTAGAGAAAATGTGGAATGAAAGATTATTGAAACTCATCCATGTGAAATAATTTAGCTTTGTAAATAATATATATTGGTTTTCGTGCATCACTTTATTGTGGTAATAATTGCCAAATGAAAATCCAGTTCAATAAGGAAGTGCCACAGACTGTGCAGATGGCTTTTACCTCAAGGTGATTGAACAAAGTTTACAATTTCTTGGCAGCTACCCTGACACCCTCTCAACCCCGCGCCCTCTACTGCCACAAGAGATTAATTGCTACAAAATTAACGCATGTTTATTGATGACGCCAACTGGGTGAACAGATTCGATGTCGTGACCAAACAGGTTTTCATCAATTTTCACGAGTCACACTTGTGCCGGAATCGAGTATGGAAAACCTATTTCCGGTTCTGGATCAAAGTGGCAGTTGTCCTATCCAGACAAGGGGGAATGAATGCTTAAAAGTAAAAACTTTGATTTTATGCAGGAAATGTGAATAGTTCAGACATTTGAAAGGAACCAATATCAAATATTAATAATAATAGTTTATGAGAAGCAAACAAATTTGAAACGGTGAAAAAACTTTTTAAATATTTTTTTTGTTGCTGAAAATACAACATTTTCAATGCATCCGTTTGTCTTAACATTTCTTTTGCTACGGTCATGGTGATTCATTAGGGTAAATGTTAAACCATATCCAAGAAGAAACATTGATTGATTTCAATTTTCCTGAAATAAAAAATTCTGCAATTGCACTTTGGTACCAAATGTCTTAATGACACTTTGGGGTCATCACAGTTCCACATTTTTTAGTTGATTACTAGTGAACAAAATGCATCAATTATTGATTTTCATCGGCCTGTTTTCCTTGCACAACAAGTGTAAAAAAACTGACATTGCAGTTGCAAAAAAAAATTCTCAGAAATCAAACAAAGAAATGGGAAAGTATTTTTTCGCTGCAATTACAGTTGTCATTCAAATGTCCAGATAGAATTGCTTGAAACAATGCAACTTTGGGTTTTTATCCAATAAAAATTCTGGGTCAAATGTGTAAACAAAGACAATTTATTCACATAGACAGTAGGTTGGAAAAATCAAGTCAATTAAAGTCAACTGCAGTCAAAAATTATCAACTTTTTCTTGTCTGCTATAGAGCAAAAATAAAAAGTTCATTTTCCAAGTAGGTCAACAATTCCACAATGAATAAAATATGAGGGTTGATTCTTTTGCCATAGGTTGAAATGTCATTTTCTTATTTGACATCTGTCAAACTTTATTTTTATATTGTGAAGCATGTCCAATGCAAATATTATCTCAACATTTGCGTAACGATTTGACAATTTGATAAGAGTTGCACTTTTAAGCTTCAAACAACAAATTGTACATATTCAGACCAAAAATAAATTGGACTTGAATTCAATTATTGGTCGTAAAGCTTTAGATTCTTAATCTATCTTGTTTGAATTTGACTGTTGTTATCCAAGATGATTTAAATTCTTCAGATTATTATCAGTTTCATGCTGAATCTTATCCAGATACATTTTCTAACTTTAAAATCTGCAGCTGCACCTGCAGGTTCTTTTTTCTTCAAATTTTTAATGACATGTTGAAATTTTGTCTTGAAGCTAAAACCATGCCGCCAAAGTTGACCACAGTTTTTTTGTTTCAAAAATGAATTAAGCAATCTTCAACAAAAATTTAATAGCTTAAATCATAAGTGGTAAATTCAGGCTTTTATCCTCATAATAATTAAGTAGACGGGCATTTTTGTGCGGGGAAAAATGCCAAACCCTCCCTAGCGACCCTTGTCCTGATTAACTGCATTTTTAAGGGGCCAGGCAATCTAGTTTACTAAATAACTTAAAACCTAAATATCTCAGCTTTTAGGCAAAATATCAACAATCCTATCAGGAACTTTGGAGCCATGCATGTGGGGATTATGCATGCCAAATTTCAGGCCTTTATCTTCGCTTGTGTGGGAGGAGAATGAGGTGGCAGACGCACGCGGGATGTCACCCCTAATCCAAATACGAAATTTCTAAACTCCCCCTTTTGCTTTGCTTCAGGAGGGATAACTGAACACCAAGAATGTGGAGGTGACTTTATTCAGATAATGCCAGAGGCTAGCTTAGGCCCCACACAAAAGTATCAAGCTTAAGGAAATCAAACTCAGTTCACTACAAGATATTTGAGAGTGATGGATCATGATTGGAAAAAGAAGATAAAAAGATGTGAGCTGGAGACTATTGGTAGGGCTAGGCCCAGCCTCTAGGGGAAATATGCACCTGGAAATCTTTTTGTTAAGATAATGAAAAATGAACTTCCCCTGGACCTGCACAATTAATTACATGGAACATGGAATATATCACTGAATGAAGAAAACCCTTGAGGATTAAGTTTTTTTGATGCATCAAAAACAAAACTTTGGCTTTCAAGCACTGCACAATAGGATTGGAGACTTTTTTTATTAATTTGTAACCTTTGGCAATTTCAATATTAACATTTTTGACTGCTCTGTTCGTACTGCCCTGAAAAAGGGCTTCAATTTTGCAAGTATTGCAGAATGAGAAGACCTGTTTTCTGATGACTTGCAGCACATGATACAATTGGTGATTGGTGAAGACTAATTACAATGTGATTTTGTAAAGTCCAGTGGTCCCTTTGATATGGATGAGGCAACTCTCCATTCCAAAACCCTAGTTTTCCACTCCTATAGTCTTCAAGACCTTATGGCCAAGAGTCATGAGTCTGGCTACCAAAGCTCATAAAAATTTTTAATTCAAATAAAAATGTTTTCATCAACTTGATCATTACCCATTGTTCAAACAATGAGTAGTCTCTATGGTTAAATAAGAGGCCAAGGAATTAGGAAATGTTTCAGGTTTTTCAAGTTGAGGGGTGACTGAGTTCCTATTTGTCAATGACAGGAATTGTGCAAGTCGCTCACGACAACGACAAATGGGTGTAAAAAAGCCACGTCTGGGTGAAAATCGAAATCAAATATGTTAAAATAGACTGTGTTAAATCTATTTTTCAAAATAAAAATTGATTAGATTCAATTTTTTTTAAAAAAAATAAACCCTCTTTTATTTCAGCCAACATCCATGTTCAAATTAGTTTAGAAAGCATAAATTACTACTTTTAAAAAAGTTACATCAACATGCAATGTCCCCCTAAGGTTTGTATGTAATCTGAGTAAAATTTGTTGAAGCTTCTCCTTCTCCCAAATTTTTTTTTCAACTAAAAACACACGTGCAATAATTGTCTCGATTTATTTGGGGTCTTCACGCTTTGCTATATGCCAAATGCAGCAACTTTTAGGGGTAAAATGAATTCAATGAACCAACATGTTTTTGTTTTGCATAAAGATAAACAACTAAAATATGCCTTTGGATGACAATGTAAGGCCTGAAAGCTAAAAAAAGAGCTAAAATTGTTTTATTCTTTTCATTAGAAAGGAATGGGATTAAAAAAAGTCACTTTGATGTCAACCATTTTCAGGAAATAAGAAGGGGCTGTTTATTTGTTTGTCTTTGGCCTCTCTCTCTCTCTTCATATTTGGAAATTGAAAGGAGATGAAATAAACATGTGGATGTCTCAGATGCTGAGTTTTTGAAAGCCTTAATTAACAATAATGGCAGATGAGTTTAAAACTAGGGAAGGGTGGGTTTTGAGTATGATGCATAGACATATGAACCAATGGTGCTTCATCACAATTATATCTGATAAACAAAATATCATCATCCCATATTTGAAAACAAAATTCAATCAGATTTTTTTTATCTTAAGGATTGATCTAATACCAAACATAAGTATTTTTAGCATTTTTAGTTTAAACATTTTCTCTATTCTAATCCTCACTCAAATCTAAAGTTGGATGGCTCAGAATTATCTGCATTTCAACTTTGCAACTTGGTGTGGTACTCTTAGATTATGCAAAGTCTACTTATGAATTTCTAGGTGATGAAAACATTGAATAGATAATGTGGTGATAATAAGTACAGATCAACTTCAAAAAAAATATTTATATACAGATTAAGAATGAAATGATGATTTGTTGCAAATTTGTGTTTTGCTAGAAACAGCACATTCAAATTTGTTTGCCCCATTAATATTCAAAATCCAATATACAATTTGTTCAATTTATTAACTGCTTGACAATTTGCAACATACAAAGTGAAAAAAAGCATTGAAAGTGTTTCTACACTGTTGGCAATTGAAGTGCCTATTTAGGTGAAATAGGCTACCCCAAGTTGAGAATTTGCAAAAAAAAAGTTTACAGTGTATTTTATACTTAATCTCTTTCATTGATTCAGTTAATAGTTTTGCAAAACCAGAAGGGGTTTTAGGGATATAGATGAAAAGTAGGTTTTTTTGATCCCAACCAACCTAACCTTATGATACTTTTTCATTATCTGACAGGTTTATTACTTTTTTCTTTCATTTCAAATCCAAAATAAAATATGCGTAAAATTTGCAAATTCGCCATTTTGTCCTAATCCTTTTGAACTCTATTGAAAGATTTTTGCCAATGTTCATTAACGATTCACATGATAATTTGGATGAAAATATAAAAATTGATTATTTTTTTTTGACAAGAGCACAGATGTTTTAACTGAAGAAACATTCAATTATTGAAGTTGTCCCAATTTAAATGCTGAAAATGATTGGATCATTTATATTAAAGGTGGATTTTAATGTTAAAAGATGAGATTTCATCTCTTTCTTCCTAAAATATTGAATTTGAAAGTGTTGCTTACTTAAAAAGGCCAAAATAAAAAGAAAAAAGAGTAAAAAATGCCCCGGGTGAGGATCGAACTCACGACCTTCAGATTATGAGACTGACGCGCTGCCTACTGCGCTACCGAGGCTTGGTTAAGAAGGAGTGGAAAATTACTAGAATGATAATAAGTTTCTTACTATTAGAAAATCTACCAATTTTGTGATTGTATTTTCAGAGTATTCTGTATTATAAATTGTTGTAATCTAAAATATGTAAACTTAACAAAAAAAAGTACTTCTGCAGAGTCACTAAAGAATTGATAGCTTTTTTTTCTTCATGGGAATAGATCCTCCCACTGGTCATTACAGGCTCATCATTTTATTGAAATGTAGATTGAGTGATTGGTTTTATGCTTTGGAATACTTTTTTTACATTTTCAATTTGTAATGCATGTTAGAAAAGAAATTGACTATATCTAAAAATTTTAATGAAAAACATATTTTTTTTTAAGTTTCATTTATCAAAAAAATGTATTTAGAGCCAAATAAAATTCTATTTTTAAAAACATTTCCTTGGTTCACACGGCCCCACAAACGTGTTGAACAATCATGAAATTAGGATATTGATGAAAAAAAATGTGGGTTGAACAACTTTTATTGTTATTAATCCTACCACATTTTTTCCTAGACAGATATACTATTGGCCATCCTAAAAAAAGCATCATCATTTGGAATGGAAACATGGGTTTATTGCAAGTCATACAACTTGTTTCCCAATGCAAAGTTGTTTGGGGACAAAAAAACATCCTAAATTAAATAAGATCATAAATAACAAAACGTGCTGATCTGGATATTGCTTGGATTATTCATGAGAACATATTTTCCTGGACTAAAATTGAACTTCATTTATATGAAAAAAGATAGACAAAGAATCCTTTTTTTTATACATCAAAAGTGCATTGCATCAAACACAGTGTTTGGCGTACGTTGTGACGCAAAAAGACTTCAAAAAAAAGTGCAAACAAAAGAGTTTGTTTCAGTTGCACTTTGTCTAACAGCAACAACATTTCTGACGCAATGAATTTTGTGTAAAAAAAATCCCATCTTTTTTTTATGTGAAGTTGAAAATAATATCAAAATGCTTTTATATCCTTTATGCTATTGATGAAAATGGAGACTTTTTCGGCCAAAATGTGGAATTATTTAATTGAAAGTCATAATTTTTTTGCTTGAAAGAGTGGAAACAAAGAAGGATTTGCCTCTTTAAAGAATCACTGTAGAAATTATTACTTGCAATTTAAAAAAAAAACACAATTCAAACAAAATCTTTTCTGAAAATTATATCATTTTGAAATCATGGTTCTATTTTTTTTTAAATATAAAATTGAGACTTTTTGATGTATAATGTTTCAGTGTGTTTAAAGCAACGATCTGATGCACTCAGTCAGTGCTTTGCAATGCAATAGCTTTGATAAGTAGCTGTAAAAAAATGCAGGCCATGCATTGCAAAGGCTCCTTTGTTTATAGACTTCAATAAATTCAAAAGTTTTTTTTTTACTCAAAAACTTTTTTTTCCATTAAAGCTTGAGTTGGGAAGTACACTTTAAGATTTCACTTAGATTGAGTAATGTTTCTTTCACCATAACTTTCAATCTTTTGCACTATTTTTGGCCTAAATGTCACTCAATGATAGTAAAAGTGAATAAATATCATCATCCTTTTTATCCACACAAAAGGTGTTGTTCAGATCAAAGTCACAAAGAAAACTTGTTTTTTTTCATCATGATTTGCAATTTGAAAATGTAAAAAAAATTGCACTGTTGACAACTTAAAGTTCAAAAAAGTTGGACTCTTTGTACACAAATTCTGATATTTTTGTGTACATTTCATTTTTGTTTTTAATGTTGAATTGAACTCTGGGTCAAAGGAA
>Ga0194133_10010935_pt1 | contig 10133 bp, 7 predicted proteins | sample TA2KigOf40mmetaG_FD_155448 | JGI IMG/M metagenome (GOLD analysis project Ga0194133, IMG submission 155448) | Freshwater microbial communities from Lake Tanganyika, Tanzania - TA2015055 Kigoma Offshore 40m | ecosystem: Environmental > Aquatic > Freshwater > Lake | place: Tanzania: Lake Tanganyika... | reverse complement strand
TGTTTAGTTTTATTGCAACCTTTTTTATATGTTTTAAAACTTTACCTCTTAAAAAGTCAATATTATCTGGCAATTGTATAATTTTGAAGATGGAGGAATAAATACATACGAATACGAATCATAGACCCAACTCGCACATAGGGTAATCCATAATGCAAACGGTCAACTTAAATATGTCTTACATGCAAAATATTTGCAAGGCACACTGTAAAAGAAAGAATACAAACAAAGAGACCTTGCATGTAGAGACATATTTAATAATGTTGTACAGAGCCACCAGGTAGGCACCACAAACTGTCCTCATCTTGGAAACCAAATTATAGAGAAATGGGAAACAAAGAAGTCAGTTTTTATGGGTTTTTAGTCAGCTCTTGAAGTAGCTCTAAATAAATAACCAAAACATTGGAAAATGCCCACTCATAGAAATCTACGCAGCACTTAATTCTTTATTTCGCCATCGGAAGACAACATTTTTCCAGCTGCTTGCCCTAACATTCTCACTCTACATTTAGGTAGACTACCACTGAGAGCATATGCAAACAAACCTCATTCGCTCTAGTATGCAGAATAGCATTTATCCAGTACAGTTACGCATGCCACTCTGACGGCAAGCTAAGTGTTAAGGTAAAGTCAAAGCAAAAAGCTGAAGATACGTTATTGAAAAAAAATAAAAGAGCAAAACCTACATACTAAAACTTAAAATCAAGGCCCAATTGTCCTGCACAATCTAACGTCTAAGAATAGTGAAAAATAACTAGTTCACATGGTTAAGCATCCAAGTCTATTTATCAACATAGGAAACAGGAGCACATGGATCGAGTGTGTCCGGGAATCGAATGTGGATAGATAGGTTTGTGATAAAAATATTAAAAGTACCGAAATCCTTAGGGCCTATATCTACATTTGTAAGGTTCAATTTTCAAGTATAGATTTTTGACACTTAAAGTCGAAATGTTTTAATAAAGTCAAACCACTTTTTTTGCACCAATGAAAAACACTTTGATTTATACTTCTCTGACAAAGCACTATATGAAATAGAATTGAAAACTAATTTCTTGAGAAATCTCAGGTCTGTGGTTTTGCTTGTCATCCCCATAAATGCTTCATAGAAATCATCACTCAGGCCTTGAGCTTCCCATGTGGCCATGTCATCACTAGCAAGGACCATTGGAAAGGACTCTTGGATCAGAATGGCAGCTGGATGGTTTCTTAAGTCACCAAGTAATCCAAGAACCTTCAAAAGATTAACATTTAGTGTCAGACCTTTGGCTTTGTGTTGATATAAACAAGCGTTTGCATTCAGTATGATTTACTGGTTAGTTTCACGATACATTTCAACGTCTTTTATTTCCAAATTGTGGGAGGAAAGAAACACGGGAAACTTAAAAGTAAACAAATGAAGAGTACATTTCGTGACCTACGTTTACTACTTATGACTAAAAGTCCTACTAGTTTTACAACATGAAAGGCGCAATATCATTAACAACTTGTGCCGCGAGGTCATTGCTGTTATGTGATGTTACAACATTGCTTTTAGCAAAATAAAAAACAAATAACAAAATTGTGGGGAGGGGTGTCTTAGCCGCTCTTAAATTGCAGTCTTATAAACATATTTGTATTTATAAAATCTTTGTGTCTGTCCCGTAACGCTGACATCACGATTCGCGAGAGCAAACAAGAAACAGAGAAAAGCTGCCAGTGTTTGCTTAAAAGCTCTATTTAAATGGATCAAACCTGATTAGAAATTGGACAAACTTCAATTGGAATATCTCTTTCAATGGCTAAATTTTTCAGTAAAGGATGTTTGACAATAGAATAGCCATGCCCAATCCTGAAATCAATTGAATTTTGTTTGATTAATTGATGAAAAAATACAAAAAAGCAAGCAACACTAGGTGATGACAGGTTGTTCATACAATTGGAAAGACTTTGGATGAATGTCAGACCTTGACCGTAACAACGTAAAGTGCAACAACATTGCTTCTTTGAATCTTTATTCAACAAAACGTCAGATTCTCCGCAATGGCTCTTATATACCCTGGTCTTTTACACATAGGATAGAGGTATACCAAGTACATAAATGATCGTTATACCAGACATCAGGCAAGAAACTTGAGCCATGGGAATCCCATTAACTAAGAGGTGTAACAATTGCACAATAGGAATGGTGAAATATTAGAAAGGTGTGAATGAGTGTCCTGAGGGTTATCTTTTTGTGTTTAGATTAATGTAGACGGCACACACGGATCTTAGTTCTTAGATTTAAGTACTTTTACAATCACGCAACCTTTTACCCACATCTGATTCCCGAGCGCTCCTGATCAGCATGCTCCTGTCTCACATGTCAATAAAAGGCCTGCGTGCCTTAAGATTAGTACCTAGTTATTCTCCGTGTGCTTAGACGTTAGTCATACATAGAGAGTAGATAGCTAAGGGGTAACTTTAAGGATTACACCTTTTGTTCAGTATTATCAGCATATTTCAATACCTAGTGTTTTTATTATAAACCAAGGGGTTTAGATCTCATAGTCATGGGTTAAGTGTTACTAAGATTCGCATCGCTTATCTAATCCTCGTGACCAGCAACAGCCTCTCGCAAGGAATAGTAAGTTTACATTAACAACTCCAAAAGTCTTTAACCAAAGATTATATAATGTAACCACATCATCAGAAATACTTCAAAATTACCTTGTTGCATTTAACAAGATGGCATCAACTAAATTCAAATCAGATGTTGAACCATGCCAATCAGTTTCTCCAGCATGGAAAAAAAACCTTTGAAAAAGTAAAGTCAAATGTTGAAAAGTAAATCAACCCTTTTTTTGGCTTAAAATGTTACCTTAGATTTGGATATTTTTCTTTTGCTGTTAGTAATTCTTTTGTAAAGTCTGAAAGAGGCTTACCAATATCCTCTTGTCCAACAATATCAAATCCAACCACAAAATCTGAAAAATGGATCTTGAATTTTATCTTTACAAACTGGCATTCAGGCACCTTTCTAATTTTTGTTATTCATCATTTGTTTGTTTGTTTGTATCTCTATTTGTTATTTGTTCAATCTAGATCAGACATTTGTTTGTATGATTGTATTGCACATCAGTAAAATCATGCAAACCTCTCTTGATACTAGCCTTACTATAAAGAAATAGTCCAGATAAAATGCTATTGGTATAGTTTATTGAGTAATAAAGTACAAATATCAAATAAAAATGAAGTAAAACTTTCATGCTAAACTTAAATCTAATGCTTAGTTATCCAACGTAATCTTATCGGTAAGAATAATGGAAAATAACAAATTTTAACGATTTGGGCACCAAGACCTTTTTATCATTATGTGAATCAGGAGCTCTGTGATCAATGGTGCTCCAATGTGGATATAGGTTGCGTGATAAAATAATGAAAAGTAAATATATCCTTATGGGCTATCTACATAAATATATACTTGTTGTTAATTAAATGAAGCTGAAAAATACCTTGTTTGCAAATTACAATAGCAAAATTTATTGTGGCTGCTTTCTACCTGGATAAAGTTCTTGTAAGTGTCCAGTCAGCTCCAAATGATGACTTATATTCTCACTGCTTTCCTTTCTGCTTTTACAAACTATCAAACTAGTCCCACAAAAAGTTCCAGATTTGTCCTAAACACAAAATACTTTCAAAAACATTTAGAATAATGAAAGTTAAATTTTACCTCTTCAAACTTGTCTGTGATTTCTTTAAACACCAAAGCACTTTCAAGCTCTGTTGTGGTGTCTTTGCACTGAAAGTCCTCAGGGTCCAGGTGTGTCCGACAAATTTTAAATAAGGTTGTTCGAATCTACAGGAGAAATATATAACGTTATTTGTTAAACTCAAATATTCCCTCTTGAGCGAAGCGAGACAGGAGTTTAAAATTTTTGTATCGGGATTGGGCCAAAAATGGGATGACATCCTTCCTTCCGATTGTCGCCTTATTCTCCTCCCACACAAGTGGAGTCAGAGACTTGAAAATTGGCTTGCATATTTTCTACATAGAAAGCTCTCAAGTTACCAATCAGATTTTTAATATTTTGTCTCAAAGTCAAGATATTTGCATTTAAAGTTTTGTATTTACGCCTTTAGTAGCTCCCATAATTTTAAAGCTAGAGAAAAGTTTGCCATACGGGAAAACTTCATCGCCCTTGTGACTTACTGACCTCTATATTTCTTTTAGATTTTAAAAACATGTTTGGAATAAGCAGTAAGTCTGTAAACAACTTTTACTTGAACATGTTGGATTCCATCTTGATACAATCCTTCAAGTGCTGCATACAAATAATCTTGAAAAGCTGGCAGAAAAGATAATATTCCATGAAGTGATTTTACAGCTGAAATCAAGTTTCTAGATTTATAGGGTACAAACATTTGGGTAAAAAAATGAGCTGCTGCTTGAATGAAACCTTTTTTGAAGTCTTTCCAAATGTCATTGATGTTTTTACTCTTGGAAGGTTTGCAAATGAGATACTCTTCTAAATATTGGTCCACAGCTTCTGGTCCAAAGTTTGCTCTTGCCTCAGACACCATTTTCCACTCAAATCCATCTTCAGAAGTTGAGGGTTGAGAAAGAAACCATCCAAATCTGAGTCAAAATTAAAATATTTTTGGTGTTGACTTTCAAAAGTTTGCTTGATTTGTATTCCATAGACCACTGGACCCTTGGGCAGATATGCCAGTTTGCCATAGTCATTTGGCCATTTGCCCCAGTTCGCCATGCGCGCACGCACACGCTCGTCGTTAAGCGCACACATGCTAACATTGCTAATCTAACCTAACCTAACCTAACCAAACGGCGGGCGCATGGCGAATCGACTATGCGAACTGGCGCATATGGCGAACTGGCATTTGGCGAACTGGCATATGGCAAAACGGTTTATGGCAAAACATCGTATTCTCGTAATTACTATAATGGATTTCATTTTTATCTCTAAAATCTAACACATATTAGAATAAGGCTGATTTTACATGTATTGTAAAAATGCCAAATCATATTTTACTTAAACTTAAAAGGTTAGCTGCCAAAGATGGGTTCTAGTCTAAATTTGGTCATCACAGGTCTTGCATCACAGGTTGGGGTGAGCTGGGTCAATGCAGCTCAGGAATTTTTTTGCTCCAAAAGCCAAATTTTTCAATTTTTATCCCGTAATGGGAATAAAAATATCTTTGGATTGTCTCCAAAAATACTCAGGTCTAAGCCGGGACTGCTCCTCATTTCATGCTATTCAGAAGTATGAATGGGTTGGATCTCTGCCCATCTCTTGTGGCTGCAACACATGGACCTAAGGTTACTGACTGAGAACTTGGATCTGATGCAATGGATTCATTCATCGAAAACTCTAGTTATTTTTCAGCCTGGATTGTAAAAATATCGACAAGGCACCCTTCATCAGATTAATGATAACTTTAAGTGACTCTAACAAAGACTATTCCAAGTATATTATATTGCCGGAGTCGATGGTGCACCAGATTATTGAGATGTTGATTCGTCTAATGATCTTTCGTATAACAGACGTTTCGCTTTTGATGGTTTGCCTAAAGTCTGTTCACTTCCTTTGACTGTTTGCTTTATGTCAGTTCACCTAACGACTGTTTGCCAAACAATTTATTACTAACCTAGCCTAACCAATGCATGTTCCCCCGTACTAACCCTGCGGGGCTTGTTTCTCCCCTCCCTAACCCTGCAGGGTATGTTTCCCCCATCCTAGCCCTGCGAGACATGCTTCCCCCTTCCTAAACCTGCGGAGCATGTTCCCCCTTCCCTACCCTGCAGGTTAGGATGTGGCAAACTGTCATAGTTGGCAAACCGTCCGTTAGACGAACAGACATTAGGCGAACTGACCAAGTAGGCAAACCGTCATACGCAAAATGACATTAGGAGAACCGTCATTAGACAAATCAACGTTTTCCCAATTATTGTTATTGAATGTTAAACAAACAAACAACCTTAATGAATCTTCACTGTCAATCCTCATATACAATCCATCTCTGTAAGTCTGAAAAAAAGAACTGTTTGGAACAATCCAAAGAGTGAAGCCATAGTTTTTTAAAAGATACCAGATTAGAAATAACCCATCTGATGGAACCTAGTGAGATGTGATGAGTGTGAAGAGCTGCTCCTTTAGGCATTGATTCAAGAAATTTGAAAACTTTTGAACTTTGTATGTCCTTTCTTAAACATGATAAATAATGATTTTAAATTTATTTCTATGAAATTTACAAATACAGGGTGCGGAAGGCTAATTTTGACATCTTCAAATTTTTATCTTGCTTTAGAATTGAATAGATTCATCTAAAAAAAGAAAGTTTAAGTGACTTCAATTGAATTCAGAAAATTGGTTCAAGGCACAAGAAATTAAAACATCTAGCCTAATCTAATAAAAACATGCCTTTCTAAAGAAACTCATTTTAGGCAAGGTTTTTACTTCATTGAGTGGTAAAATCAACAGAAAAGTTTTATGTAACTTTCACATACTCACAAATGTGTCATTTTCCCATGATTTGTTACAAATAAATGAATAGCAGTTCTTCTTTCATCTGTGTGTACCATGTGCACCTACTTTAAAAAGAGACCCAGTCAATCTTGTCCATCACCCAAGCTGTTTATGCACCAACCCAGAGAGATGATACATAGAGAGTGCGGACACAACAAAAAAACTTACAGTCGCTGTACCGTCACGGATTCAGCAGTTGAGAGTTTTCACTTTTGGCAAAAGCTTAGATTTCAGTGAGGTTGCAAATTGTAGTTATGTTAAATACTGGTCTGTTGTAGCGAAAGAACCCTGCTCAAAAAAATTACCATAATTGGCGCTATTTTTGAAGTAAATAGCAGTATTGGTAAATTGTGGGATTTATTGGGATATTTCAATGAAAAAGATGCGGTTGATTTTTTTATTAAACAATTCCATAATGTTGTATGTGCGTACGACAATTGTGTTATTCTTGCCCAAACCGTGTGACACTTTTCTGGTCGAGAATCGGTAAAAGACATTAACTACTTATTCTCAGAGTTGCAATTTTTATGCAGTTGGGTCAGATTGACAGAACATATGTAGGCAGAGTGGTTATGTGGTTTTCAGCTAGAATATTATATCCCGGCAATCCGGATTTGACTCCAGCCCAGTATTAAGCCACAGGAAAAAATTTACTGCCAAGAAAGTATGCCCTCAATGAATTGGAGTCGCAAGGCTCATATGGTGAACTGGCTCATATGGCGAATCGACTGTGGCAAATTGGCATATGGTGAAAAGGCATATGGTGAAACGTCGTATTCCCACTTTACTATATTGCTTAGCAATTTTGCCATTACAAAATTAATATTTGTATTTCCTTTAAAATACGCTTTGCGCCCTTTTGACCACTGCCCATTGTTGGATCAAATAGAGATCCTTAGTAACACCAAACCTTTGTTTTCTTATGCTGAACACCCCTTTTCTGGAAACAACAATCATTCACAATGATTGTCTGATTGTCGCCCTATTGGTCAATGACCATTCTTACTTCCCTCCAATTTATTCTTGATCCGACTATAGATCATCTTGAACCGTATCTCCTGTATATAAGCTGAACCTTCCACTGAATAAATAGTTAGTATCTCATTGGTCTCGTTTCTTGAAGTGTTGCCCACTCTCCAGGATTTACCATAATATGCCCATTGCCACGACTATAGAGATTCTAAGACAGCAAGTTTATAAAAAAAGCATCAAAATGAAAGTTTTTCCTGCAGGAACCATGGTTTAAAAATAGACTATTTTAACAATAAAAGTACAACTGAGATTATATTTATTACCCAATGTGTGCCAAAAATGAAATTAATGTAGAGAGATTGTGCAAGCAAAGTGAAATCCTATCCTTGAGGTAATTCTCTTCAAGATGTATAAATCAAACAAGAGAAGAGACAGCAGAAAATGGTAAAATATATGTGACAAAGTACAAAATGTTGCAAGCATCTTTGCAATAGTCTGTATTGTCTCAATTGGGAGATGATCCCGACCAAAAAAGTGGTACACCATTTTGTGATTTTACTAACAGATGTCATATTATCGAGGAAATTCACACAAAATGCAGTTACAGATTTAAACCATATATATTTGTTACATTTATTTTATTCCTTTATTTTTCAACAATCGCTTATTCAAATTTGTCAATTATTCCCAAATTATACGGTGAATTACCAGAATCCTTATTTTATGCATTTATTGCACTAAATACCATCATTTTTTTGGGCGGGATGGCAAACTTAAAAAGGGGTAGGCGCATTTTTAAAAACAAGCTTTTCCCAAATACTCTTTCCCAATTGCAGTTTTCCTACCTTGAGCTTTTCCCAACTTACAAAGTCATGAATGCTTCTTTCCATAGCTCAGTTAGTCCCAGATGATGAGAAATTAAAGTATGCCTGGATTCCCAGACATGCCCAGAGAAAATGGGCCTAGTCCTGTGTGGGTTGCCATTGATTGGGCTTACCTTATTTCTTCCATTTCTTATCTACATGAGTATTTGTTCTTTTAAAACTTTCAAGTCATTTTTCATACACTTTGGTGAAGATGATTTTGTCTTTTAACAAATGTTTGCTTGCATGTCCAAATACCTTCAAGGGATATCCTTTGAACAACAAAAGTTGGCAGAACAAGCCTCCAGGTATAAGTTCAGGATCAAAAGATTTAGTTTTTACAATATTTTGAAAATAGCAAAATTACAAAAAATGTGCAAGGAGAGGAAGGAAATGTGTAATTGTGACTTCCTACTTCAAAGGCCTTGGAAATGTAAGTAGTTGTGTGGATTGCATGGATGGCTGAGTTTTAATATGGTTGCCAAAAAGATCTCCATGACCAATTGGCCATGGTATCAGGCTGGAAATTAGAGGGTCATTGTCTCGATACCCGACACCTTGAGGCAACCTTTGACCCTGGGTTACGTCAAAGGAAAAATGTCCAGCCGACGTGTGCACCTAATGGAATCAAATTTTGCAAGGTGTACTTTAAAAGACTAAAATAAGATCCCCTAGTTTTGAGTATTCTGGCCAATGACATCTGTGATCAGAAAGTGAATTAATATTTCAATCAAGTTAATTTCTTTATAGTGGATTCATTCCATAGAACCTTTGCTTTTAAAAGCCGCAACCAATGCAAGGCCATAGCTTCCCGACCAAAAATAAGATGTCGATTTGTCGGTAATTTTTACTAAATGGATAAATACAAATTTTAGATACTTTTTTTTGGACTGGGACACGTCTTTGTTTGCATTTGATCAGATATACATAGGCCTCTCTAAATATACTCTAATTGACTGTATATAAAAAATGTGGGAAAAGTTACAAATAGTAACCTAAAATGGTCCTTACAAATATTTGGCTTTGGGATCTATTGGTAAAAAAAGATGGTATAAACAGAAATGGGCAGCAGCGTATTCGATGCGCTAAGGGGCCACAATATTTCATAAAATGAAAAGAAGTGACATTATTGTTAAACTTATAGCAGGTTTTTTGAATTTTGTCACCCTTAAGAAAACTTATTTTCCATCTCACCTTTCAAAATACTTTGCTTTTAAAAGCCGCAACCAATGCAAGGCCATAGCTTCCCGACCAAAAATAAGATGTCATTTTGTCGGTAATTTCTACAAAATATATAAATACACATTTTAGATAATTGTTGTTGGACTGGGACATGTCTTTCTTTGCATTTGATCAGATGTACATAAGCTTATCTCTAAATATACTCTAATTGACTCTATCAAAAATGTGGGAAATGTCAAATGGTCATTACAAATATTTGGCTTTGGGGCTTAATGGTAAAAAAAGATTGAGTAAAAAGAAATGGGCAGCAGCCTATTCCATGCGCTCAAGAACGTACGAGATTTTGTAAAATGAAAAGAGGTGACATTATTGTCAATCTTGTGGCAGATTTTTCCGAATTTTGTCACCTTTTAGAAAACTGATTTTCCATCTCACCTTTCAAAATACTCTAACTGCAGTATCTTTTGACAGGTCGCACTCATCTTGTCACTACTTACCTTTAAAGGTGAGTTAATACCCTTTTTAAAACTTGTATTTATAAACTTGTCTATAATGTTGGAAAGTAGTTGTTTTAAAGCAATTAAGACATTTTTCTATTATTTCTAGCCTT
>Ga0194133_10010933_pt1 | contig 10136 bp, 9 predicted proteins | sample TA2KigOf40mmetaG_FD_155448 | JGI IMG/M metagenome (GOLD analysis project Ga0194133, IMG submission 155448) | Freshwater microbial communities from Lake Tanganyika, Tanzania - TA2015055 Kigoma Offshore 40m | ecosystem: Environmental > Aquatic > Freshwater > Lake | place: Tanzania: Lake Tanganyika... | reverse complement strand
TCCATTATCCTAAAAATAAAAAAATGTTAGTATATTAATTTTATTAAATTAAATTATAAACTCATTACAATTAACATATAAAAAGCATAAAAAATCAATTTATATAATTTTGCAGTTCTCTTTAGACATTCATTAACTAAAAAATAATGATTAATCATTTTTAAATACATTATTTAAAAATGATTAGCTTCTATTTATCTATATTCAAACTTATCCAAAAAAAAGTATAAAAAATCAATTTTTATCGCTTAGCTAATTCCTTTTAGACATTCATTAACTAAAAAATAATGATTAATTATTTTTAAATACATTATTTAAAAATGATTATTTAGTAAAATTATAATATTTTTTTATTAGTATATATAATATAATTAAAATTATTTTTAATGATAATTTTTTTATGATTAAAAATATTGTCTCTTACTCATTTTTAATGATCACATAATATAATTTTTGAAAAAAAAAAATATTTTAATTATTAAAAATGTCAAATACAGATTCTGAAAATTTTTCTTCGAAATCATTATATTCTAAAATGATAGACGGACTAGATTCACAAATCGATAAACATTTTGAAAATTTTGTATTTAGTTTTAAAATTATAATTATAATTCTATTCATTATATGGGTCTGTGTGTTTATTGCTAAAATGATCTTGCAATACAAAATGAAAAAAAATAATGATTCATCTAATACAACTGAACTATCTAAAGTTACTAAAATCCTTAATATTATTAATGATATAAATTATTATTTAATATTGATATTTACACTCATTATAGCATTTGTTATGTTATTTAAATTATATCCTTATGCTAAAGTAGTCATAACATCAGCTAAAAAACATTCAAAAGCAGTAATGAATAAAGTAAAAAATAGATTAATAAATAAATCAATGAAAACAGATTCAGAACAAACACATTTACAAGTTGAAAAAGCTGAGATTCCTACACCAATATTAAGTTTGACTTGGTGGTTATTATTATATTTTGTATTTATCATTATCATTATTACTATTGATAAAGAAACCAAAAGAGAAAATGCTGCTTATTATTTATAAATCTTACAAAATTAGGCACCAATTATTTTTTTAATTATTATTTAACGATAAATCTATAAATTATCTTTTATTCATTTATCGTTGAATAAGAATTATTATAAATTTAAAAATCTGAATATCTAATTGATAAAATGAATCAACAAGAATTATATTTTTTGTTTGAAAATTTTGGAGATTTTTTAGATTATTTATTTTATGATTTTGACGAATGGTTAAGACTTTTAACGAACATTATTTAATGATAAATTTATTTTTGGTTAAAAATTTTTAAATTAAAAAATGTAAAAATATATAAATTACTATTTATATTGAATATAAATAGTAATGGGCAAAGTTTGTTCTAAACAAGTCGTTAATCCTACAATCAAAGACGAAGAAGACATATATTTATCAAATTATATAAAATTATTATTAGAAAAAAAAACATTAAATATAAAATTTTTACCCGATTCGATTGAATCTAAATTGTATGAAAAATTATTTTTAATTGGTATAGAACATTTAAAAAAAATATTATCAACTATAAAGATTGAGTTTTTAAATTATGAAATTAAATTAATAATGGAAGAAAAATCATCACTTCGTAATTATGATAATTCTAATGATAATTCTAATGATAATTCTAATGATAATTCTAATAATTTAATGATTTAATAAGATAATTCAATAAAACAAATGTTATTTATAAAACCTTTTTTTTATATTTGGAATATATCACGTATATGGATGATGATGAATACATTTCAATTAATGATCGATCCAAATATAATAATGACAAATATTGCGAATCCAAACGAATCTTTAAAGTTTACTTCTAAATTACATCATCAATATGAAATTGACAAGTCTCATATTATATATATAGGAGATCAGTATACAATACCAGTTACTACAGTACGAATGAACCAATTAAATAATCTTTATCAACATCCTCAATGTAATTTTAATTCTTATTATAAAGATACATTATTAAAGTTATATGATAAAGATTGGAAACAAACGTGTATTCAAGAACAAAATATTGCAAATATTATATCGGCTTTACAAAAAAGTAATGAAAAATATGAAATTGTCTTTGATGATTCATTTTGGTTGGAAGATGAATCTATTTATCGTTTATTATTAGATAAACGCATTATACGTATTTTACAATTAGATCTTGAAAATGATAATTTATATATCTATCCTTTTTTTACGGACAAAACAATTTATTATTGGAAACACAATCAAATGTTAATTTAATTTTTTTTAAATTATTTTCTAAAGTAATCTTTACATTAAAATAATATAAAGATTAATTTATTTTTAAAAGAAGAGAATTGAAATAATTTAATGAAAATTTTTAAAAGCACATGGATATTTATTGGAATAATGTTGATTTGATTGTATAGGACAAACTTGTTTTGAATTATTATTATTAAAATTATTATTATTGAAATTATCATTATGAGATATTTCAGTGACACCTATTTTAGAAAATTGAATTGGTTGTCGTTCGTGGAGTAATGGTGGATATCCATATTTTGAATCTCGTGTCATAATTTCTCTCATTTAAATTTTTTATAATTTACAATTTTTATTTTTTTTAGAATTTTATAATTATAATGATTTAATAAGATTTTCTATGATGAGTGATAATTGTTTTTCGTTACTTTTTAAATGCCATTCAAGATGTTCATTATGAATTTCCGATGGAAAAATGGCCGATTCAATTACATTATATCGATATACAAAAGTATTACAATGAGAATATAAAAATTTATCCGCTTCTTTAATGTCATTACATTGAATATTCCATTGATCATCTTTCCAATATATTTTTTCTATTAATTTTTCAATTCCTTTTTTAGTAATTATATATGCTACCGTACTGGCAATATGATAATCACTTCCTTTTGAATATTCAACATTCCAATCCGTATATAATTCGGTTAAATCTTGTATATAAGTCTTTGATAATAATAAAATATCAAACGTTGATGGCGCATTTTCTATAATTGTCTTTAAATCACAATTGATTAAAAATAAATTCACAAAATCAGCATCATCTTCTATCACTAAAAAATAAGAATTATCTTTAAATAGATTTAAATGAAATAAATAAGAAATTGCTTTTATATGAGAGAGAGTACATGCAATTTCGTAAGAAGTTAGAGAAGAAGAAGGAAAATATTGTGTAACATTTTCTAATTTACCATCAACGGCAGAAATACGAGTATTTGGTATAGAAATTTGTTGAAGATGTTCTAATAATTTATGTTTTCGATCAATACAACGATCTAAATTGATCCAAACAATATGATCAATTCCATTTAATTTATGATAAGGAATTGGAACTTGTTTTTGATTATAAACTTGTCTTCTCAAATATAATATAGAATAATGTTTTGTTCGTAAATAATTATTTTCTTCGTAATAACCTTTATAATTTTTTTGAATAAAAGAATAATGATCTTTATTTTTTACATCTTTTACAAAAGATGATTTCCAATCATTGTTTTTGTAATACATTTGTAATGGTGTTTCTTCAACTGGATGTAGTTGATAAAAAAGAGTTGGTCCAGTGATTCCTAAATGGTCATCTGTATATTTTAAATACCAAACATTAGTTAGACTATGATATAAATATTTTAATAACAAATTAGATTTAGATTCAAAAAAACATAAAGAACCATTTTCAATACAATTCATATTAAAGGTTTTTGTATAAATTTCTTTTAAATGAAAAAATGTATCGATTGGATTTAATAAAATTGTTTTACAGTCAAAATAAAAGCCACCCTTTAAATATAAAAAAAGGATACGAAATAGATCAACTTTGTAGGAAACTACATTTAATAAAGAATAAATAAAATAAATAATTGGATGAATAGATTGAATATATTTATCTCTTTTTTCTTCGGTATAAAAATGATATTCACAATACGGAATATAAGATAAAATAGAATTAATAGAATAAAATTTATAAAGAGACATTGAAGAAGTTTGATTTGTTTGAACAATAGACAGAGGCGGTTGATTTAATAAAGTAGAATGTGGATAAATAGAGATGGGTGTTTTAATAATATAGGTATATTTGTTAGAATATAAATGGGTATGAATAATAACAGCATATATTTGATTTTGAATAGATATATAAATAATATCAGAGGAAGGAATTGAGGATGTATAATAAGTAATTGTAATTAACATATGATTCGAATTTATATATTTACAATCTATTTGCTTTGGATATTTTTCATAAGAAGAATCTAATACAAAACAATCTTTAATATTTATTAATAAATTACGCGGAGGAATTGTAGAGGGAATAGTGATGTTTAATTTTGGAGTGTAATGATTTTCTATATACAAATGATGATTTTTGATTCTATGTGGTATTTTATAATGTTGAAAAAAAGATTCTTCTAATTGAAATCGTTGATGATTTGAATTGGTCCTTAAAGCATCATAATGATCTAATGGAGTACGATTCATTGAATTAAATAATAATAGATTCATACCACACATATATAAAGATAAGGATTTATAAAACAGAGTAAATATAAGATCATCGTGATATATAATAGAAGAGGATGGATAAATAGATTCATTTTCAACTATCATTTTTTGATAAAAAGCGAAACTTTTTTTCAAATGTTTCCATCGGATAGAATAACTTAACCATCCGTAACAAAAATTTTGATAATCATCATAAAATAAAATAAAATGTTCTGGATCTAATAATTGAATTCCGTTTTGAAAATTATTATCCCATAAAATTAAATCTCGTTCATTTATAAAAACTCCGTCACATTGATATAATTGATAACATAATTCATACATTTCAATCATATTAGGATGATATATCCAATCATCATCTAATATAATAATTTTATCTTCTTCCTCAATTGATAATTGATTTTCTAATAATCCTAAAAATTTTGTGCTTGGACCATAATCATCACATTCATTAATTACAATTCCTAAATCTTTAATTTGTTGAATAATATGTATAGGAATTTCTAATTGACTAAAAGATCGATGTTTATAAACACGACATATATTTAATACGATCATTTTGACTTTTGGACATAATAATGCTAATTGACGAATAATATCCATAAATTCTATCTTAACGAGACGAGTTGGGATGGTCGTTAAACTAATGACATAATTATATTGAAAAGATACATTTTTTAAAATAGATAATAATACACGAGGATGTACTATTTGTAATAATTTATGATTATTAATATTTAAAGATACTGATTTATAATTGTTATAATTGTCATATACTAACTGTTGTCTATGAATGGCTTTTTTTGTTCTTTTTTTATAGTTCAATAGAGTCATTTTGATTAAAAAAAAGAAAAAAATGATTCATTTAAATTTATAATAAAGTTAAAGTAAATATTCTTAAAATGAAATTACGATCTCAATCTCATCCGATACATTCTTTTTTTCTAGAATTACCTCTATTTCAAAGAAGAATGATTCATACAAATGAGTTATTTAATGCTGTTTATGATGATTATATTACATTAATTCATCAAATACAATATCCTCAACATTTTCAAACAAAAACATCTCAAACTTATTTAGATTTAAAAAATCAAAAATATCAATTAATTTTAAGAAAAATATTTTCAAAAATATCTTCTTTGCAAACAATGTCTCAAATAAAAGACATTCAATATATAGATTCAATTTTATCTAATTCAAATGATATTATTTATAAAATTCATTATAAAAATGAATTATCTAAAGTAGAAGGAAAGATTGATTTTTTAATTCATAAACGAGCTTTTACACAAATTTTTGAGGATGATTCCAAGGATGTTTCAAACTCAAATTATTATATGATATCCATACAACCGTCCTCCACAATGTATGAAGAATATCACACATTAAAACATACAGCTAATTTGTATTATAGTTCAATGTTAAGTTCGCAATTAGAATCATCTTTCTTTTTTTATTTAGATCCATTGAAATGGAAATTGAAAAAAATAGATGTTATACCATTTATTTCAAAAGTTAAATCATTAATTATGACAATTAGAAAATATAAAAATATGGCATTATTATATGATAATGATTTAATTGGACCCTTATTGTATCCAAATATGAAAATTAATTCTTCTCCTATGAAATCTGAATTAGCTAATAAAGTTGGAGAATTAACGATGTTATGGGGAGTGACGTTAAAATCAAAACAATTAGCATATAAACAACAAATTTATTCGTGGAAAGATCCACAATTTAAATCAGAAATTATTGGATTTAAAAATGAAAAGAAAAAAATATTAGATGCTATCTTGGATATTAATAGATCCAAATCATCTGATAAATGGATTTTAATTCCATCTAATTATTCTTATTCTAATTTATTTAAACAAAAATTTTCAAATCAAGTTTTTCTCGATTTTGAGTATACTTCCGAATATTTGTATTTAATTGGTATTATTTATCAAAATAAATATTATGCTTATTGGGCGGCTAATTTATCAAAAGAAAATGAATTAAATTTACTGAAACAATTCAATATTTTTTTAAAAAGTTTACCTATGAATATTAATGTATGGTATTGGTATGCAGAGAAAAATAAATATGAAAAAAAATGTAAAGAATATGATTTAGAAATTATTGATGATAATTGGATTGATTTTTGTCAAATTCTTAAAAAGGGACCTATTGCTTTTAAATACGCTTTTGATTATAAATTAAAAAGTATTATACATTCTTTATACAAAAATAATAAAATTACATATCAATATAAAGATTTGGAATGTACAAATGGATTAGAAAGTATTGAAATAGCTCATTCTTATTATTTAACACGTGATAATACACTTAAACAAGAAATTGAAAAATACAATCAAATGGATTGTCAAGGAATGAAAGATCTATTTAATATTATTCGTTCTCAATTAAGGAATTGAAATTTGAAATTTAAAATTTTATAAATTTCAAAATCATCATTAGAATGTTTTATAATTAAAATGTTTACATTTTAATTTATTTATAATTTCAAAAAAAAAATATTAAAAGATTATGATATGGACGATTAATGAAAAGGATCATTATATCTTTCCATATATTGATTTGAAGCTTTTTTTTTGATTTGAGTATATTCGTGTTCGATTGGTTGATTATAGGATAAAGATGAAGAAATACGATCAAATTTGGGTATATAACTTCCACCCGATTCAAACGAACCTATTTGTAATTCGTGATTGGTTTTTGATTGGGCATTTCTAGATTGTATATCATATACATCATATCCGAAAGCATTTTTATTCGTAATCGTTTCCGTATTTTCAATTAATGCCATTTTTCGTTGATTTTCTGTTTTAACTCCTAAATGTCCCATTTTTTCCATATATTTTAAATTTGTATTTGCAGCAACATTTAAATTTTTATCATTTATATTTTGTATATGTGTATTATCATAAATCATTTTATCTAATCCTATTTTATGATTCGTCGTTCCTATATGTGATTGAATAGGAACTTGTAAAATTGTTTTCATTGGCATATGAGCAGCATTTGTCATTATTTTATCATTTGGAAGTGATAACGATGTATAATATTCAATATCATTTCTTTTTTTATCGTAATTTCTTTCGAATACAGTAGGCATTACGATTTCTTGCATTTGTGTATTTGTTGGTTGAATCGAAATTTCAGTTTTTAATGGATTTGATTGATAATAATTAGATGAAATATGGTTAGGTTCTATTTTATTTTCTAATGGTAAAAACGAATTGAAATTGGGGGTTTGATTAATGATCATAGGATTTTCTCGGACTGCGCGTTGATTAGGTAAAGAATGATCAATGAATGTACCGCGATGAGGTTGTATTGGTTGTGATTGTATCCACTCGGATTTTAAGGGAGTATTTTGATAATAATTAGAGGACATATGAATGGGTTCATTGTTTGTACCACGATGAGGTTGTACGGATTGAGATTGTACCCATTCGGCTTTTAAGGGATTTGATTGATAATAATTAGAGGACATATGAGTGGGTTCAACTGTTGTTTGTAATGGTAAGGATGAATTGACATTGGTGGTTTGATCAATAATCATTGAATTTTCTTTCACGGCACGTTGATTCGGTAAGGAATAATCCGCCAATGTACCACGATGAGGTTGTACTAATTGAGATTGTAGCCATTCCGTTTTTAAGGGATTTGATTGATAATAATTAGAGGACATATGAGTGGGTTCAACTGTTGTTCGTAATGGTAAGGATGAATTGACATTGGTGGTTTGATCAATAATCATTGAATTTTCTTTCACGGCACGTTGATTCGGTAAGGAATAATCCGTCAATGAACTACGATGAGGTTGTACTGGTTGAGATTGTAGCCATTCCGTTTTTAAGGGATTTGGTTGATAATAATTAGAGGAAATATGAGTGGGTTCAACTGTTGTTCGTAATGGTAAGGATGAATTGACATTGGTGGTTTGATCAATAATCATTGAATTTTCTTTCACGGCACGTTGATTCGGTAAGGAATAATCGGCCAATGAACCACGATGAGGTTGTACTAATTGAGATTGTAGCCATTCCGTTTTTAAGGGATTTGGTTGATAATAATTAGAGGAAATATGAGTGGGTTCAACTGTTGTTCGTAATGGTAAGGATGAATTGACATTGGTGGTTTGATCAATAACCATTGAATTTTCTTTAATGGCTTGTTTTGCGATAGAAGGAATCGATTGATTTTTAAATAAACTGTTTTGATTTGGCATAAAATTATACATTAATGTAGTATCGTGAATTTCCTTTGTTGGTTTAACAAAAGCTGTATCTATTTTACCATTGTTATTAGAAATATCACTTTGAAAAGAACGTTGAGGATTTTTTTGATTATGGTTTAAATGTGAGTTGATAGTACGATTCTCAGATAGATATATATTTGGTTTTTCTACATTAGTAGTAGTATTATATTGTAATTTTTTAGGAATAATTGATTTTTTTAATTCTGTACACGATTTTTGTGAAATAACATCATTAACATAAGGATTTGTCAAAGCATAAAACCATTCTCGAGGTTGTCTTGAAAGAGGCATTAATTGCTCTTGACGGATAATAGGAGGTCTAAAGACTTCAAATTTATAAGGTAATTTCACAGAAGCATTTTTAGCAAATGAACTTTTGCTACCTCCATTATTACCATAATTGTCATAGGAAACACTAACCATTGGATTCACACCACGAGCATAGACATTGATCATTTCGGCGATTCGATCACCACTGGCTTCTTGAGATAATAATATAGATTGAGTATCACCTACTTTATCAATTTTTCTAGTCGTAATAGATCGCGTTGGATCTTTTAAAATGTTCATATTCATATTCCACATTTCCACACTCGGTAATGTTATTTTTCGTCTGGTAGTCAAACAATCATAAGATAAACCTCCGGCACTCATTTAAATTTTTTATTTATATAAAACTTATTTTATTTAATTAAATGAAGACTAAATTATATCTTTTAATTGTAATTTGTATATTATTTGTTATTTTATTATTTATTCATATTGGATGTCAACAAATAAATGAGTTTTATAGTCAGTTAGATCCAGTGTTAATTACTATTAAAAATACATTACAATCATTAAATCCCGATGTAGTTGAGCAATTACATTTTTTTGAAGGGGAAAAGAGTTATACAATTAATAAAAAAAAGATTTATTTATGTTTAAAAGATGATAAAGGAGATTATTATGATATGAATATGTTAATTTATGTCGCTATTCACGAATTATCACACGTTTTATGTGATGAAATCGGACATACTCCTAAATTTCATCAAATTTTTCAAGAAAATTTAGAAAAAGCTATTCAACTTGGTATTTATGATCCCAATATACCAATATTAGATGAATATTGTGGACACACTTAATAATTTTAAATGATTTAAATGATTTAAATGATTTAAATGATTTAAATGATTTAAATGATTTAAATGATTTAAATGATTTTACAAAAAGTGATATGAAATTTTTAGCACAATGTATAAGGATATTTCATTGTATTTTTGCGATTTTTATAAGTATACCTTTACCATCTATAATTCA
>Ga0194133_10010931_pt1 | contig 10137 bp, 9 predicted proteins | sample TA2KigOf40mmetaG_FD_155448 | JGI IMG/M metagenome (GOLD analysis project Ga0194133, IMG submission 155448) | Freshwater microbial communities from Lake Tanganyika, Tanzania - TA2015055 Kigoma Offshore 40m | ecosystem: Environmental > Aquatic > Freshwater > Lake | place: Tanzania: Lake Tanganyika... | reverse complement strand
AAGCATTTCATCCATCACCAATAAATCAATCTCGGTTTCGGTATTGCGTAGAACTTCTAGGTAGCGAATGAATTCCTTTAGTCGAGCTTCACAATCAAGTGCTTTGCTTTTCCCTCTCATTCTGACTCTATCTTTACTCGCTGTAAATCCCCCTCTAGCCAACGCAGAGAAAATCACCCTGACAATAGAGAGTGTAGATGTCAAAGAGACGCGGGTTGAGGGAAGTCGTGGTGCAGCGCTCGCTCTTCTTTCCGATGGGCGCATACTGCTAGGTGGGGGAGATTTGGGCGACACTCTCTTTCTCTTTACTGATGGCGCACTAAGAAATCTGGGGAAAATTTCTCTTCAGAGGGAGAGATTTCGAGATGGACGATTCGGACCTACTGATATCGCAGTTCTGAAAGAGCGAATAGAGTCAGCCGAAGTTCTGGTTTCTTACCCACAGCTAAACAAAAAGAGAAGTTGCGTTCGTCTCGTGGTCTATAGATATGTTATAGATTGGCTAAGCGAGAAGATCGAGAAAAGCGATCGGTGGTTTCTGGGAAAACCGTGCGTCCCCGTAACAGCGGTTCAGCATGCTGCGGGGCGGATGGAGGTCATCGACTCAGAGAGTGTCTATCTCACGACAGGAGATCTTGGGTTCTCGCGAATCGGTGATCAGTCTGCCCGAGGTTGGCTCGGGGGAGTTTTCAAGATTCGAAAAGACTCTGTGGAGCAGATTTCTTCAGGCCATAGAAATCCTCAAGGAATAGTCCTTTCGGATAAGAATTTGTATATCTCTGAACATGGTCCACGCGGTGGTGATGAGTTAAACCTTGTTCGAAAAGGTAAAGATTATGGGTGGCCCATCGTTACCTTTGGCCAAGCCTATGGACTGGGTGATTACGTAAAGCCAAAAAATCCAGGGACCCATCAAGGTTTCGAGCAGCCTCTCTATTATTGGGTGCCGTCAGTTGCACCGACTGAACTTGCGCAACTGCCACCCAATCGGAATTGGCTAGGTCTTGAGAACAACCTGGTTATGGGAACCCTGGCAGAAGAGTCGCTCATCTTCATCGAGATGCTGGCCCCTAGAAGAGTCGGAAAAGTAGAGAAAGTATTCATTGGTGAACGGATTAGGGATCTAGATATCAACCCTGATGGCCGGGTCATTGTTTCTACAGATAGTGGTCTCTTACTTTTTATCTCTCGAGGTTAAATATCGATCCCACATTAAGGACGCGGGATCTTGCAACTTGCTTAGTTGACTCCTACGAAAGCAGAACCTATCAACATCGCTACCCACAATATATGAAAGAGTGGCATGGCTCGGCTGATCTTTGCCACTGACGCACTCTCTTCAGACTCACTCTCAATACGAGGGCGCAACATTTCTTGGATGATGCTAGACAAAATCAGGAGTGTTCCCGACCAAGCCACCATGCAATACGGACAAAGCGCGCCAATAACAAAAGTTGTTTGATAGGCAAGCCAATGACAGAAAAGTGCTGCTGCTACCGTTCCAACAAGTGCCATCTTCCAGAACCAAGCAGGGAACCTAATTCCTGCTAAAAGAGCAACACCAACCGCCACAAATGCGGCAAAAGCACCTACTCCAATTAAGGAATTGGGGAATCCGAAAACTTCTGCCTGCTCTGAGAGTATGACACTCTTGCAATTCAAGGTCTCCGAGATGTTGCATGAAGGGACAAATTGTGAGTCCTTCAGAAGCCTTATCTTGTCGATAGTCAATACGAAAGAGGCGAAGAACCCCGCTACTGCTCCTACAAGCATTACTACGCCCGATGTAAATCTAGTCTCTATCCGCACCAACTTTTCACCTTACATCCTTGATAACTTTTCTGGGTTTTACTTCAACGAACTTTTGCAAAAGTAGTCTACACCGCTGTTACAGTTGTCGCGTGTCCATATGTTTTGCATTTATAACTAATGGGAATTCCGATAACTTTCTCGAGCAGGGAATAGAAAGTGTCCTGAAACAAAGTCTCCCAGACTGCGAAATTATGGTAGTCGGCAACACGAGCCTTAAACATCCAAAGGTGACCTTTATCCCATTCGATGAAAGCTTGAGAAAGTCCTGGATAACGCGAAAGAAAAATCTCGTTGCAGAAACTTCCCAGAAAGAAGTACTAGTCATCATGCACGACTATTTTGCACTTACTGAAGAATGGACCCAGCAAAAGGTCCAGAACCTACTTGATGCTAGTTGGGACGTCGCCGTTACTTCCATACTTAATCCTGACGGAAGCCGATACCGAGATTGGCTCCTTTGGCCATTTAGTCACAGATTTTTGAGAACTCCCTTCGTTTACACTCTCGGAAATCTACTTCCATACCGAGTCAATGATCTGACTGACTTTATGTACATCAATGGAAGTCTGATGATTGTTCGGCGCAAGTACTTACTCGACAATCCCTTAGACGAATCTCGCGGTTGGGGTGAAGGCGAAGATGTCGAGTGGTCAATCAGACTCCGGGACCGGTGGAACCTTAAATTTTTCAGTTCGCTAGCGATATCCTGCCTTAAGCAAAAGGATACGGCTTTCAGAAAGATCGACCCTATATCGCTCTTGATAATTAGGCTTTACGCTCAAGTTTATCGACGCATCTCATTGGGGCTTAAGCGAAGACTAAGGATTCCCTACAGATAGGTGTTTTTGAAATACGATTCTATTTCTTAGGTCTAAGAACCCACCAAGTTGGAAGCAATGGTCTGCCTTCAGAGCAAATTAGCCAGCGATCGTTGTCACTCCAGGACCTAATCTCAGGTATGTGAAGCAGGTTTCTAGATCCAGTTTCGATGACTTCCACTTCATATAACTGGTCAACCATACGACGAAACGAATCGAGAACTTCTTTCCCGTTAGAGAGAAATTCGTGATGCATCTCTACAATGAGAATGTTGTTCCGCAACTTATATAGATTATCTCCCGTCAAGATAGAAAACTCTCCACCTTCGATATCGAGCAAAATCAATGAATCTGAGAGTTGGGCACTCGGAATCTTCTCAAGAAATGATTCATCGGCTAGTCCAAAAAATTGAAACCCTGTCTGATATTCCATTCAACTGAGCCTGATCAGAGAGAATGGAACGCCCTTTTTCAGATGACTTAAAAAGGTATGCATGCTCAAAAAGATTTGCAACCAAAGCTCCTAATCCAAAATAGCCATCTGCTGCACCTACATCTACTAAGTATTTGAACCCTTTAGACTCTGTTGCGATTAGTTCGGAAATCTCTTTTTCATACAGGCCCAAAAGCATATTGCCGCGATTGCTCGGTAGCCAAGAAGAATCACCAAGAAGTTTCAATCCTTTAAAGGGACCGTAAGAGACTATGCCGTGCAACTCATTATTGATTTTTCTTGATAGGTGCATTTTTCGTATTTCCACGCCGAACTCGCTGAGTGCATGGCTCTTGCTAAAAAAAATCATTCTTTGGAAAAGTAGCCATCCACGAACCAACCTAAATGCGTGTTGTACCCCCACACGCAATATGGCAACAACTAACTTCTTGGCCAATTCAAAGTATCTAAGATGGAACATGTCCGGATCTATAAACCTCCTTTCATCAAATCTGCTTGCTCAATCAATGGATTCGTCAGACTTATGATGTTTTAAATATATTAAGTAGATATGTACTGCCATACACAGATACATGAGAAGAATCTCGAAATATCCATTTTTTGTCTCTGAACACTGGACATGAGGTATTCCCGCAGAATAGTGACAGTAAAGATCTGTACTCAATTCCTTGTTTTACAAGCTCCGTCAAGAGGTAGCGATCTTCCTTCAAGTAATCGTCATTCAAATCCGCTATTTCTACAGGTTCTCTTGAACCAACTACTGACCATAATGTTGGCATGGCTACCAGCCGAGTGTACGGCAGAAGAGGGGATGCGCCCACTACGACAAGGTTTCGTTCGATACTAGGGAAATCCCGTTGATTTTGAATCCGCAAATTCCTTAACTTTCTCTTCGAGATTTCTAAGTATTCTTCGTTTTCCTGATCAACCGAATGTTGAGAAAGAAATACGACTTTTGGACTATATTTGTTTACAAATTCAACAACATTGTCATTATGTTCAAAACACGTTACGCGATTATTGGCCACTTTTGAGCTATACACATCGAAGAGTTTGGGAAATCGGAGATTATCCACCGAGCTTTTCCTGATATACGAACATCCAGCGAGACCCATTGTTACTGCTGTCATATTTTGTTCATGGGACTGTTTGATGAACTCTTCAGAGTAAGCAATGGCGACAGAGTCTCCAATCAACAATGCAACACCTTTGGCATCCTGGATTGGATACCAACATGCGTTGCCCGAGGTTAAACGATCACATTGAGCGTCAAGGTTTCCGGCGTAAATCGGCAGCTCATCAGTCTTAAACGTGCCAGGTGTCTGGGTATATAGGGATAAGAGTATGGTTGAAATGACCACTGGCACAGCGCTGAACAAGCCGATTGATTTGAGAAGACTACGTAAATGATTTTTTGAACTTGATTGTGAATGTTCACGAAATTTATTCTCAATATATTTGTAAAGAAAGTGAGAAGAAGCAGCTATGAGGAAGGTTGTCAAAGTGACTTTCCAAAAGTAGCTTATTTCATGAGTATAGGGACTCCTCAAGCCTATATAGATGATAGGCATGTGGACTAGATATATTGAATACGAGATATCTCCTATTCTTTGAAAAATAAGTGTAAATCGATTTATTTTAATTGGTATTGATTTGCGAGACAACATGAACGCAATGAGAAGGACTGCGATGTAGTCTAAATTACTCCAAGACAAACTAGACAAAATGACGCATATTATTGCTATAAGTAGAGACGTTGTTACAAGAACTGTGGGTTTCTGCTTACCGCCATCTTTCCTTTGCAGGTGGATTAGAAATGCAATTCCACCAAGGGCAAATTTCCAGATGTAAGAAAATGGCGAATAAAAAAGGATTCCTTCTACATTACGAAATCCTAACCATGCGAATATGTGTGGGAATAGAAAGATTTGTGTCAGGATCCCGGAAATGACGAGAAATGTCAGCACATGCATCATTTGAATTCTTCTTTGTAAGGCATAGCCACATAACGCGATGAGTAGTGGCACCATAATGTAAATCTGTTCTTCGGCAGAAAGTGACCACATATGAACTAGTGGATTTGGATTTGGATCAAAGTAGTCCCCTGCCGAAAATCGATAAGCGCCAAAATTTCCCATCAAGAGAAGGGAAGCTATAGCTTGTCTCGCAGACCTCGCGTGATCGTAGATTGTTCCGAATAGGCTTATTAAGATTAGTGTCGAAACAACAGTTACACCCGCTGCTGGAAAAAGTCGGAAGAAACGTCGACGATAGAACTGAAACAGCTTCCCTGGAACATTTTCATTTTTGGAAAATATCTGCATAATTAATGGTGTTACAACGAATCCCGAGATCACAAAAAAGAGGTCAACCCCAAGGTACGCATTAGGAAAAGCTTTAGGGAAGAGATGAAACAAAACCACTGCGATAACGGAAATTCCCCGAAGGATCTGAATCCCTGGTATTCGGGAACGACTATCTACATCTAGTCGACTGCTCAAATCCACCCCGCCATAATGGCACAGGAATTTCTTGCCGATGTTAAAAGTTTGGCTGAGGGTTCTATGTCCAACTTTATTCTTGCGCGCCCGAAGAGACTCGAACTCCTAACCTTCTGATCCGTAGTCAGATGCTCTATCCGTTGAGCTACGGGCGCAACTAGCGGTTACCTTATCGTCAACTGTCATTCGAATGAAATTTACCTTGATGGAGCCGATGAAACGGCTAGCAATTCATCAATTTCATAGATTTTTGATCTAATCCGGCCTTCATTTTCGCCTCTCATTCGCTCCTTTTCATCAATTCGCCTCCATCCTTCTAGATCCACCACTGGAAGATCTTGAAGGGCTGGCAATTCTCCAAGACCCATCTTCGGATCTCTCTTTTCTAAAGATGCAGTAAGCCTATGCATTACTTCAGCAGCATCACTCTTATTCGTTCCGATGACACCGCTCGGCCCTCTTTTTGCCCAGCCAACTACATAGAGATTTTCAGAGATTTCACCATCGACATTTCGAAAACGACTTCCCTCGGAGGTTAACCCCAGTGATTTTTCTATTTCATAACCGATAGCGCTCACAACAAGTTCAGCGTGCACCTTTTCTTCGGATTCCATTCCTGATAAGACAACGGTTTCGACCTTTTTGGTGCCTTCGAGACGAATAGGTCTTTGATTGAAACAGAATTTTAGTGTCTTTCTATTTGCGACTAAGGGGCGACTTGCAACTGCATGAAAAAAATCCAGTTTTGCTTTCTCATGTTTATCGTCAATCTTTTGCATCAGGAGAGTTATCTCTCTTAAATCCACAGAACCCATCGAGATATTGAACCCCTCTAATTTTTCTAACTCGCGAAGCTCAGGGGTAGTGAAAGCGACCTTTTCGGGACCACGTCTACAAACAACCCTGATCTCTTCCAAATTTGAATTGAAAAGGGCATTCAGGGCTTTTGTCGAAATATCGGTCGATTTCAACTCTTCCGCACTGATGGTCAATATCCTTGCTATATCCAGAGCCACATTTCCTGCTCCCACGACAACTGCTCGTTTACCGCTCAAATCAACTTGCAGATTCTGGAAATCTGGATGTCCGTTGTACCAAGGGACAAACTCAGCTGAGGACCAGGAGTTCGAGAGATTCTCGCCTGGTATGCCAAGAGAACGTCCCTTACTGGTTCCGACAGCAAGTACCACGGCGTCATAATGATTCTTGAGCGCCTCTAGTGGGATGTCATGGCCGATCTCTACATTCGCCACTAATCGAAATCTCACATGGTCTGAGATCTTTTCGAAAACTTTAGCCACAGACTTGATTTTGGGATGGTCTGGTGCCACACCGCTTCTGACGAGGCCATACGGAGTGGGCAGACGTTCAAATAAATCAATCTTGAAGTGCAAGGATTCAGATTCTAAGTTTTGTAATGCTAAAGCAGAAAAATAGCCGGATGGTCCCGCTCCTACGATTGCAATCTTGTAAGTTTTCAAGGCCGATAACTCATATCCTTAAGGAAGGGTTTCATTTCTTTTTTGCCGAACTAACTTTTGGCCGATGTTCTCTCTCGCTTCGATAGCCATCCCTCACAAGAACATTGATGTAAAGACCTAGGAAAACTAAGAATGCGCCATACCTAAATAATGCAGAAAGACCATACTCAAAGTCACTCCAATATTCAGTCAGAGGTGTTCCGCGAGATTCAAGGACTCGCGCCAGCAGATTTTGATAGTAAGCCTGATGGAAAAGTAACTCAAAAATCTGCCAAAAAATATATCCACCGACAAGTTTCGCGTGACTCTTCTTGTTCGTATTCCAGATCGCGATTACGGCTAACGGAGCCAACCACAATACGTACTGCATCGAATACTGCTTACCAAATAACGTAAAAGCAGTAATTACTAAGAATGCGCTCTGCACTAGTGGAATAGTCCGAGAATTTTTCCACAACAGGATTACTAACGCAGCAAAAATTCCAATATTGAGCAAGTAATAAATGATTGAATTGAATTCAATAGGTACTCCAAGTTTCGACGGTATTGTAAATACTGATCCTTCTCCTAGTCCTCTAGTGAAACTCAGCCTATAAAAGAATGACCAACCGCTTGCATCAACAGCCAAGACAGGAATATTGATAGTTAGCCAAGTTGCTGCTGTGACTCCAAAGTATTTGAGAATATTCCTTATTTCCTTTGTCCGGCTGAAGAAGACTAAGACCGGCAAAAGCAGGACTATAGGAAAGAATTTTGTAGCAATAGCTATACCAAGCATTAGAGAACTCAACGCATATTTTTTCTTTTCAAATAAAAGGATGGTCGCTAGCGTTGGGAGCATCACCCAGATATCCCAATTTCGATTTAAGGAGGTGATTACCGCCGGGGTGAAGGCTATTAGATAAGCAAAGCGAAGATTAGTCAGTCGTTTGACCATAAGCACTAGAGCCATAAAGAGCAATCCATGTATAAAACTACTTAAGTAAAAATAATGCATGGTCGAATTCAATGACTCGGGAACCAGGAATGTAAGAGCCCAAATAATCAACCCGGTGAGAGCTGGATATTCAATTGGGGGAATCGGAGATGTCGTTCCCGTTGGGAGATATTCAGAAAATGGCCATGGGTGCTCACCGTTCCAATAGCGCATCCCGTAGAAAGGACGAATATCGCTGAATTGTCCGCTGGGGTTATATAGAAAACCTGCGATTAATATGGCAACCGTAACGCACATTAATAGCCATGTTTGTTTTCGTTCTATTCGCCATTTCACCGTCACATTATAGATCTAAGCATCAAGCCTCAAATATCCAGTGATTGGCCTTAAGGTATCGGTAATCAAAGAAGGAAAACTCTTCCACTCCCATATCGGATTTAGAGACACCGACTCCGTAATTGCTTGCAGGCAAAATTACTAGCCCACCGTTCTTGGCACAGAGGATGGCACCGAATGCAGAAAATTGACTGGAGCTTCCAATAAATATATTGGCAGATGCGATTGTTTCTAAGTCTCGCCACACATTACCAGTGCTTAGATCTTCGACATCTTTGAATCCAACTTCCTCTAGTAGCTTAGTAGCAATTCTGGGCTCGTCACTCACCACTTTTATGCAAGAATCTTGAAGTTCTATTTTGTTTGACTCCACAATCTCCTTGAATACAGCGGGGTCTACAACGCCATGGCCACCATATTCGACATTTCTAGAAGGCATCTTTCTCATATCCCCAAGGCGATAATGAATCACTACAGATTTATCCAGCCTCTTTGCCTCAAATGGATTAGGTAATTGTGCTCGGTTCACTCGTCTACTTAACTCACTCATTACAATGTCATCTAGAATCGGTGGAAAGTTACCTGAAATCGATGTGGCGCGACTTGGGACGCTTCTCAGCCTAGAAATCTTGCCGCCGATAACGTACTCTGATCGAAGCCAGCGCAGAGCAGCATCGAGATGCAATTTATGGATAACTTGCAAGAGGCCTTCATAGCTCAGACCCTTTCTCCTAAGTGGGAAATCGGCAATGTAATCACCAGGATTCAACGTGACGCTGTATGAGATTCCTCGAGTCTCTCGAATACCTTCGAGCTCACTGTCTTCAAGTAACGGGCCTATTCCCAACGGCCAATAGGTTCCAGTGCTGTAAGGGAAATACCGCATCTTGAAAGGGCGATTGAGTTTTTTTGAGAGATAAATTGCGCTCATCAACGCCAACATCTGAGCCGTCAGGCCTCCAGAAAATTTGATTATGAGTGGTTGGTTCCTTCGAGCGCCCATAATCTCCACTAAGTTCCTTGGCTAAAGTCAGACAATTATTGACTAGATAGTCTTTGGAGTTCCTATGGGTTGAACATTCAAATAAGTTTTCCAAGGTTGTCCCTTATCAATCCGCTTAAGCGATCGAAACCCTCGTTTACGTACAATCACATTATCTCCTGGTAGATACTTTCCATCGACACAATCCCTTACTACTTCAGCAACCTGTAACGTCGTCAGCCGGGTTCGTTTGTCTTCGCCCGGGAAATCTTTCTCTCTCATTTTTGTATCTACTCGACCGGGCGATATTGCATAAGCTTTATGGCGTTCCATCCCCAGGGATTGCACCAAAGAAATCACGGCAGCCTTTGAGGCTGAATAGCCGCTATGTTCTGCTTTCCCATATAGACCAGCAACTGAGGCGATAAAAATCATCTTGATTTCGGGATTCAAACTAAGTGCCTCCCTGGCAATTAGATAACTACCAAAGAGATTTACCTCCATTTCCTCACGCCAATAGTCTGGATTTGAATTTCGACATCTTTGCACATGTGAGATACCGGCGCAGTTGACGATTACATCAGGCTTAGTCATTCTTAAAGTTTCACGAACAGATTCTTGTTTTCGAACATCACATTCCTCTTTTGAGACCATAGTCGTATCAGGATATATCCTGCGAATTCCATGACCGATGTCACTTTCACCAAAGATTAGAACTTTCACGTGGATTTCTCCCTTTCATCCAGCTTTTGAAGAAATACATCTACTTCTTCAGGGGTTCCCAACATGTGCTTATTGTGGTTCTCAATCTTAAAG
>Ga0194133_10010930_pt1 | contig 10138 bp, 8 predicted proteins | sample TA2KigOf40mmetaG_FD_155448 | JGI IMG/M metagenome (GOLD analysis project Ga0194133, IMG submission 155448) | Freshwater microbial communities from Lake Tanganyika, Tanzania - TA2015055 Kigoma Offshore 40m | ecosystem: Environmental > Aquatic > Freshwater > Lake | place: Tanzania: Lake Tanganyika... | reverse complement strand
CCGAGACGCGCCAACGCCTCGCGATGCAGCTGCTGGCGCGCGCGCTGGAGGCCGCCGAAGCCGCGCCCCGGCAATCGCTCCAGGCCGGCCATGCGTGAGGCCTCGCGGCGGCGTCTCCTGTCGCTGGCGCTGCCGGCGCTGCTGCCCGCGCGTCTTACCGTCGCCGCCGACGATCCGTGGGCGGCGCTGCGCACGCCCGGCCACGTCGCGCTGATCCGGCACGCGCTGGCACCTGGGAATTTCGACCCCGCCGGCTTCCGGCTCGACGACTGCTCGACCCAGCGCAACCTCTCGGCCGAGGGCCGCGCCCAGGCGACGCGCATCGGCGACCTGTTCCGCGCCCACGCGATCGCGGCGGCCGCGGTCCATTCCAGCCAGTGGTGCCGCTGCCTCGAGACCGCGACGCTGCTGGCCCTCGGGCCGGTGGCGCCGCAGCCGCGGCTTAGCGCCCGGACGTTCAAAATTCCCGGATGGATTTGGCGAAGTGGTCCGCCAAAGGCCGCGCCAGATAGGACGCGAAGGAACGTTCCCCTCGGCGGATCAATACTTCAGCATTCATCCCGGGTTGCAGACGCAAATGCTCATACCTGGTCAATTCCTCAGGTGCCAAGGCAATGCGCGCCACGAAATAGGGCATGCCGGTGCGCTGATCTGTCATGCGGTCCGGTGAAATCCGCTCCACCGATCCTTTCAGAATGGGCGTGGTGCGTGCTGCCGCATGGGAAAACCGGATGGAAGCGGGCATCCCCACACGCACCGTATCCACATCGATCGGTGTGATCTGGGCTTCCAAAACCAGCCTTTCTTCCTGCGGCACGATGGAAACAACTTGAGAACCAGGGGCGATCACCCCGCCCCGTGTCGCATAACGCAAGTCCATCACCATCCCGGCTTCGGGGGCATCTATCGTCAGCCGGATCAATTGATCATTGGCGCTGATTTCGCGCTCCCGCAATTCCAGAAGGCGCCCCTGTAATTCCCGCAATTCCTTGGCGTTTTCTTCCTGACGAGCACGCAGTAATTGGGTGCGCTGCATCTTCGCCTCATCCACCGCCTGCTGGGTGCGCGCGACATTTTCAATCGCCTCACCACGTTCGCCAATCAGGCGGGCTTCCTCGCGTTGCAAGGAAAGCAGGCGGGGCAAGCGTTCAAGCCCCATACGCACCAGGCCTGCAACACCGATGATTTCCTGACGAACCAGGGCAACCTGCCGATCATTGGATTCAATGCGCACATTCAAGCCATCAATCTGCTTCTGCAATTGCAATACGCGCTGGGTCAGGATTTCGGTCTGCCCTTGCAGCGAAGCACGGCGCGCGATGAATTCATCACCTTGTACAGCCAAAATTTCCACGACTTTCGGGTCAGTCCGGCGCGCGACAAGTTCCGGCGGAAAGACGGGTTCAGGCGCGTCTTCCCGCTCCGCGGTCAGTATCGCGATGCGGGCGCGGGCGCGGTCTGCTTCATCCAACACAACATTAAGCCCAGCGCGCACACGCGTATCATCCAGCCGGATCAGGGGCTGACCAGAAACAACAACGGCGCCTTCACGCACCAGCACTTCACCAACAATGCCACCTTCCAGATGCTGCACATTGCGGCGATTCAGTTCCACCATCAGCGTGCCGCGGGCCACCACGGCGCTATCAATCATGGCGAAGGCACCCCAGCCAAAAACCCCGCCAACGCCGAGAAGAATGATGAAAAGCGCCAGACGCAACGGGCGCCAGATAGGGGCCTTGGATGCTGCTGCATCAGCATCAATCGCGGGCTGCTGCTGTGCCATGGCCTACCCCCCTTAGCTACCGGCGATCGCTGTCACGGGGCGCGGCGGCTGCGCCGGGCGCGTCAGCCGGGGCAGGATTTCATCGCGCCGGCCAAAAGCTTCCACGACACCGGCGCGCAGTAGCAAAATCCTGTCCACGGCGGCCAGGATATTGGCGCGATGCGTGATTATCACTGTCGTGACAGCGGCTGCACGCAGGCGTCCCAGCGCCGATGCCAAGGCCGCTTCGCCATCACTATCCAAATTCGAATTGGGTTCATCCAGCACAACAAGCTTGGGCGAACCATAGAGCGCACGCGCCAGCCCAATGCGTTGCCGCTGCCCAGGCGAAAGTCCGCGCCCGCCGGGGCCAAGCTGCGTATCGTAGCCTTCCGGCAGATGCAAAATGAGGTCATGCAGGCCGGCATCCTTCGCCGCGGCAACCACCTTTTCCGAATCCACATCGCCAAGGCGCGCGATATTCTCAGCGACCGTGCCTTCAAACAATTCCACATCCTGCGGCAGATAACCCAAATGCTGGCCCAGCTGGTCACGCGGCATGCGCGCCATATCCGCGCCATCCAACCGTACCGCCCCGCCGCGCGGCGGCCAAACCCCCAAAAGCGCGCGCGCCAGGCTGCTTTTGCCCGCCGCACTCGGCCCAATCACGGCCAGGGATTCGCCCGATTCCAAAGCAAAACTGACACCGCGCAGCACGACTGTATCCGTACCCGGCACGGCCAGTACCAGGACTTCAACCGCCAAGGCACCCTGCGGTGCCGGCAAGGGCATGCCCTGCTTTTCAGCGGGCGCAGTCGCCAAAAAATCACAAAGACGCCGATGCGCCGCCCGCGTACTCATCGCCTGCTGCCAAAGCGCCACTACCTGCATGCTGGGCGCCAAGGCGCGGGCCAGGATGAAGGTGGCAACAATCATAGCGCCCGGCGTGATGGCTTGTTCAATCACCAGCAGGGCACCTAGCCCAAGCGTCAGAACACCAGTTAGCGCCAATTGCAAAAACTTGATCGCCGCCGAAAAACCGCCCGCGATATGGCTGGCGGTTTGCTGCTGGTTCAACATCGCCAAATGGCGTTTCTGCCAGCGCTGCCAAACCCCCAGCCGCATGCCCATGGCTTCGGCGGTTTCGGCGTTGCGGATACTCGCCTCCACAAAGGCATAGGCCTGCACATTATTGTTGGAAGCTTCCGCCAGCCTTTTCGTCGAAAGGAAGGCTTGGGCCAAGGCACTGCCAATCACAATGAACACCGCGACAGTGCCGAAAAAGGCAAAAAACGGATGCACAATGTAAAGAATCACCAGAAAAACCGGAATCCATGGCGCATCGAGCGGGGTGATCAGCCCGGTGGTTGAGATAAAGGACCGAACCTGTTCCAGATCACGGAGCGGCTGCGCCCCCACGCGGTCACTGCCGCGCAAACTGCCCTGAACAAATAAAGCATCAAAGACACGTGAAGACAGGCGCCGATCAATTAGACGCCCAAGCCCGATCAGGGCGAAGCTGCGGCATCCTTCCAAAAGCCCATAGATCGCGATCAGGAAAACCGAAATCAGCGTCAGTGCCAAAAGCGTCGCCTCACTCTGGCTGGCCAGGACGCGGTCATAGACCTGCATCATATAGACCGAGCCAGTGAGCTGCAGCAGATTGACGAAAAAGCCCACGACAAAGAGCAGCGCGAGCGCACCCTTCATTTCACCCAAAATGGCATAGACTGGCGACGCAGGCGCCTTACGCGCATGATCAAGGCCAGCAGCCATTGTCTGTCGCATTCGGAACCGCCCTTATTTCATCTCATGAACAGGAGGTTTCATGAAGGGACAAACGACCTAGCCGCAGGTCCACCGCACCCCGCCCCGCCGCAAGCCCCCAAACCAATACCAAAGAGGGCTCTCCAGAACATTGCGCGCTTGTTTAGAGAATTATGACCGATATTCTCGCCTGCAGGGGCATCAGACGTTGAAGCGCCCCAACCAGCCGAAACCACGCCATGATCCATCAAAGGACGAAATCACTGCTGATCAGGGAAGGAACCCCCTGCACAGCGACATCCATATCTGACCGTCCATCACCATTTACATCAAGCTGCAAAGTGCCATTATTGAATCGCGCTTGGCCGGCACTACGGCCAAAGGCAGCACGACCAATGAAGGTAAAAGCCTGGTCCCCCACCAGATTCGTGTTGGCATCGATCCCAGAAAGATCAATAAGGTCTCTATCGGAGCGACGGAAATCAGTGATCCGGTCGCGATTACCGCCCACCGCGCTATCGGATATGGCCAGAAAGCGGAAAATATCGGCATTGGCCCCGCCGGTTAATTCATCCCGGCCTGCGCCACCTATCAGGATATCATTTCCGGAGCCGCCATTAAGCTGATCAGACCCGCGGCCACCATCAAGGTAATCATTTCCCGCAAAGCCGAAGAGTCTGTCATTACCGCCGAGCCCCGAAATGCGGTCAGCACCACTTGCGCCATTCAACAGATCATTGCCTTCAGTACCGATCAGGGTCATGTCCACAGGAGTTTGCGTCATGGCAAGCCTGTAGCCACCTGTCGTCGCACCAGAACCCTGGGCGCTCAGATAAAAGGTGCCACCGGTGGTGGCAACGAAAGACAGGCGTGAATTCAAGCCGGAGGCATCATCATTAAAGGCCAACTGGCCCCCACTTGAATTCAGAAGGCGCAGGTAAGTATCGAGCGATGACCCTGCGGTCGCATCCATCGCAAAATCATAGCGATGGCCAGCGGTCAGATTTAGCCGGAACCAATCCTGATCACTGGCAAAATCAATGATCGAACTTCTTGGGGCGGCGACTGAAAGCGTAGCGGTCGTTGATGTATTGCCTGCAATATTGTCCACAGGTAGGGTCTGAGTCATACCAAGGCTATAGCCACCAATAGTACTGCCAAAACCCTGCGCGCTCAGATAATACGTCCCACTGAAATTTGCAGTAAAAGCGAGACGGGAATTCAGACCAACAGCATCGTCGTTAAAGGCAAGCAGATCGCCATTGCTGTTGAGGAGACGAATGTAGGTGTCAAGTGTCGAACCCGTCGCATCCATCGCAAAGTCGTAACGATAGCCGGCAGTTAGACTCAGGCGGAACCAATCCTGGTCTCCCGCCGTGTCTATAACGGAACCCTGACGCACCGTTGGCGCGAGTGTTGCAGTAGTGGCTGTGCTGCCCGCTATGTCGTCAACCGGCGCGGCCTGAGTCATCGCCAAAGTGTAGCTTCCAGTCGAAGCGCCCGAACCCTGCGCGCTGATGAAATAGGTTGCGCTGCTGTTTGCCGTGAAAGAAATACGGGAATTCAGCCCAACGGCATCATCATTGACTGCAATCACGCCGCCGCCAGCGTCCAAAAGGCGCAGATAGGTGTTCAGTGAAGACCCGGAAGCTGCATTGAGGGCAAATTCGTAGCGATACCCGGAAGTCAGATCCAACCTGAACCAATCCTGATCTCCTGCGCTATCCACTGAGGAAGCTTGTGCTGCGCGCGCCGTAAGAGACGCGGTTGTCGAAGAATCGCCCGCAATGGCATCAATGGGACTAGGCGGTGGTGTTGGCGGCTGTGACGTGGAATTCATCAGGGTGCCGATATCTAGCCGCCCACCAGTCACTACCTTCCCGGTCAATGATTCCGTAGCGGCCGCGGAAGCAAGCAACGCCCGCTTGATTTCCGCCGCGCTGGCATTTGGGTTTGCCGAAGCATAAAGGGCCAAGGCACCCGCCACATGCGGTGTAGCCATGGAAGTCCCGCTGTAAGTGCCATAGCCACCGCCAGACAGCGTCGAGTATATTGATGAGCCAGGCGCTGCCAGATCAACATTCGCCGCGCCGTAGCTTGAAAAAGAAGAGAGACCACCTGTGTTTGTAAGAGAGGCTACAGCTACAACCGCATCATAACCGGCAGATGATGTGGTGGAATAGTTCGAAGGATAATTTGCCCTGATGTCGTTATTAGAGGCTGAATTACCGGCAGCAGCCACAAACAGGATATCTTGCTGCGCCCCTCGGCCAATGGCATCGTTCAATTGCTGCGAATAGCCACCACCACCCCAGGAATTGTTCGTGGCGACAAAATTTTCGCCGGCGCTTGCGCGCGTCGCGGCGCCCGTAAAATAGTCAACCGCTCTGATCGCGTTGTTGAGAGAGCCCGACCCTGACGATGACAGGAACTTGAGCGCCGCCATCTGAATATTCCAGTTGACGCCGGCAACGCCAACGCCGTTGCCGCCTATGCCACCAATCGTACCGCTGACGTGGGTGCCATGGTTGTTATCATCAAATGGGTCATTGTCATTATTGACAAAATCCCATCCGACCAAGTCGTCGACATACCCGTTACCATCTTCATCGCGCCCATTTTCCCAGCGCACATCATTCAGAAGATCGCCGGCATCAATGCGACTATTGCTGTTGTAATCAGAGACATAAGAAGCATTGGCAGAACCATTGAGGTCACGGAAGGTGATCAGTCCATCTGAGTCGATATCCGAAAGACTAGCTCGCAAGGTTGTAGGAATTTCTCGTTGATTGAGCCAAATATTCAAGAAAAGATCAGGATGCCGATAATCGATGCCGGTATCAATGACCCCAACTATGGTCTTCATGCTACCCGTATATCCGGTGGCCCAAGCTTCATTAGCCTGGCTGCCATAAGCATTCCTGATGGGGCCGGTATCACCAAGCATACCCCAAAGACTGCCATTGCTGTAACCGGGGTCATTGCTAACAGCCGCGATGGAAATCTCTTCGTTGATGGCCAGAGAAGCCGCTTCCATGGCTTCATCACCCTGGCCAGCGGCAAGGGCTGCGTCAGCATTGATGATCAGATCGTCATACGAAAGCGGGACCCAATCCTCATCAGGTTCATTATCTGGCTGGTGCGGCGCGGGCGGAGTCGGCGGTGCAAGCACAACCAGGTTTGGCGGCGGGGACGGCTCCTCAGCCCAGATAAAAGAACCGAATGAAAAAAAGTCCAGGCTGTCGTTGTGCTCGCTTAATTCCCCCCAAAAACCCGCAGCGTAATCGCCTGCTTGCTTATTAAAGGGAAAGGCCTTAAGCCCGCGCATTTAGCTGCTCCGTTGGTCTCACCATGGACTATCGCGGACGATAAGGGCATAATCAAGACGGTAAACACGGAAAGTCCCTCCGGGAAGCGCCCGTCGTCAAAACAATCAGGACGTTTTAGAGCGGTTGCTAATGGAGGCTTCGGCGCATCTGGGTTCGTAGTTTAGCCGGTCGCTTGTCCCTTGCGATGCCCGGCCGGGGGCATCGCAAATAACCTTACAGACTTTCCTCACCGCCAGTCGCTGCGCAGGCCCCGTGCTGTTTTCCAGGTTTCAAGGCCGGCAACATCGTCGCACGGCAAAGCCACGCCATCCTTCAGGTTGCGGGCCCCTGACGAATTCCAAGCGAGAATAACGCCTTGCGCTGGTTTATTCATGTCCGGATCGGCGGTGAACCGAAGCTCAGCCACCTGGGCTGCTCCCGACTTCGAGGTACCGTAATCCTCGGTCGTGCCCGAAAGGCGCAGGTCCGGCCGCCGTCCCAGCCCGGTCGGGGCTTGGAGCCCCTTCAATTCCCTGAACTCCGACGCCAACGGCCCGTCCGCACCATCGGTAGCGGCGTATTTCTTCATGTCGACGAGCAGCGCATCGAGCGCGGCCTGCGCCTGGGGTTCGGCGGCCCGGCGTCGCTCCGCGCGTTTGGCCTCGGCGGCCTTCAGCCCTTCCAGGTTCGCGGCGGTGTTATTCATCGGCGGCGGCGCTGGCGTCGTCGGTTCGATGCGCTTGATCGGCGCATTCGAAGCGGCGGCGTTGAGGGCGCGCGCTTCTTCGGGCGTGAGCTTGCCGGTGGGCGAGAACCCCTTCCCCTTCTGCCACTCCGCGATGCCCTTGGTCGACGCGTCGGATTGCAGATTGCCGTCGATGGTGGTCCCCCCCCCATTGAATTGGTCCACCTTGAGAGTTGGAATGTTTTGCACGGAGGATCGAGATGGCAAGGAAGCGGTACAAGCCTGAGGAGATTGTCGCGAAGCTGCGGCAGGTCGATGTGCTGCAGTCGCAGGGTCAGAGCACAGGCGAAGCGGTTCGCCAGATCGGGGTGACGGAGACGACGTACTTCCGGTGGCGCCGCGAGTTCGGCGGCCTTAAGACCGACCAGGTGAAGCGTCTGAAGGAGCTCGAGGCGGAGAACACCCGGCTGCGACGGGCGGTGTCGGACCTGACCTTGGACAAGATGATCCTGGCGGAGGCCGCCAAGGGAAACTTCTAAGCCCCGCGCGTCGTCGGGCGTGCATCGAGCACATCCGGCAGCAGATCGAGGTGTCCGAGCGCCGCATCTGCGCGGTGCTCGGGCAGCATCGCTCGACGCAGCGCAAGGTCCCGCACGGCCTGCCCGACGAGGAACAGCTTACGGCCGATATCGTCGAGCTGGCCCGTCGATACGGCCGCTACGGCTACCGCAAGATCGCCGGCCTGCTGCGGCAGGCGGGGTGGCTGATCAACGACAAGCGGGTCGAGCGGATCTGGCGGCGCGAGGGGCTCAAGGTTCCCCACAAGCAGCCCAAACGGGGCCGTCTGTGGCTCAACGACGGTTCCTGCATCCGCCTGCGGGCGGAGCGGCCGAACCACGTCTGGTCCTACGACTTCGTCGAGGATCGTACCCACGATGGACGGAAGTATCGCATGCTCACCGTGCTCGACGAGTTCACCCACGAGAGCCTGGCCATCCGCGTCGAGCGGCGGCTCAAGGCGACCGACGTGATCGATGTGCTGTCCGACCTGTTCCTGCTGCGCGGTGTGCCCGGGCACATTCGTTCAGACAACGGCCCGGAGTTCGTCGCCGCCTCGGTGCGGGACTGGATCGCCGCGGTCGGTGCGAGCACCGCCTACATTGCGCCGGGCTCTCCCTGGGAGAACGGCTTCATCGAGAGCTTCAATGCCCGTCTGCGCGACGAGCTGCTCAATGGCGAGATCTTCTACTCGCTCAAGGAGGCGCGCGTCGTGATCGAAAGCTGGCGCCGGCACTTCAACACCGTGCGGCCGCACGGCTCCCCCGGCTACAGGCCGCCGGCACCGGAGGTCTTCGTCCCGGCAAACAGCGCATGGCCGGCTGCGCGTGAGCGAAGCGCTCCGCCGGCCATGCTCCCGCTGGCTTCAAGCCAGAACTTCTACTAACTTTACCGCCGGACCACCTCATGGGGGCCGATCATACCTCCAACCTCGCCTTCGGCGAATGGCCGACCGTCTTCGGCGACGCCAAGATGACCACCGCACTGCTCGACCGACTGACCCATCACTGCGACATCGTCGAGACCGGTAATGACAGCTGGCGCTTCAAGAGCAGAGATGACGACCTTCCGGAAAGCCGCGCTCGCGCCGCCTCCGCAACCCTGACCGGCTCCGTCGGCGCGAGCGCTACCACCAAACCCCGAAAACCAAAGGGGTCAACATTGGACGCCGATATGGGGTCAAAGTTGAACGCCGATTGAAAGGCCAAGGCGGCCGGTCTCTGACTCATGAGTTGGTATCGCTGCAGGGGGAGGGCCAGAATGCACGTTCATATCAACGGGCTTTTTTGCATCGTACATAGGTCATGAGGTAATTTTGTGCGGTCCTGCGTTGGAGAGTTTCTTTATTCATACTCCAGGTTTCCTTTATTACCCTACCATCGCATCGCGCCTCAATCGAAGCCGAGGTATCCGATAGTCGTTGGGTCTTCGTGATAGTACACGGTGACTGCGGCAGATATTGCCGAAACGAATGCTCACTTATTATCAGCATTGCATCAATATCACCGCCTTGAGTGATCTGACGGCAACCTTGCGCCTTATCCGACCAGTTTGTATCGATCCACACTCCCAGATAGTCTCTGATCGGTTTGTTGACAGTATTTTGAGCGAAAACCTCAAAGTTGAAGATAATTGCCGCTCCTAGGATAAGCGATCCGAGCACGGCCCGTAGATAACCGTGCCGCTTAGCTGACATTTCTGCGATAGGCGTCATGATCGGCCTGGCCCGCCCCCTGCAGCGATACCAGCTCATAAGTCAGAGACCGGCCGCCTTGGCCAGCCCGTGGGCTGACCGGAGCGGAGCTTAGGGCAGACCGCGGGCTGGCGGCAAGATCGCTTCCGGTGCTGGCGGCCGGTATCCGAGCGATGAGTGCGGCCTGACGGCGTTGTAGTGTCGGCGCCAGGCCTCGATCAGGACCTCGGCCTCGCGAAGCGTCGTGAACATCTCGCCATTGAGCAGCTCGTCGCGCAGACGGGCATTGAAGCTCTCGATGAAGCCGTTCTCCCAGGGAGAGCCCGGCGCAATGTAGGCGGTGCTCGCACCGACCGCGGCGA
>Ga0194133_10010926_pt1 | contig 10141 bp, 8 predicted proteins | sample TA2KigOf40mmetaG_FD_155448 | JGI IMG/M metagenome (GOLD analysis project Ga0194133, IMG submission 155448) | Freshwater microbial communities from Lake Tanganyika, Tanzania - TA2015055 Kigoma Offshore 40m | ecosystem: Environmental > Aquatic > Freshwater > Lake | place: Tanzania: Lake Tanganyika... | reverse complement strand
CCAGAACAGGTCCCGCTCCTCGCGCTCGGTCCCGGGCACCAGGCCATCCGGGCCAAAGATGCTGCGCCGGCCGCCGCCGGGAAGTGGCAGCGAACGCAGGTCCTCGTCGCTGGCCAGCGTATAACGGGCAAGACTATCGAGCCCGCGCACCATTTCAACACCTTCCAGATAGTGCGTTCCGGAGGCAATCCGCAGTAGCGCGCGCTCGCCCGGTTGCACCCTCGGCAGCGCCGTCGGGGAAAACGCCCATTCCTGCAGACCGCCAGGCGACGGGATCGTTCGGGCGCGCGGCGTCGGGAAGAAGAGGTGGTAGCAGCCGCAAGGATGGATGCTGTCGAACAGCACTGGCTCGCCGTCCTCGGCCAGGGTCACGCGCCAGGTGACCCCATCCAGTCGCCCGGCATAAATGTCGCCGTTCGCCTGTGGCGGCCGTTCCGGGAACCAGATCGTGTACACCAGCTGAAGCAGCACACGGCCACGGTAGACGGCATGCGAGATCCGCGCGTATACCGTTGGGAAGGTCGCGTCCACCGCCGGCGACGGTGCGCCAGCGACCCAGTGCAAGCGCCCGAACCGATCGGCATCGCCGGCGACGTCGATCTCGAAGCTGGGCGCGTGCGCGGCCAGCAGCAATTCGCGGTCCTGCGCGGTCGGTTCCGGGATCCCAAGCGGGTTGCGCGCCGCGCCGGCGAGGATACCTGCCACACCGGAGTGGCCCAGTACGGGCGATGCCGGCGGCGCGATGCGTATCCGGACCTGCCCCGGCGCCACCTGCCCAAGGCGCCGGCGCTCGAAGGAAGCGAGGGTTTCCGCTTCCCAGCGGCGCACGCCCGCCGCGAACGGAATCCGCGAAAGCGCATAGATCCCGAAGAACCGACTGGCACTGGAATAGTCGTCCGGCACGGTCGCACGCGCCAGGACAAGCCGGCTCGAAGCGGGCTTGCTGAAATCGATCTCCCTGAGCAGGCGAGCGCACTCACGCGTGCGCGACGCGGCCTCGCCGCGCTGCGCGTCCAGCACCAGGCCAGGCAGCGCCCGCACGCGTTCCTCGGGCAGGTTCGCGATTTCGGCGCGGCGCGCGGCCAGGTCAAGCCCTGTCATGCGATCGGCGAGCGCGTGCAGCGCGTTCCAGTCCTGCGCCGCCTTTGGCGCCAGCGCGGCAAGCGCCCGATCGACCCGAAGGTACGGGAAGCCGCGCACGCGCGCGTCCTGCGCATCGCGCACACCGCCAGCGTCAATCTCGGCCTCCAGCGCCTGGAACCACTCCGCGCAGGCGCGTACCGGCTGGGCCTCGGAAGCCAGATGCGAATCGAACGGACCATGGGTGGCGGCGCAGCCGGCAAGCAGCAGCGCGGCACTGGCGAGAATAGCGGTGCGACCGATCAAGCCGCTAAATTATCACGCGCGCGAGGCGAGCATCCGGATTGCATCTCGGTTGGACCAGGAGAAGCACTTTGCCGCTGCCTCCGGCCATGGCAACCACAGTGAAGCGGTGTGCTCCCCCGGCGCCAGCCTGACCGGCCCGGGTAGGGGCACTTCGAGGCTGAAGACGTGTTCGGTGTTGTGAATCGTTCCCGGAACGAAACGGTGGCGCCACTCAGGATAGACCTCGAAGGTGTAGGTGAGCGGCAAGCGCCGGAGTTTTTCCGGGAGCGCGTCGATCCCGGTTTCCTCGCCCACCTCGCGCCGCGCCGCGCCCGCCAACGGCTCGTCAGCAGCATCCAGCGACCCGGTGACCGACTGCCAGAAACCCGCGCGCGAGGCGCGTTCGAGGAGCAGAACCTCAAGCGCGGGCGTGTGGATCACGACCAGCACCGAAACCGGCAGCTTGAGCGTCATTTCGACTCGCGGTGCAACTCCTGCAGTGCGGGATCCGCACCGATGAACACGGCAAAGAATGGCCGGCGCCGTTCGGACCAATTCGACGCAGTCGTGGACAGGATGTCGCGCAGTACGCCAATATCGTCGGCGATCGCGCCCGCGGCGCCCTCGATCACCACCACCTCGCCCATGGCAGTCGACCAGGACAGGTCGGCCAGGCAATCCTCGAGCGCGTCCCAGTTGCCGCCAAACCAGGACGGAAAGGCGAGCCCGTTCGCCAGCTGCCGCAGCACTTCCGCCTTGCCATCGCCACTGCGCAACGTCACGCGCGCAATGTGCAGGCCGCTGCCCTTGACCGCATCGATCACCGCCTCGGCCTTCGCGACGCGGTAGACGCCGTTCTTCGCTGGGTCAGAGAGGCGCTGCAGCAGCTTGCTCATTCGAGAACCCGCCTGAAGGTCCGGTAGTGATCGTCAGTGTAGTAGACCTCCCCCGGCAGGAGGGCGCCGCCCTTGGCGTGCCCTGCCACGATACGGCGCGCGCCGCGGTCGCGACTGCCAGGGGTCTTCACGGTGTATTCGCGGTAATGGCCACGCGGCAGATTCGGCAGCAGCCCCTCGCGGTTGCCGAACGTGCTGCCGTCCTTCTGGTAGGGAAAAGGCCCGCCCTTGCGGATCAAGTCCAGCGTTGCGCGTGCTTCCGGCGGCAGCGCCGCGATGCGCACCTCTGCGGCCAGCTGAAACGCCAGCGCCCATCCGGCGAACGCCAGCGCGAGCAACCCGCCAAACAGGCCGGCACGCGGTCTCACTGCGTGGGCGCGTTCCTGAGGCGAATGTGAAGTTCGCGCAGCTGCCGCTCGCTGACCGCCGAGGGCGCACCAGTCACCATGTCCTGGCCGCGCTGCGTCTTCGGGAACGCGATCACGTCGCGTATCGCCTCTACGCCGGCCATCAGCGCCACCAGGCGATCGAAGCCAAAGGCGATGCCGCCATGCGGCGGCGCGCCATACTGCAGCGCCTGCAACAGGAAGCCAAACTTCGCCTGCTGCTCCTCGGGCGGGATGCGCATGGCGCGGAACACCTGCTGCTGGACTTCCTCCCGGTGTATCCGCACCGAGCCGCCGGCGACTTCCCAGCCGTTGAGCACCACGTCATAGGCCTTTGCATAGGCCCTCTCGGGAGAAGACTCCATGAACGACTCGTGGCCGTCCTTCGGGCTGGTGAACGGATGGTGGCGTGCTTTCCACAGCCTGGATTCCTCGTCGAACTCGAACATCGGGAAATCCACCACCCACAGCGGTCGCCAGCCCTTCTCCGCAAGGCCGCGCTCATGGCCAATGCGCTGCCGCAGCGCGCCTAGGCAACCATTGGCAGCTTCAGCCTTGTCGGCACCGAAGAAGATCAGGTCGCCATCCGCGGCGCCGGTGCGCTCCAGGACCGCCGCCAGCGCCCTCGCGTGCAGGTTCTTCACGATCGGCGACTGCAGCCCCTCCACGCCCTTCTCGCGCGCGTTGACCTTGATCCAGGCGAGACCCTTGGCGCCCAGTCCGCGCACGAATTCGGTGTAGCCGTCGATCTCGCTGCGGGAGATGGCGGCGCCGCCAGGGATGCAAAGTGCGGCTACGCGCCCGCCGGGCGCGTTCGCCGGGCCAGAAAAGACCTTGAAGTCGACGTCCTTCATGACGTCGGTGAGCTCGGCCAGCTTCAGCGGCACGCGCAGGTCCGGCTTGTCCACGCCGTAGTCGCGCATCGCCTCCTCGTAGCCCATGATCGGGAATGGATCGGGCAGCTCGACGCCGAGCACGTCACGGAACAGATGCCGCGCGAGCCCCTCCATCAGGCTGCGGATTCCCGCTTCGTCGAGGAATGAAGTCTCGATGTCGATCTGCGTGAACTCCGGCTGCCGGTCGGCGCGCAGATCCTCGTCGCGGAAGCACTTGGTGATCTGGTAGTAGCGGTCGAATCCGGCGATCATCAGCATCTGCTTGAACAGCTGCGGACTCTGCGGCAAGGCGTAGAACTGGCCGTCGTTCAGCCGCGACGGCACCAGGAATTCGCGCGCGCCTTCAGGCGTGGACTTGTACAGCACTGGGGTCTCGATCTCGACGAATTGGTTGCCGTCAAGGTAGGCACGTGCGGCGCGCGCCGCGCGGTGGCGCAGGCGCAGGTTGCGCTGCATGAAGTCGCGGCGCAGGTCGACGATGCGGTGCTCCAGCCGCACCGTTTCCGAGATCGTGTCGTCGTCCAGCTGAAACGGAGGCGGCACCGCGGTGTTGAGAATCTCCACTTCGTGCGCCAGCACCTCGACCGCGCCGGACTTCAGGTTCGGGTTGACCGTGCCTTCCGGGCGCCGGCGCACGACGCCGGTCACCTTGAGCACGTACTCGCTGCGCACCCGTTCGGCCAACCCGAAGGCCTCGGCGCGGTCCGGATCGCACACCACCTGCGCCAGGCCGTCGCGGTCGCGCAGGTCGATGAAAATCACCCCGCCATGGTCCCGGCGCCGCTGCGCCCATCCGGCCAGGGTGACGCGCTGACCAACCAGGTCCGCGGACAGTTCGCCGCTGTAGTGTGATCTCATCCGTTCAACCTCGTCCGTTGGATCCAGGCGGCACCACGCCCATCGAGATGATGTACTTGAGTGCCTCGTCCACGGTCATGTCCAGTTCGATGACGTCCTGCCTGGCCACCAGCACGAAATAGCCGCCGGTCGGGTTGGGCGTGGTCGGCACATAGACGCTCACATAGTCGCCCTGCAGGTGCGTGGCGACCGCTCCGCCGGGGGTACCGGTGAGAAACGCAATGGTCCACATGCCGTCGCGCGGCCACTTGACCAGCAACGCCTTGCGGAACGCTTGGCCGCTGGAGGAAAACAACGTGTCGGAGATCTGCTTGATGCTGGAATAGATCGAATTCACCACCGGAATCCGGTGCAGCACCTCCTGCCAAAGGTGCACCAGCCTTGCACCCAGGAAATTGGTGGCGAAGATGCCCGTCAGCAGCAGGATTACAAGCGTCATCACCACGCCCATGCCCGGCACGTACAGTCCGAGCCAGTTCTCGGTCCGGAACGCCGGTGGCAGCAGCAGCAGCGTCTGGTCGAGCACATCCACCACCAGCTTCAGCACCCAGAGGGTGATGACCAGCGGGATCCAGATCAGCAGGCCGGTGATGAGGTATTTTTTCATAGCCGGAAAACAAAGCGGCCCGGCATGCTGCCGGGCCGGTTGCGCAGGCCCTCAGGGCGTCAATTGGTGGTGATGGGCGCCGGCTTCGCGGCCGGCTTGGCTTCGGTCTTGGTCTTGGCCTCAGGCTTGGCCTCGGGTTTCGATTCGGCCGTCTTCGCGCCGGCCGTGTCCGACTTCGCTTCGCTCGCCGCCGTCGCGGACTTGCCTCCGCCCTTGAAGTCGGTTGCGTACCAGCCCGAGCCCTTCAACTGGAATCCAGCCGCCGACAGCAGCTTCCTGAATTTCTTCTTCCCGCAACTTGGACACTTGGCAAGCGGCGGCTCGGACACCTTCTGGAGAAACTCCTCCAAGTGTCCGCAGGCTTCGCAGCGGTATTCGTAGATCGGCATCTGGGTTTACCTCAGCCGACCATTATATCCCGCTATCGCCCTGATTTCAGAATGGAATATCGTCTTCCATATCATCGAAGCTGCCCGCGGGCTTCTTCGCCGCCGGCTTTCCGTCTGATTTGGCCGGCGCGGGACGGTCCCCGCCTCTGTCCGGCCCGCGCGACTCCGGCGCCCCACCGCCCTGGCGAGAGCCCAGCATCTGCATGGTGTCGCCACGAATCTCAGTGGAGTAATGCGTCTGCCCGTCCTTGTCGTACTTGCGGGTGCGCAGACTGCCCTCGACGTACACCTGCGAGCCCTTCTTCAGGTACTCGCCGGAGATCTCCGCGAGCCGGCCGAAGAACGAGATCCGGTGCCATTCCGTGGCCTCCTTCATCTCTCCGCTCGCCTTGTCCTTCCAGCGGTCGGTGGTGGCGATGCGGATGTTGGTCACCGCTTCGCCGCTCGGCAGGTATCTCGTCTCAGGATCGGCGCCGAGATTGCCGACCAGAATCACCTTGTTGACCGATGCCATGTGCGTCCCCTTTCGCTTCCAGTGTACATGTATGGATATACAACGCCTAGCCCTGCAACGGGTTGACTGCCGGGGTGCGTCCCGGTGCGCGCATGCCGCAGGCCGCAGCCAGCCAGGCCAGGGCCAGCAGCGCGCATGCGCCGAACAGCACCCCCGCACCATGGTGCTTGGCCAGCCATCCGCCCGCAAGGCCGCCAACGAACAGGCCCAGGGTTTGCGAGGTGTTGAACACGCCAATGGCAGCGCCGCGGGTCGCCGCCGGCGCAATGCGCGAGACCAGAGAAGGCAGCAGCGCCTCCAGGACATTGAACGCGACGAAAAACACGAGCAAGAGCACCGCCAGCACGGGGATGCCCGGTCCACCGGCGCCGGAGGCCGCCAGGGCGGACAGCACCACCAGCAACAGCACCACCGACCCAAGCAGTACCGGCTTGGGCTGGTTGCGGCGATCGGCGTAGAGCACCGGTGGCACCATGATCGCGAACGACACCAGTACCACCGGCAGGTACAGCAGCCAGTGCCGCTCCAGCGCGAGCCCGGCGCCCACCAGCATGGTCGGCAGGACCACGAACAAGGCCATTTGCACCACGTGCAGAACGAAAATGCCGGCGTTCAGGCGCAGCAACTCCGGATGCAGCACCGCCGCCAGGCCAGCCTCGCCGCGAACCGGGGGCACGCGGCGCGGCGGCTCCGGTACCGCAACGGCAACCAGCCATACCGCCGCCAGCGCGAGCACACCGATCAGAACGAACAGCCCGCCCATGCCGATCACCTGATACAGCAGCGGCGCGGCAACCAGCGACAACGCGAAGGCGAGGCCGATCATGGATCCGATCATGGCCATCACCTTGGTGCGATGGCGCTCCCGGGTCAGGTCCGCGGCCAGCGCGACCACCACCGAGGAGATCGCACCCGCGCCCTGCAGGCAGCGCCCCGCGATCGCCGTCCAGATGTCGGTGGCACCGGCCGCGAGGAAGCTGCCGGCCGCGAAGACCGCCAACCCGAAGTAAATCACCGGCTTGCGGCCCCAGCGGTCCGAGGCGATGCCGAATGGGATCTGCAGGGTCGCCTGCGTGAGGCCATAGGCGCCCAGTGCGACGCCGACCAGCACAAGGTTCTCGCCACCCGAGAGCAGCGGCGCGTGCACCGCGAACACCGGAAGGATCAGGAACAGGCCAAGCATGCGTAGGCCGAAGACACCCGCCAGGCTCGCGCCCGCGCGCAGCTCGATCGGGGACATCCGTTCGGGGGATTCCCGGTCGGCCTGCATGAAAGTGTGGAGGGCTGCGGGGGAAAGCAACGATAATAGCAAGTTTCCCATTCCCGCTTCGACATCTTGGATCCGCGACCCGCCCTGCACGCGCCACACCCCGCCGCGACGATCCGGATTCGCGGCGCGCGCGCGCACAACCTCAAGAACATCAGCCTCGAGTTGCCGCGCGATCGCCTGGTGGTGATCACGGGATTATCGGGATCGGGCAAGTCCTCGCTTGCCTTCGATACGCTTTACGCCGAGGGACAGCGGCGCTACGTCGAGTCCTTGTCGGCCTATGCGCGCCAGTTTCTCGAACTGATGGACAAGCCCGACGTCGACCTGATCGAGGGCTTGTCGCCGGCGATCGCCATCGAGCAGAAGGCGGCGAGCCACAACCCGCGCTCCACGGTGGGTACTGTCACCGAGATCCACGACTACCTGCGCCTGCTCTACGCCCGCGTCGGCACGCCGTTCTGTCCCGAGCATGCGGTTCCGCTGCAGTCGCAGACGGTGGCGCAGATGGTGGACCACCTGCTGGCATTGCCGGAGGACACCCGGATCATGGTGCTCGCGCCGGTAATCGCCGGGCGCAAGGGCGAGCAGGCAGACCTGTTCGACGAACTGCGCGCGCAGGGCTTCACGCGCGTGCGCGTGGACGGAAAGGTGCACGACCTCGACACCGCGCCGCGCCTGGCCCGCCACCAGAAGCATACGGTGGACGTGGTCATCGACCGGGTCAGGGTGCGGCGCGATGTGGTCCAGCGCCTGGCCGAATCGCTGGAAACGGCGCTGCGCCATGCCGACGGCCGCGCGCTGGCGGTCGAGCCGGACACCGGCAAGGAGCACCTATTCTCGGCGCGCTTCGCCTGCCCGCACTGCGAATACGCGTTGCCCGAACTGGAACCACGCCTGTTTTCGTTCAACAATCCGATGGGCGCCTGCCAGCGCTGCGACGGGCTGGGCGAGATCGAATTCTTCGATCCGCGCCGCGTGGTGGCGCACCCCAATCTGTCGCTCGCGGGCGGCGCCATCCGCGGCTGGGACCGGCGCAACCACTTCTACTACTCGATGCTGATCGCCCTGGCGGAGCACTACGGATTCAACCCCGAGGCGCCCTGGGAAATCCTCGAGGACGAGGCGCAGAAGGTGATCCTGGAGGGTTCGGGCAAGGAGAAGATCGCCTTCCACTACGCGACCGAGCGCGGCCGCAGCCAGGTACGCGAGCACGCCTTCGAGGGCGTGATCCCGAACATGGAGCGGCGCTACCGCGAAACCGACTCGGCGGTGGTGCGCGAGGAACTGGCCAAGTTCCGCAACACGCGCGCCTGTCCGGAATGCAACGGCACGCGCCTGCGGCGCGAGGCGAGGCACGTGAGGATCTCGGGGCATCCCATCTACGATGTTTCCCACTGGCCGCTGCGCGCAGCGCTGGCGTTCTTTGCCGGACTTGAACTGCCCGGCGCCCGCGCCCAGGTCGCCGGCCGCATCGTGCGCGAGATCTCCAACCGGATCGAGTTCCTCGTCAACGTCGGCCTGGACTACCTGGCACTGGACCGCGCCGCGAGCTCGCTCTCGGGCGGCGAGTCGCAGCGCATCCGCCTCGCTTCACAGATCGGCTCCGGCCTCACGGGCGTCATGTATGTGCTCGACGAGCCCTCGATCGGCCTACACCAGCGCGACAACGCGCGCCTCATCGACACGCTCAAGCGCCTTCGCGACCTCGGCAACAGCGTCATCGTGGTCGAGCACGACGAGGACGCCATCCGTGCCGCGGACCACGTCGTCGACATGGGTCCGGGCGCCGGCGCCGCCGGGGGACGGGTCATCGCCGAAGGCCCGCCCGAGACCATCCTCGCCAGCGAGGATTCCCTGACCGGAAAGTATCTTTCCGGGACGTTGAAGATCGACGTTCCCGTCTTGCGCAACCGGCCGGGCAAGCAGCGGCTGGTGGTGCGCGGCGCGCGCGGCAACAACCTGAAGGAGGCGACCCTGGACATACCGGCTGGCCTGCTGGTGTGCATCACCGGCGTCTCGGGTTCGGGAAAGTCCACCCTGATCAACGACACCCTTTATGCGGCGGTGGCGCGGCACCTGTACGGCAGCACGGCCGAGCCGGCGCCGTACGAATCGGTCTCGGGCCTGGAGCATTTCGACAAGGTGGTGAGCGTCGACCAGAGCCCGATCGGGCGCACCCCGCGCTCCAACCCGGCCACCTATATCGGCCTGTTCACGCCGATCCGCGAGCTCTTCGCCGGGGTCGCCGAGGCGCGCGCGCGCGGCTACGACGCCGGGCGCTTCTCGTTCAATGTCAAGGGCGGGCGCTGCGAGGCCTGCCAGGGCGACGGCGTGATGCGCGTCGAGATGCACTTCCTGCCCGACATCTACGTCGCCTGCGACGTCTGCCACGGCCGCCGCTACAACCGCGAAACGCTGGAGATCCGCTACAAGGGCCGCACGATCCACGAGGTCCTGCAGATGCGGGTCGCCGAGGCCGCGGATTTTTTCTCCGCAGTGCCGGCGATCGCCAAGAAGCTGGAGACGCTGATCGAGGTCGGCCTCGCCTACCTTACGCTGGGCCAGAGCGCAACCACGCTCTCCGGCGGCGAAGCGCAGCGGGTCAAGCTGTCGCTGGAGTTGTCGCGCCGCGATACCGGGCGCACGCTCTATATCCTGGACGAGCCCACGACCGGCCTGCACTTCCACGACATCCGGCTGCTGCTGCACGTGCTGCACCGCCTGCGGGACGCAGGCAACACGGTTATCGTCATCGAGCACAACCTGGACGTGATCAAGACGGCGGACTGGATCGTGGACCTTGGCCCCGAAGGCGGCGATGGCGGCGGCACCATCGTCGCGCAGGGCACGCCGGAGGCGGTTGCCGCGGTCGAGGCGAGCCACACCGGGCGTTACCTGGGACGGGTGCTTGGGAAAGGCGCGCCGGTCCGGCGCGCCGCGCGAACCACCGCCACCCCTTC
>Ga0194133_10010921_pt1 | contig 10143 bp, 13 predicted proteins | sample TA2KigOf40mmetaG_FD_155448 | JGI IMG/M metagenome (GOLD analysis project Ga0194133, IMG submission 155448) | Freshwater microbial communities from Lake Tanganyika, Tanzania - TA2015055 Kigoma Offshore 40m | ecosystem: Environmental > Aquatic > Freshwater > Lake | place: Tanzania: Lake... | reverse complement strand
CTCGCGGATGTACGTGACCAGCAGCGTGCGGTCTTCGACTTCGGCGCTGACCGCCTTGCCGTTCACTTTCATGGAAACTTTTACCGCCATGTCGCCTCCTTGCGATGGATTCTTGGGGATCTGGATTGCCTTGCGGGACGGCCATCCTAGCGAAGCGAGTACTCGGGAGCAATGTTGCGTCGCCGCAATTCGCCCTCGGCGGTAGAATAGGCGGATGGACAGCGTCGACATCGAAGTGCTCCGCAGCGCCGAGTCCTGGCGCAAGGCCGGCCATCGCGTCACCCTCGGCACCATTATCAAGACCTGGGGTTCGGCGCCCCGGCCGGTGGGCGCCCTCGTCGTGATCCGGGATGATGGCCAGGTGGTGGGCTCGGTCTCCGGCGGTTGCGTCGAGGACGACCTCATTGAAAAAGTGAAGGCGAAGCCTGCGGAATTGCCGCAGCTGGTGACCTATGGCGTGACCAACGAGGAAGCGACGCGCTGGGGCCTGCCCTGCGGCGGCACGCTGCAACTGATGCTGGAGCCGGTGACGGAAAAAAGCGGCATCGAGACGCTGCTTGCCACCATCGGCCAGCAGCAGCTGGTGCGCCGGCGCGTGGACATGACCTCGGGCGAAGTCACGCAGCAGCCCGGCAGCTGGCAGGACGTGCTCGAATTCGACGGCAAGGTGCTCACCACGGTGCACGGCCCGCGCTGGCGCCTGGTGCTGGTGGGCGCGGGGCAGCTTACGCAGTACCTCGCCGAGATGGCGCACATGCTGGATTACCACGTCACCGTGGTGGACCCGCGCGAGGAATACGCCGCCGGCTGGAGCGTGGCCGGGGTGCCGCTCAACTGCGGCATGCCCGATGACGTGGTGCGTGAGATGAATCTCGATGGTCACAGCGCGGTGGTGGCGCTGACGCACGACCCGAAGCTGGACGACCTCGCGCTCATGGAGGCGCTCAAGTCGGCGGCCTTCTACGTCGGCGCCATCGGCTCGAAGAAGAACAACGACGCGCGCCGCGCCCGCCTGCTGGAGTTCGAGCTCGCGCAGTCCGAGATCGACCGCCTGCGCGGGCCGGTGGGCCTGTACATCGGCTCCAAGACCCCGCCCGAGATCGCGGTGGCGATCCTCGCCGAGATGACCGCGGTGCGCCACGGCGTCACCGACCCGAGCTGGGCGGCGAAGAAGGGCAGCCGCTTCGATCCGTCGGCCTGCGAAGTTCCCGGACAGGCCGCGCCCGCCGTCCAGAAGTCTTGAATATCGTCGGCATCCTGCTCGCTGCGGGATCCGGTTCCCGCTTCGGCTCGAACAAGCTGCTCCACGCGCTGCCGCACGGCGTTTCCATGTCGGTGCAGGCCGCGCGCAACCTCAAGTCCGTCCTGCCGCGGGTGCTCGCGGTGCTGCGACCCGGTGCCGACGAGACCGCACGCCTGCTCGCCGAAGCCGGCTGCGAGATCCATTTCTGCCGCAACGCTGAGGAAGGCATGGGCGCGAGCCTTGCCTGCGCGGCGAAGGCCACGCCCGAGGCCGACGGTTGGCTGGTGGCCCTGGCCGACATGCCGTTCGTGCGTCCGACCAGCATCGGCGCGGTGTGCGATGCGCTCCAGAATGGCGCGGACCTTGCCGCGCCCTATTTCCGCGCCCGGCGCGGGCATCCGGTCGGGATCGGCAAGCGCTTCCGCGGCCACCTGGAATCGGCCTCCGGCGACGAGGGCGCGCGCAAGCTGCTCATCGAGCAGGAGAAGTGGCTGGTGAAGGTCCCGGTGGGCGACCCCGGGGTGGTCCGGGACATCGACCGGCCCTCGGACCTGGCGCCGCCGGTCATCGCGTAAAATCCGCCACCCCATGATGAACGTATCCCTCGAGCAGTCGGACCCCGAAATCTGCGGCGTCATCCGCACGGAAGCCCGCCGCCAGGAAGACCACGTCGAGCTGATCGCCTCGGAGAACTATGTCAGCCGCGCGGTGCTGGCGGCGCAGGGCTCGGCGCTCACCAACAAGTACGCCGAGGGCTACCCGGGCAGGCGCTACTACGGCGGCTGCGAGTACGTGGACCAGGCCGAGGTGATCGCCATCGAGCGCGCCAGGCAGCTGTTTGGCGCTCCCTGGGCCAACGTGCAGCCGCACTCCGGATCGCAGGCGAACCAGGCGGTGTACGCGGCCGCGCTCAAGCCGGGCGACACGGTCCTCGGCATGTCGCTCGCGCACGGCGGGCACCTGTCGCATGGCTCGCCGGTGAACCTCTCGGGCAAGCTCTACAAGGTGGTGTCCTACGGGCTGGATGCGGACGAGCGCATCGACTATGCGCAGGCCGAGCGCCTGGCGCTGGAGCACCGGCCGAAGATGATCGTGACGGGCGCCTCCGCGTATTCCCGCGTCATCGACTGGCAGCGCTTTCGCGAGATCGCCGACAAGGTCGGCGCGCTCCTCATGGCCGACATGGCGCACTATGCGGGCCTGGTGGCGGTGGGCCTGTATCCGTCGCCGGTGCCGATCGCGGATTTCAGCACCACGACCACGCACAAGACGCTGCGCGGCCCGCGCGGCGGGATGATCTTCGGCCGCCCCGAGCAGGAAAAGCCGGTCAACTCGGCCATTTTCCCCGGCATCCAGGGCGGGCCGCTGATGCACGTCATCGCGGCCAAGGCGGTGGCACTGGGCGAGGCGCTGCGGCCGGCGTTCAAGGACTACCAGAAGCAGGTCCTGGCGAACGCGCGCATCATGGCCGGGGCGCTGCAACAGCGCGGCCTGCGCGTGGTTTCCGGCGGTACCGACAGCCATCTGTTCCTGCTCGATCTGCGCGCAAAGAACGTCACCGGCAAGGATGCCGAGGACGCGCTCGGCCGTGCGCACCTCACGGTCAACAAGAACGCGATCCCGAACGATCCACAGAAGCCCGCAGTCACTTCGGGCATCCGCATCGGCTCGCCGGCGATGACCTCGCGCGGTTTTGGCGCGGGCGAAGCGGAGAAACTCGCCCACCTGATCGCCGATGTGCTCGAGGATCCCTCCGGCGAGCCCACGCGCAATCGCGTCGCCGGCGAGGTCAAGGCGATGTGCGCGCGCTTCCCCGCCTACCTCGGCTAGCGCGCCGGAGACCCTGCCGTGCGTTGTCCCTTCTGCGCCCACGAAGAAACCAACGTGGTGGACACGCGCTCCAACCCGGGCACCAACGTCATCCGCCGCCGGCGCAAGTGCCCCAGCTGCGATAAGCGCTTCACCACCTACGAGCGCGTCGAGCTGCGCATGCCGCGGCTGGTGAAGAAGGATGGCAGCCGCAGCGATTTCGATCGCGACAAGCTGGTGGGCAGCATGATGCTCGCGCTGCGCAAGCGCCCGTTGGCCACCGAGGCGATTGACGCCGCGGCGGACCGCATCGAGGAAAAGCTGCGTTCGCTGGGCGAGCGCGAGATCCCGACCAGCCGGGTCGGCGACCTGGTGATGCGCGAGCTAGCGCGGCTGGACAAGATCGCCTATATCCGCTTCGCATCCGTCTATCGCAGCTTCGAAACCCCGGACGACTTCCGCGAGGCGGTGCAGGAAATCAAATCCCCGCGGCGTCGGAAGAGGTGAATTCCTTTTCCGAGCTCGATCGCGCCATGATGGCGCGCGCGCTCGCGCTGGCTGAGAAAGGCCTCTATACCGCGACACCGAACCCGCGCGTGGGCTGCGTGCTCGCGAAGGACGGCGCGGTGGTGGGCGAGGGCTGGCACGAGAAGGCCGGCGCGCCGCACGCGGAAGCGAACGCGCTCGCCGCCGCCGGCGGCGCGGCGAAGGGCGCCACTGCCTACGTGACGCTGGAGCCCTGCAACCACCACGGCCGCACGCCGCCCTGCGCGCACGCGCTCATCCAGGCCGGCGTCTCCCGCGTGGTGGCCGCGGTGCGCGACCCGAACCCGAAGGCGGAGCTGGGCGCCGAGACACTCGAGGCCGCCGGCGTGCGCGTGGAGGTCGGGCTGATGGAGAACGAGGCGCGCGAACTCAACATCGGCTTTTTCTCGCGCATGACGCGCGGCCGGCCCTGGGTGCGCATGAAGATCGCGGCCACTCTGGATGGGCGCACCGCGCTCAAGGACGGCCGCAGCCAGTGGATCACCGGGCCGGAGGCGCGCGCCGACGGCCACCGCTGGCGCGCGCGCGCCTGCGCCATCCTCACCGGCGTCGGCACGGTGAAGGCCGACAACCCGCGCCTGACGGTGCGCGAAGTGCCCACATCACGCCAGCCGCTGCGGGTGGTGGTGGACAGCCGGCTGGAGATCGCCGAAGGCGCGCGGATCCTGGAAGGCGAGCGGGTGCTGGTGTTCGCCGGCCGGGGAGGGCGCGCGCCCGCGAACGCGGAAGTGGTGGTGTTGCCCAACGCCAGGGGCAAGGTCGAACTGCCGGCGATGCTGGCCGAGCTGGCGCGCCGCGGCATCAACGAGCTGCACGTCGAGACCGGGTTGCGGTTGAACGGATCGCTGTTGCTCGAAGGCTGCGTGGACGAGTTCCTCATTTACCTTAACCCCAGCTTCCTCGGCGACAGCGCGCTCGGCATGGTGGACCTGCCGGGGTTCGATTCACTGGAGGCGCGGCCGCGGCTGCGCCTGGATTCCCTGGCGCGTGTCGGAGACGACCTGCGCATCCTCGCGAGGCATTGAATGTTCACCGGTATCGTCCAGGCCGTCGGCCGCATCGTGTCCACGCAACCCTTCGTCCTCGACGCCGGGAAGCTGCCGCTGGCCGACGTGCGCATCGGCGACTCCATCTGCGTGCAGGGCTGCTGCCTGACGGTGACGAAGAAGGCCGGGCGCCGGCTCTGGTTCGATGTCTCGAGCGAGACGCTGCGCGTGACCACGGGTCTCGCGCGTCCCGGCGCGGTGAACTTGGAGAAGTCGCTCGCGCTCGGCGAACGGCTGGGCGGGCACCTGGTCGCCGGGCATGTCGATGGCGTCGGCGCGTGTGCGTCCGTCAAGGGCAGCGTGTACGCGTTCCGCGCGCCAGCGGCGCTGGCGCGCTATGTCGCCGGGAAGGGCTCGGTGACCGTGGACGGGGTCAGCCTGACCGTGAACGCGGTGCGCGGGCGGCAGTTCGAGGTGAACTTGATCCCGCACACGCTGAAGATCACCACGCTGGGGCGGCTGGCCGCCGGGGCGAAAGTCAATCTGGAAGTGGACCTGGTGGCGCGCTATGTCGAGCGGCTCCGCGGCCGCGGCTGAGCGCTGCTCGCGCTACGGCGCTGCCTTCACTTGTGGCGCCGTGTCCGGCAGCGAAACCTGCTGGTGCATGGCGCGGCCGCCGGTCGCGCCGGTGCCGGGGCGGACTTGCCTATGCCCGGCGTGCCTCGATGTAACCGATCGGTTACATCGAGGGGCCTCTGGCGGCGCGGGTCCGGTCTCGAACGCCTAGTTCGGCAGCGCCGCGCCGCGCGCGGGCGGCTCGGCTTCAGGCCTTCGGGTAGCCGCGCTCTTCAGGAAAAAAACCTTCCCGCCTAAGGTAACCCCGGAATCGGGTAAGGCCGGTCGTCCGGCGTGTTGGGCGCGAGGTCGCGGTAATGCGCGCGCCAGGCCCCCGGCGGATAGCTCGCCGGATCGCGCGGCGCCAGATAGTTCACGATCTCGAAATGATTCACCTTGTAACCCAGCACCTCGTGGTCGAGCTTTGCGGTGCCGCGGACGTGCGACATGATCGAACGGCAAAGCAGCGAATAGGACCAGGCTGCGGAGCCGATGCCATCGAGGCCCACACCCGGGAAATACAGATTGGGCGCGTCGATGCTGCGAACGATGCTGCCGCAACGGGCGGCTAAGGCGTCGACGCTGCGAATCGAGGCGATCACCGGCAATTCGAAGTACGACAAGTCTGTCTCATAGCCCGTTCCCCAGAGCAGCACATCCGCCTCGAGACGGTGCCCATCGGATAGCGTGACCGTGCGCCCGTCGATGGACGCCACGCTGCCGCGATGGCGCTCGATGGACGCGATGTTGGCCAGCATCCCGGCGCGACCGGGGAAGAGCTGGTGGTGCCGGACATCAAAGTCATGCGCGGGCATGAGTTCGTGGATCCCGAATTTTTCGTAGCGAGCGCGCATGTCCGCGCAGATGGCAGCGCTTTGCTGCGCGGCGCTCATGCCGCCAGCCTGCAGCCGCGCAAACGCGCGCACGGAGCCCGCAACAGCCTTTTCCTTGCGGGTCGGGAGAAACCAGCGCAGGCCCCGGTAGACCCAGACAGTCCGGCGCGCGCGGTACTTCAGGCAGAGCTCCAGCAAGTCGAACGCCGAGGCGCCGCCGCCCACCACGAGGATATCCCGGCCGGTCAGATCCTCCGGATCACGTAGTGCACTGGAGTGGAGCTCGCGCACCGTGCTGCCTGCGCGCGCGAGCGGCGGAATGACCGGTACATTGTGCCCGCCCGTGGCTGCGACGACGTGCCGTGCGCGTACCAGACCTTGCGGCGTCTCCAGTTCCCAGCCCGGCGCGTTCACGCGGGCGCGCAGCACCGGCGTGTTCAGCCGGATGCCGTCTGCCAGGCCGAACCGTTCGACCCACGCCTCGATGTTGGCCAGGATGTGCGGCTGGCAGGTGCCGGCCAGCGGCAAGTCGCCCAGCGTCCAGTCCGCGGCGCTGATCTGGATGTCCTGCTACGCCGGGAGGTCGCGCCACAGTCCGCCGACGCGGCCTTGTTTTTCGAACACGCACGCCTTGAGGCCGGCGCGACGCGCGTAGAACAAGGCGATGACACCAGCCAGACCGCCGCCGACAATGGCGACGTCCAGGTGCTGGTCACTGCGTTCCATGCGCCTTTTCCGGATTTGCTATGGGTATCGACGGCCTTTAGCGTAGCCGTGAAAGGCTGCTTTAGGTTGGTTTCTGCCTTACACGGACGGCTGGAAGCGGCTAGGAGCCGTCATCCGCGTGCTCGCTAGTCGATCACCCGGTCGGCGCGCAGCAGGACCGACTGCGGAATCTTGATGCCCAGCGTCCCGGCGGTTTTTTTGATCGCCAGCGAGAACCTGGTCGGCTGCTCGATCGGCAGGTCGGCGGGCAGGGCGCCCTTGAGGATCCGATCGACGAAATAGGCGACGCGCCGGTAGGCCTCGACGAAGTCCGGGCCGTAGCTCGCCAAGCTGCCGCTCTCCACGAAATCCTCACGCCAACTGACGCTCGGCAGGCGCAGCCCGCACTTCTGGCACGCAGATTGCTTCTTCAACGGTGATCTCAACCCGTTCCTTTTCGCGTCCAACGTTGTGACGACGCAGCTTGATGCGTCCCACTTCGCCGGTGCGGCGGATATTCGTGCCGCCGCAGGGAACTCGTGAGAGACCTTCGATTGCCCAGAATCTTCGCTCGGTCGCGGGGTCCTCGAATTCGCTTGCGACCGGCATGTCGGACTGAACGATCGCGTTGGCGGCCTCGGCCAACTCCGGCAGGCACGGGGCAATGCTGTGCGGCAATGCAAAGTCCATGCGAGCCTTCTCCTGCGCGATGTGCGCCCCCAGCTTCCTGACTTCGGGAAAACGCCGGTAGATCAGTTCGAGCACCAGCTCGGCGGCGAAGTGAAGGCGCATGAGCTTGTATCGTCTCGGCCATTCAATCTCGATGCTGACCGCTTGTCCGGGTCTCAGCGTGTGGCCTTCCTGGAGCGTGTAGACGATCGCCGGCCCTGTCTTGACAGCACGCTCGACTCGATAGCCGGCAATGCTGCCCTGGTCGCTTTCCTGGCCGCCTGAGAGCGCAAAAAAGATGGTCGAGCGGAGCGTGACGTCATTGCCGGAGACTGTGTCGACAGTTGTCTCGTGTCTGACCTGGTACGGATCGGTCCAGAAGGCCTTGATGGTCATTACGTCGAAAAATTGATTTTGCGGCCCGGCTTTCCCGGTAACCGGCACTCCAAAATGTTACCGATCGTGCACATTGCGCCGCTCCAGCACCACCGCTAGTTCTTCCAGCCCGCGCGGATGCGCCGTTCTCGGATACGGCGGCCTGGGCCAGGCCCACAGCGGCTCGGGCAGCAGCGCCCGCATGGCGTGGATGTCGCAGTGGTAGGGCGGGCCGGAGATGCTGCCTTCGGACGCGCCGGGGCGAAGGTACTGGACGAACAACGCGAACAGTTTTCCGCCGGGCTTCAGCCAGCGATACAACTGGTCGCCGTAGGCGCGCCAGCGGTCCGGATACAGGGCGCACAGGCAGGTCTGCTCGTAGATGGCCTCGAACGGCCGCACCGGCAGCCAATCGAGTGCGTCGCCTTCGACGACGGCGGCGACGAGCCCGGCGCGGTAGAGGTTCTCGCGCGTGCGCGCGATCGCCTCGGGCGAGTAATCGAGCGCGGTGACATCGAACCCGGCGCGCGCGAGCGCGGCGACTTCGTGGCCGGCGCCGCAACCGGGCACTAGGATCCGGCAGGGCTTGAGCACGCCGGCGGCAAGCCAGGCCTCCAGCTGCGGATTGGCGGCGCCGCGGTCCCAAGGCATGTTGCCTTCCCGGAACCGCTGGTCCCAGAACGCCCGGTCGGGCCCCTGGGCCTTAGTGCTTGAGTGTGCAGACATGGTCGCGGATGACGCCGAGTTCGAGGTGTTCGATGTTGAAGCCACAGTACATCGCGAGGCGCCGGCCTAGAAATGCGCGAAACCGGCACGCACCAGAAGCCACTCGGCGCTTTCGTTCCAGACTTCCATCTGCACGATCTTGCCGTTTTTCACCACGTAGCGGTCCACGTAGCGGTTGTCCTCGAACGGGGTGCCGTCCAGCCACTCGCCATACAGGTGCCCGGTCTAGTAGACGATGGTCTCCTCCGGGGTGCCGCCGGTCACGACGCGGGTGGGGCCGAGCTTCTTCTTCACCCACTTGTAGCGCGCCTCGTTGAACGCGGTGGCCTCGGCCGGGTCGTGCATCAGGTGATTACCCGTAAAACGGATTTCCAGCCACGGCGCGCAGAATTTCCGCGCCGCGTCCGGGTCCGGGAGCATGTGCAGGCGGAGGTACTCCTCGGCGATCGAGGCCGCATCCATGGGTTCGCTTTTCATGGTTGAAAGCCTAGCATGGCGCTTCCTGCGACCTAGGCGTTTGCGAGGCGTTCCTGCGCGCGCAAGACACAGGGTCCGGCGGCGCGTGATATAGTCAGCCATATCGGTAAATACGGGTACCCATATCAAAACCACCATCGAAATTGCAGACCCGCTCCTGCGGCAGGCAAAGCGCATCGCTTCGCGTGAAGGGACCACCTTGCGCGCGCTGGTCGAGCAGGGCCTGCGTCGGGAACTGGCCGAGCGCCAGAATGGCGGGGCGTTCCGCTTGCGGCGCGTCACGTTCCGGGGCAACGGCCTGCAGCCGGGGCTCGAATTCGGTTCCGAACGGATCCACGCGATGGCGTACGAAGGCCGCGGCGGTTGATCGCGCTCGACACCAATCTGCTCGTCTACGCGCACCGCGAGGACGCGCCATGGCATGACATCGCCGGCCGTTGCCTCGCGGAACTGGCGGAAGGCCGCTCTGCGTGGGCCATTCCGTGGCCCTGCGTGCATGAGTTTCTCGCCATCGTCACGCATCCGCGCATATTCTCGTCCCCCACGCCGCTCGAAGCGGCCCTGGACTGCGTCTCGGCGTGGATGGAATCGCCAAGCCTGGCCTTGCTGGGAGAAGGACCGGATCACTGGCCTCGCCTCTCTATCGCCCTGCGGGCCGGGCGAATGGCGGGGCCGCAGGTCCATGACGCGCGCATCGCGGCGCTCTGCCTTCAGCACGGCGTCCGTGAACTCTGGAGCGCGGACCGCGACTTCCAGCGTTTCCCCGAGCTGAAGGTGGTCAATCCACTGGTCGCGTGAACACGCGGCAGTGGCAGTTGTCGTTCGACCCCGCGTTGCCGGTCTGCGGCAAGCGCGCCGAGATCGCGCGCGCCGTAGCGAAACACCCGGTGGTCATCGTCTGCGGCGAAACCGGCTCGGGCAAGACCACGCAGATCCCGAAGATCCTGCTGGAGATGGGCAGGGGCGCGGAAAAAATGATCGGCCACACCCAACCCCGCCGCATCGCCGCGCGCGCGGTGGCGGCGCGCATCGCCGAGGAGCTGAAGGTGGAGCTGGGCGGCCCGGTGGGGTTCAAGGTCCGCTTCCACGACCGGATGGGCAAGCGCACTGCGGTCAAGCTCATGACCGACGGCATCCTGCTGGCGGAAACGCAAGGCGA
>Ga0194133_10010920_pt1 | contig 10143 bp, 6 predicted proteins | sample TA2KigOf40mmetaG_FD_155448 | JGI IMG/M metagenome (GOLD analysis project Ga0194133, IMG submission 155448) | Freshwater microbial communities from Lake Tanganyika, Tanzania - TA2015055 Kigoma Offshore 40m | ecosystem: Environmental > Aquatic > Freshwater > Lake | place: Tanzania: Lake Tanganyika... | reverse complement strand
TTTTTTTTGATAATTTTTTAAGTACGCCTTGCGACTTCTGTAGTCATTATTAAAGGCACACTGGGCGGCTTTGATGGGGTTTTTTTTCATGGTAGGTACCCGGGCGGGAGTCGAACAGGGGTTGCTGGGATAGAAATCCAGCTCCCTACCACTTTGCCACCCTGACTCCCAAATACTTTATTTTTGTTTATAAATTATAAGTAAAAGTATATTATTGTAAAATGATCACTGGTGCAGCTTCTTCTTCCTTTTGTCAAATTGCCAAAGTTCAGTGTGAGCAGAGAAAATTTTCTTACAATAAAAGGAGCCTCAAACCAATTAAGAGCATCTGCTAACACTTATTATTATCATTTTTACCTTCTTATACTACTTCAACATGTTGGTCCAACATGAAATTGCAAGTGGAAATTTCATATCCTGGATGGGAAAATGGGGATTTTATTTGAACAAGAGCCTTTGTCGATGCTGTTGTGCAACAAGATTGTTCAATTTTACAACAAAAGGTTTAATCAAGACACTTATCTTGAATTGAGTTTGCTTTGCAAGGCCTGTCTAATCAAGACATATGTAGAACACAAAAAATCTCTGGAACGTGAGAAAATACTTGGTTTCAGAAAAACTATGTTCCATTTTTTCGCCAGGCCTTGTATGGAGGCAAGGAATGGTGTGAATAAAAAACTAAAAAAAGGTTTTCCATCAGAATACTCAATAAGTATAAGAGAACTGTTAATGATTAAAGCACGATGCTTCTTTTTCAGAAATACAAATAGATGCCTGATTCAATATTATTTCTTAAAGAAGATTGGACAAAAAAAAGATAAAGTAGAGAGACCACAAAGAAAAAATTCAAATTATTTATGTATATAAAGCTTGATAGATTTGGAATGAGAAGAAACAGGGACGTAATGTTATCAAGAGACTTGTATTAGTAGTATGCCTTCTCAAGTGTCTCGCCATCCTCAGAGACGTGGAGTACAAGGATTGGTTCATCAATGGCATCTTCCTTTGTTTTGTTGAAAGTGACATCAGTTGACGTCACCATCCGGGGATCATTTCTGATTGATTTGTTCATAAGATAATTCATCACTGTCTGATAAATTGGTTTGACAGAACCCTGACCTCAATTCATCTGATTTGTTGATGACTGAGCAGAGGAGCGGTATTTCAGCTCAGACTTGTGCATGCTTTTGCAGTGTTCGCTTCAGGGTTTCCCATATCATTTACTGTTATCCAGGATGGGGTTTTATGTAGACTTTTGGTCAGATCCAGACAGGTCGGTTATCAATTCTCTTTATCTCGCCTATGTTTTCCTCTTCATGTTCTAAAGTACTGAATGCTTCTTTGTTCAGAGATTTTATGGGTATGTGTACAACTATTCCATCAAAAATATTGACTATATAGGCCTTAAATTTTGCCAGAAACAAAGGCTTAACATGATTTTAGACTCAAACCTTAAGGTTAAACAGGAGTGTAATGGCTGCTTAATTAATTTGTTGGCTATTATATTAAAGTTTTAATTTGCTGGATATCATATCTAAAAGTTTTGTTTTAGAGCTTGACTCATTTGCTAATGACTTTAGGTTTTGGAGAGATTTAGTCCTAAGTCTTTGAGAGTGTGCGGGTAACCTCGAAAAACTTTTTATCTGAGTTATTTGCATCTATTTTGCTTTTACTTCACACTCTAGATGAAGTGAAGGAAAACCTCGACTATTATCTCTTGCAGTTTTTAAATTCTGGCAATAAAGCAAAATAATGATTAAGCAAAAAAGATAATAGTAAAATAACTTTATCTTAATTTTGCCATATTTTATTTATAATAATATTTTCCTTAAAATATTTTGCAATCAACTCAATGTCTTTTTTGAATCATTAAACCCTTTTGTTGATCGACATCTTTAATGGCTTTCTCCTTTAATAATACCAACCACTATTCCCTTTGGATACTAGCAGATTCCTTTCCTATTAATTACAGTTGAATATTGATTCAACTCTACGATTGTTAATTCTGATCCTCGGATCATCAAGACCTGTACCCCCAAGCCCAACTCTGCGGATCTGTTTAATAAAGTTTATTTATCCGCCTTTAATGTATGTAAATCCTTCTCTTCCCCAAACAAATAGTTAGTATATCATTGGTCTTATTTCTAAATGTTTAAATCTCCTCACCTCAATTTAAATTATGAGGACTGATTTTATTCTGTTAACAAAAGCCCAAAAGGTTATATTTGTTGGCAGTTGTTTTGAGGTATTTGGGTTTTATTATTTTTATTTTATATGGTTTTGAAAGCATAGAGGGATGATTTCTTTTTTCTTTTATGACAATAATTTTAGTTGCTATAATCATGCAACCTGGGGTCCGAGGTTTCAACCTGGCTGAGGCTATTTTGATTATTCTCTTGCAATCTTGGCCCTGCATTGAAAAATTGTTTGTATGGCTACATGGGGATTCAACCAATAACTTTAGGTCACGTTCAGGTACCTTTGATCTCTCAGCAACAGATAGTTTCATTTCAACAAATCTAACATACCTTCCAGTAAGTAGCTACACTCTTCAGACAAAAAGTGAATCTCTTTGAGAACTTGCAATTTTTATCATGAAAAAATAGCAACACCAAGCTCCTAAATCAAACTTTCAATCAGAATTCTCATTTATTCTATCTTTTGAAAGCCTCAAATAACACCTCAAGCAAAAAGACATTACCTTTTTAAATAAGAAAAATCGAAATTTAAAGTTTAAACCATCAATCAATCCATAAAGATATCCAAACTCAATTGTATTGAATTTCTATCTTTTTACACAATTCAAACCTAGACCTGATGTAGATCCCTTAATATTATCTAATTGAAACTCTCTGATTGAGCCAAACCCAATCAGTATAATATAAATAGAAAGTCATGCAATCCAATACTGATTATATGATAGTCAGATCATCACATCAGGGGTCGCTGTAGCCTAATGGTTAGAGCAACTGACTGAGAATTGGGAGACTGGGGTTCAATCCCCGGTCTGGGGAAAATCTTTGACCCTTGGATTTGCCTTTATTAATCATTTCTAGTAGATGATTATCTCAGTCAGGATTGATTGTTGTGCAGAAACTTGATAAGAATCCTCTCTTACTCATTTATTCACATTTATCAAATTGAAAATCAAGTGACTATGTGCTCGAGCACTCTGGGCGAGAGGAATTTTTGGTAAATTTTCATATCGGGTTCGGCTGGCTAGTCTATTGCCTAGCCTAGAGGAAAAACCCTCAGATCTCAATTCCTAGACAAAAATTTAAAAATCTGGCTGGTAACTTTTTTGCCATTAAACTGAAGAATCTACATGCAAAATTTCAGCCCTCTAGCTTTCAAGCTGAGGGAGGAGTTTGAGGCTACATATGAATGACATTTTTTCCTTGCTGATCCCCTTGCCTCAAACCATAGTGATTTTTCTATCCACTCTCTCGGTTGTCATACCAAGATTAGTTCAACATGAAATCTGAATATGTTTTTGCTAAGTTTCCCGATAAAAAGCAAACTTTTTTCAAATTGATGAGGTCATTATTACACAACTAGCATCAAAAAGGGCTATGACGATATTGTTTTTTCACAATTGACCTTTTCAATGAATTATGTAATGTAGAAACAGGCAATCATTTCCTTTAATATTCCCTGGAAAGACAAAAAAAGGTAGATATCTGAGTAATAAATCAACTAGAAAGTTTATTAATCCTATTATGCAGTTGCACAATCATATTGGTTTTCAGTTAAGATAATTGCTGTTTGTTTTTTGCGCTGGGAAAAATGACAAACCCTTCCGAGTGATCCATTCCCCCCTTTCAACCTCTTACCCCCAATCAACATTTGATAGTACCAAAAGGGAATTTATTGCTAACTTAACCTAACCTGACCCAACCAATCCCCCAAAGCATGCTTCCCCCTCTTCTGTCCCAACCAAACCCCCTCCTTTTAAACAAAAGGTTATATATTGCTAATCTAACCTGACACAGAATTTTGATGGATCATGGGCAGTTAAAAAAAGCCACTTTCATTATAAAAGAATTTGTTTTGAAATTTTTTGAATATTGAACCACCCTTTTTATTTAATTCTAGTATAATGGGTGGGCCAAAAAAGCTACTTTCATTAAAAGGATTTTTAATTCAAACTTTTTGAATATTGAACCTCCCATTTTGTTCATTTCTTGGACCATGGGTGGTTAAAAAAACCTACCATGTGACGGAGGTTAAGTTTGGTCTAGCTTGACTTAATTCCCTTTAGAACTTTAAACTTAAATATCTCGGCTTCTTGGCAAAATATCAAAAATCTGGTTAGTAACTTTTGAGCCATTCATGTGGGAATAGCACTCCCAAGACCTTCATTGTTTCACTTGATTTAATGAGACTGTCGTTGATAGTAACTTCTAGTTTATCAGAACCAAACACAATCAAATCTGTTAAAGACAGGTTACAAACCATGCCTAAACTATCAAGCCACTCAAAATGATTAGAGATTGTTAGCTTTAGAACATCCTTTAATTTTTCAGAGCTATCGCAAGTTGCAATGACGTATGCTTCATCCTCGTAAGCCACTAGTTTGGCAGGACTAAATATATTTTCAAGTTCACTAGTATAGATGTTATAGAGTATTGGCTCCAGGATACTCCCTTGAATACAACCTGCTTTTATTTCTCGCACGCAATAGATAATGTCATCTAGCTGTACAAAACCATAGCAAGTGGACAGATAGTTAAACACACTTGAGATAATATATTTAGGAAAACCTTTACATTTCATGATTTCAATGTGATTTTCTTTTTTTAGGAGGTCGAAAGCTGCGGTGAGATATACCGAGTAGATCCCCACCACATTCTTATTATATCTTTCCCAGCAAACCATGTCAACAATTTCTACAAGGGCAGATGTTGTGATATGTTGCCTCCGAAAGCCATGTTGAGAAAGACCATGAACTAAATTCTGGTTGAATTTCTCAATCCTTTCTAAAAGGCATAGTTCAAAGATTTTAGCTGTTGACTATAGATTTGAGACAGGACGGTAATTGGCAATGTCTAGTTTCAATCTTTTTTATGCACAGGAGTTATTTTGGCAATTTTCCACAGACAAGGGACTGAGTTAGTAGTAACAATCTTATTGAAAAAATGGGTCAAATAAGGAGTCAGTGTGTAAGAGAAAATCTTAATAAAAACCACTTAGACTGTCCATACCAGTGAAATCTTCACAGCCGAGGTCAAGAGTGGTTTTTTACGGGACGTAGTCACCTAATAAGACATTAACTTTATTCATAAAAAATTCAACAAATAGATTAGATAGTTTTTCTTTACATGAGATCTCCTCATTGTCTACCTATAATACATCAATGCTATCAGATAAAGTATCCTGTAGTTTCCTTATTTCAGTCCAAAACTGTTTTGAGTCCTTAGTGAGGTTTGGTTTAATATTTTGTCGCCTAACTCTGGCCACTTCTTTCTTGAGAGTTCTTCATGCTCTAGTGAAGTTTACCCAGTTCAAAGCATTTTTTTCTTTCAGATATTTCTTTCTTAATCATTTATTTCTCCAATTCCTAATCTTTATGATTTTAGCTGTGACTATTTCTGACGGATTCTTTTGACAAACAGTTCTTGATTTAACGAATTTGTTTAAGGTTCTAAACAAACAGCTGCTCTGATCCTATATTCTAATTCTTCGACATTTGATAAGGACATTATGAGCTATGTATTTAGTTGAGACTCTAAAAACTTATTCGCTTCTATCTTGTCAAAATTCCAGTTTTTTAGCTTAATAAATTTTTTTGCCTGTTAATTGTTTGATGTTAGAAAATTCTTAAATAGATTTTGCTCAACCTGACGTGCCTTGGCTTTATTTAACTTGACATATATTTATGAATGTCAGATTTCGTGACTTGACTTTGAATAACACTTTGAGTGATAAACAAGGTACTATTTTTTCCTCACGTAATATTAATCTTTTAAAAAAGCACTTAAAAAATAGAAAGGCTTACAATTACCTTGCAAAAGAATGATGTTAGAAGAATCTGTAGCAAATATGGGATTTTTTATTGCCATTTTTTGAAAGAAAAGAGATGTTGGTTTCTGATTGTGTATTTTATAATCTTAAACAAAGTTTATATGATTATTTTTTATTTGTATCAAATTTATAGCTACATCAAAATTAACAAACAGCAGTTAAATATCTTTTTAAAAGTGTGCACCACTGCACCCCCAATACCCCACAGGGCATTGGATTTTTTTAACTTTATTTGAACCATTTGAGAAATTTTAGAAAAAAATAGCTCTCTCTCATCAGATAATCTATTGAGGCCAACCTTGGGGCTTAGAGGTAGCTCAAACCATGACCTCAAAATACTTCAGTAGCTTAGACAGACTGAGATTTAGGGTTGTTTGTTCAATGCCTGCATCATAATCTACAGTGTCAAAAACATGTTTTAATTAATTGTTAATTGATAATAGGATGAGTCTGTGCTTCACTGGAATATTGCTCATACTGATGACCCCTTTCACTCACAGATTATATATTCAATCTTTTTTGTAGTACATCTTGCAAGTCTAGTTCATTAAAGGCACACACATGGTCCTTCTTGGGAGTCTATTTTCTGTGTTTACTCTGACAGGAGCCGAATCCAGGTTGCTGGGATAGAATTCCAGCTTCAAACCATATGACCACCCCAACTCTTCATTTAACTTTTCCATCCAAAAACAAACTCTTTGTATAAGCAAACAAATGGAAAGGGAATTAAAGATGAAGGAAGGTCATTTTCCCAATCAAAATGTATTTAAAAATGAAATTTTGTATAAAAAACGAGCCTTTTAGTTAAAAAGTACCATTTTTTTATTTCAGGAACAACTTTTAGCTCTTGTAATCATCCAAAAAGTGCAGTTTTACAGCGAGAAAGAATTTTTAGCATGGAATCAATCTTGTTAGCTTTGGATAAAACTTACCAAAAACTTAACGGATAAAGTGAAGAAAAAAAGTTATCTTTCTTTTGTTTGAACTCTGCTTTATGATCAAAGTGTTGAAATGCAAATCATGAAAGGTCTCTTTGGTTTTGCTCTCTTTATCATTTGTGTCGAATCAGCAATTTTGGATCTCAAAGAAGACTCATCGACACCAAAAAGACCATCAGCCATGGCTGAACCTGCATCAGGTAAAATAAGGCAGCTGACAAACCCTTTCTATGTTCAACACTTTTTGAAAAGGACATTTAAAAAGCAATCAAAGATGAACAAGGGACTTTTTGATTTAGAAATTTACTTAATTTGTGGTCATTAACAGCTTTTAATTTGGTGTCTTTCAAAAGTATGACAATCTAAAATTTGGTATGATGAAATAAGAGCAGATGAATTTTTTCATGCAACCAAACTCCAGACTTCTTAACTACTACTGATTATTGTTCAATTCACTCAATTTGAGTTCTTTTCTCTATCTATCACAATATTTTAACAATGATGTTCTACATCTTTCACATTCTCATTAAACTCATTCACACTTGATCTTTCATTTCTATACAACCTTTAGAAATCAAGTTAGCATTTCTGTGCAAGGTATAATTGTGCCTCCAATCAGCTTCATCCAACTCTCTGGTCAACCTCATTGGTCTTAGCCCTGATACCAGTATCTCCTATGTAAAGGGCTGCCGTTCTATCAATAAACAGTTCTGTATCAAATTCTATTCTGGATTGGGAAGGCCATCACTGGGTTTTCACACATTTTCTCATCCCAACACGCACACTTTCCAGAACACAGCTTTGATATATGTCCTTCACAGAAAGTGTTCAAAGGACTTAATAAATCAACCAACAAGGTCACACAGACTTCAAATTGACACACTAATTTTCAAGTCATTTTTTCCACTCTCCATTTACATTAACACCATGACAAAAAAGTTGTGGTCAAGTTTTGTAGCAAAAATAATTGCATTGTGTTAAGAACTCCACCACAAAATCTAAAACTAAATATACTGGCCAACTGAAGCTTAACTTTGTAAGGCAAAACTCCATTTGAGTCACAAAAGAGGATATCAAAGTATTTTCACTCAGGTTTGGGGTGGTGTTAACATTTATTTGGTTATAAATATCTTGCCCTACCTGAAGATGAATTTTTAGGGTATCAGAGAGAGGACTTAAGTTTTATACATGTTTTTAGAAAACAAGAATTGTTCTATTTTACACTTATTGACAAAAAAGTAAAAAGCTGTTTTGGTAAAATAGTCAAAGCAAAAAAAAGTTGCAAAAATTGGTGCAGTTTTTGGACGAAAATTGACAGACAACTTATTTACTTGAAAAATATTTTGACAAAAACCTTCTTTTGCAGATAAGTCAGATTATAGTCAATCAAAATTGATGAAATTCTTTCATATTTTTTATACATTCTTGGGTGAAAAATAGTCTGTTTTTGTGCGGGAAAATATAAATGGCAGTAGCATCTTATTTTAGTTGTACTTTTGCTTAACTTTTTGACTGGAAACACCAATTGTTTTTAAATGACGAAATCGGTTTTTTTTATTGGTTCTTCGAACATTTTTCATTTTTTTGCGAAAAAAATAAGTACCATTTTATTTGGAAAGTTACTTAAATGCAAATTTTATCTTTTTCGAACAATAACTTTTTATCATGCTATTTAGCATGGCATCTATAATGGTCATGAAATGTTTTATTGGTTCAGTATTCTGAGGTCAACTTTTCCTATTGTTTTAAAAATAGCTAGATTTTTATAAAGGAAGAAATCAGGTTCTAGAACCTGAAAGTATTTCCAGGAAAACAATTACAACCAACAAAATTAAGTAATTTAATAAGCTAGTTCATCATTGATTGAAAATTGTTTCAGTGCTGTAACTCTAGCCCATGGCCCCTAGGTCTCCATCCAGGTGCCCAACACGTCTTTTATTTGGGTTCGGGAGATTTTCAATATCTTTGAAATGTCTTTGACTTTATGCATGTAGAGAGTGTTTTATGTGAACAAATTCACTTCCTGAGAATCAATCAGCCTGACTGTAACTCTGAGTTTCTATCTAACCCGTTATAATGAAAGGCAGAATAATTTAAGAATATTTATTTACCATTGAATAGAAAGATGGTACAATCAAAAACAACAGGTGAACAAACAACAGACAGCCAAAAGCCAGTCAGTCAGGCAACATATAGGTGTTGATGTAAAACTCCATAACCAGTTAGAAAAGGAGTATGCTTTTATACTTTCATATTTTGATTGAAATGGCTACCTGCTATGGTATTGAAACGTAAGTGCTTTTTTAGTTCTCGCACGTGTTTGCTATTTTTGGCAAATTATGGGGTGCTTATCTCTCCTAAGGGGAATGATACTTTGAGCAAAAAATAAAGCAATATAATTGCAAATCAAGGAATGCTAATCCTGTGTTCAATTTTGAAGAGTTTGTGCTGTCTACATGCATAATGACAATCTTAACCTGTTCAGAAAATGTATATATATTTCTAGTTCAAAAATAATATTCATTCATCTACCATGTGGGTGAAGAAACTTTAGCATTTCCTTGATATAAATTCAATCTAGCGCTTATTTAATTTCAGCAAGCCCTTTTTTCTTAATTAAAGTTGTTTTAGGACTTAAGAAAAAGAAAAAAAAGCATATGGACCAAGTTTGGGACAGACAATGTTTGAAGATCACTCTTGAGAACTGAGGGTTATGTTGGATAAAAAGGGATTGAGAAAACACACAAAAAAACAACATCAAAAAAAGGCTGAGGAATTGAATCCACAAATCCACAATCTTAAGGATTGCTAAACAAAGTTTTCGCCCAACTCAGAACTTTTCATCAAAAATATACTTAGGAGAAATTTATGACCTGCAAAAGGAAGTTATTGGAAGGTGAGCTTGGCACATAGCCTGTGATAAGATCTGACAGTGAAGGCTTATTTTATTCTGATAACTATTAGCGCGTTTGTTGCTGCGGCGTCGGAATGGATGCGGTGCGAGAACGGAAGCGGGAGGAGAAGTGATCGTGAAGCTTAAATCCCAGTAGAAGACCTTCCCAGTCAAGAAAAGAATCAATACTGAACTGTTTATTGATAGGGAAAAGATGCTTTATATACAAAAGATGAGGAGGGATCGGATCAAGGTGATCGGATCAAGAAATATCGGACCTCTTAGAAG
>Ga0194133_10010919_pt1 | contig 10143 bp, 7 predicted proteins | sample TA2KigOf40mmetaG_FD_155448 | JGI IMG/M metagenome (GOLD analysis project Ga0194133, IMG submission 155448) | Freshwater microbial communities from Lake Tanganyika, Tanzania - TA2015055 Kigoma Offshore 40m | ecosystem: Environmental > Aquatic > Freshwater > Lake | place: Tanzania: Lake Tanganyika... | reverse complement strand
ACAGGGTCGATCTGGGCCGTCCGGTCCACTTCGTCGACGGTGATGCGGCGGCCGATCAGGCGGCCGAAACCGCGCTGGCCGAGATTGCGGCGGCGGTGGGGTTCAAGGACATTGCCTTTCAGTTCGAACCCATCGCGGCGGCCTTGCAGTATGAGGCGGGGGTGAGCCGCGAAGAGATCGTGCTGATCGTCGATATTGGGGGTGGCACCTCGGACATCTCCTTGGTCCGCGTCTCGCCTGAACGGGCGCGGGCGGCAGACCGGGCAGCGGATATCTTGGGCAATGGCGGCATTCGGCTGGGCGGCACCGATTTTGACCGCAGCCTTTCACTGGCCGAGGTGATGCCGCATCTGGGCCATGGCAGTAGCCTGAATGGCGGCAAGACGCTGGTTCCAAACCATTATTTCCTTGATCTGGCGACGTGGCACCGGATCAACAGCCTTTTGACTCCGAAAAAGGCGGCAGAGGTGAAATCGCTTTTGGCCGATGCTGACCGCGCCGATCTGGTGGGCCGCTATGCCCATGTGTTGGAGACGCGGGCGGGGCATGCGCTGGCGATGGAGGTGGAGGCGACGAAGATCGCGCTGTCGTCTGCGCCTATGCATCGGATGCAGCTAAAGCCGATCACCGGTGGGCCGAACCCGATGGCGAGTGCGGATCGGTTGGCCGAGTGTCTGGCGCCGGGCCTTAAGCGCATCGGCGGGTTGATCGCAGAGGTTCTGGCCGAGGGCGGGTTGACACCGTCGCAGTTGGGGACGGTGTTCTTGACCGGTGGGTCGTCAGAGCTGCCTGCCCTGCGCGCGCTGGTGGACCGCGTGCTGCCCGGCGTGCCGCTGGCTACAGGGGATATGCTGGGCTCGGTCGAAGCGGGGCTTGCGCTTGAGGCACGGCGGCGTTTCGCCTGAGGCTTTGATCAGATCGTCCGGAATCGGGGGCTTGCGGCGCGCGGGCGATTGGCGGAAGCTGTCGGCCAAAGGAGTCCTCCCATGCCGCCCAAGAACCGCTTTGCCGAGATGCTGCCCGAGCTGACCGCGATCCGTCACGATTTCCACGAAAATCCTGAGCTGTTGTTCGATGTGCACCGCACCGCCGCCAAGGTGGCCGAGTTTTGCCGCGCCATTGGCTGTGACGAGGTGGTCGAAGGCATTGGTCGCACCGGGGTTGTCGCGGTGATCAAGGGCAAGACGGATACCAAGGGCCGGGTGATCGGGCTGCGCGCCGATATGGATGCGCTGCCGATTCATGAACAGACCGGGGTTGGCTATGCCTCAAAAACCCCCGGCAAGATGCATGCCTGCGGCCATGACGGGCACACGACCATGCTGATGGGGGCGGCCAAGTATCTGGCCGAGACGCGCAATTTCGACGGCACTGCCGTGATGATCTTTCAGCCCGCTGAAGAAGGTGGCGGCGGTGGGCGCGAAATGTGCGCCGATGGCTTGATGGACCGTTGGGGCATCAATGAGGTTTATGGCATGCACAACATGCCTGGCATCCCGGTGGGCCAGTTCGCCATTCGCCCCGGTGCCATCATGGCTTCGGCTGACCAGATCGAGATCACGGTGACGGGCAAGGGTGGGCACGCGGCCAAGCCGCATGATTGCATTGATACAACCGTGGTGGCAGCCCATATCATCGTGGCCTTGCAGACCATCGCCTCGCGCGGGGTCGATCCGATGAAGCAGGTCGTTGTCTCGGTCTGCACGGTTGCCACCGACAGCACGGCGCATAACGTCATTCCGCAGGTGGTGAAGATGAAGGGCACGGTGCGGACGATGGATTTCGCCGTGCAGGATTTTGTCGAGCGTCGGGTGAAGGAGATTGCCGAGGGCACCGCACTGGCCTTGGGCGCAAAGGCCGAGGTGACCTATACCCGCGGCTATCCGGTGACGGTCAACACGCCTGAAAACACCGATTTTGCCGCCGATGTGGCCCGGGCGGTGTCGGGCAAGGTGGACACGGATACCGCGCCCCTGATGGGGGCCGAGGATTTCAGCTTCATGCTGCTGGAACGCCCCGGCGCCTATATCTTCTTGGGCAATGGCGACACGGCGATGGTGCATCACCCCGCCTATAACTTTGACGACAGCGCCATTCCCTTTGGGTCAAGCTGGTATGCCGGGATGGTGGAGGCGCGGTTGCCTGCGGCATGATTGCCGCAGGACCGGTTGCGGATCAGTCATAGCTGAGCTTGGTCGCCTTGCCGCGAAAGATGACATAGGCAAGCACCGTATAGCCCAAGATCACCGGCAGCACGACAAGCGTGCCGACAAGGATGATCGACAGGCTTTCAGTGGCGGCGGCCGCCTGCCAGATCGTCATCTTTTCGGGCACGATATAGGGGTAAAAGCTGTAGGCCATTCCGAAAAAGCCCAGGATCATCAGCACCACCGCGCCGACAAAGGGGAACCAGGCAAAGCTGTCATCCCGCGTGGGCAGGCGGCGCAGAGAGAGCCACAGGAGCGCCACCAGAAGCGCCGACATCAAGGGCAGGGGTGCCAGCGCCACCACCTCGGGCAAGGTGAACCATTTGTCGAAGATGCGCGGTGAGGCGAGGGGCGTGGCGGCGGAAACCGCCCCCATCCCCAAGACCACGCCCCAGATGCCGCCCTTGGCCCAATGCACCGCCTTCAGTTGCAGCGCGCCATCGGTCTTGAAGATCACCCAGCCCGCGCCGATGAAGGAATAGGCCACCGCCAGGGCCCCGGCGGTCAGCGTGGCAAAGGCGACGGTCGCAAGGCTCCATTGCAGCCCCATGATATAGATGCCCAGCATGAAGCCTTGTGACAGCGCCGTCATGAGCGAGCCTGCCCAAAAGGCGATGTCCCAGGGTTTCTTGTGGGGAATCGGGGCCTTGGCGCGAAACTCAAAGGCGACCCCGCGCAGGATAAGGCCAATCAGCATGACGGCGACGGGCAGGTAAAGGGCGGTCAGGATCGTGCCATGCGCGGTGGGAAAGGCCACCAGCAAAAGACCGATCGCCAGCACGAGCCAGGTTTCATTGGCATCCCAGAACGGGCCGATCGAGGCGATCATGCGGTCACGCTCGGCTTCGGTGGTGAAGGGGAAGAGAAGGCCGACGCCAAGGTCAAAGCCGTCAAGCACGACATAAAGCAGGATCGAGGCCCCCATCAGGGCAGCGAAGATCAGCGGTAGGGCTTCGGGGTGAAACATCGGGCTACTCCGCCGGTTGGAGGCTGGGCTGGAGGGCGGGTTTTGCCGGTTGACCAGCCTTGGCCGCCAGGTGGAACAAGACCCCCAGATAGGCCGCGATCAAAAGCGCATAGACAACGAGGTAGGCGATCAGCGTGGACAGCACCATGCCGGCCGCCACATCACCCACGGCCTCTTTCACCGTCAGCACCCCATGAACCAGCCAAGGCTGGCGACCGATTTCGGTGGTATACCACCCGGCAAGCGTCGCGCCCCATCCGGCAAAGCTCATCCCGGCAAGGCCCCAGAGGGCGGGGCGTGGCAATCCTTCAACCCCGCGCCGCCTGATCAGCCAGACGCCGCCCCAGCTGACCACAAGCATCAACATGCCGATCCCGACCATGATGCGGAACGACCAGAACACCGCCGAGACAGGGGGATGCAGGACTGAGCCATCCTCGGCCACAAAGTCGTTCAACCCCGGCACCACACCCGCAGGATCGTGTTTCAGGATAACCGAGGCTATGGACGGGATGCCGATTTCAAACCGGTTCTCGCGGGCGGCCTCGTCGGGCAGGGCAAAAAGGAGCAGCGGCACGTTGCCACGCGTCTCCCAGTTGCCCTCCATCGCGGCAACCTTGGCCGGTTGGTGTTCAAGCGTGTTCAGCCCGTGCATGTCACCTGCAAGGATCTGCAGGGGAATAAGCAGCGCCCCAAGCGTCAGGCCAAAACGCAGCCCCGTGGCGACCGCAGGCGTGCGGTCCTGGCGCAGCCAGCGCCAGGCCGAAAGCCCCGCGATCAGGAAGGCCACCGTCAGACCGCTGGCCAGAAGCATATGGACCAGCCGGTAGGGCATCGAGGGGTTGAAGATGATCGCCCACCAGTCGGCGGCATAGACGACGCCATCGCGCAGCTCATGGCCTGCCGGGGTGTGCATCCAGCTGTTCAGGACAAGGATCCAGAAGGCGCTCATCGTGGTGCCGAAGGCGACAAGGAAGGTGGCCAGCGTGTGCAGCCAGCCCGGCACCCGGCTGGCCCCGAACAGCATGATGCCCAGAAACACGGCCTCAAGGAAAAAGGCGGTCAGCACCTCATAGGCAAGAAGCGGTCCGGCCACATTGCCCACCACCTCCATGAAGCCCGGCCAGTTGGTGCCGAACTGGAAGGACATCGTGATGCCCGACACCACGCCGAGTGCAAAGGACAGCGCAAAGACCTTTACCCAGAACAGGTAAAGATCCATCCACTTGCGGTCTTGTGTCCGGTTGAAGCGCAGCTTGAAGAACAAGAGCACCCAGCCAAGCGCAATGGTGATCGTGGGAAAGAGGATGTGGAACGAGATGTTCGCCGCGAACTGGATGCGCGAAAGTAAAAGGATATCCATGATGCACCTTTATGGCCTGGCGCAGAGATAGGCCCTTTCGCCCGGCTTCACAGGGTGCTGCGACGGGCTGCCCCATGCGACAGGCTGTCAGGGGGCAGCAGGCTCGCTCAGCCGCCGGTATGGCTCATGTGGCGGGTCATCTGACCGGTCACTTTCTGCCGGGAATAGTCGAAATCATGGCCCTTGGGTTTGCGGGCAATGGCGGCGCGGATGGCCTGTTCAAGATCTGCGTCATCCGGGCTGGCCCGCAATGGCGCGCGCAGGTCGGCCATGTCTTCCTGACCAAGGCACATGTAAAGCGCGCCGGTGCAGGTCAGGCGCACGCGATTGCAGCTTTCGCAGAAATTGTGGGTAAGTGGCGTGATGAAGCCAACCTTCTGGCCGGTTTCTTCAATGCGCACATAGCGGGCGGGGCCACCGGTGCGCTCAGTGAGGTCGGTAAGGGTGAAGCGGCCCGCCAGCCGGGTGCGGAGGTCTTTCAGGGGCCAATACTGGTCAAGGCGGAGGGGCGACATGTCTTCGCCCATCGGCATGACTTCGATGAAGGTCAGGTCATGGCCTTCTTCAGCGCACCAGTCGAGGAGAGGGAAAAGCTCATCCTCGTTAAAGCCTTTCAGGGCCACGGCATTGATCTTGACCTTGAGCCCCACCGATTTCGCCGCTTCAATCCCTTCCAGAACCTGGTTCAGCCGGCCCCAGCGGGTGATCTGGGCGAACTTGTCGGGATCGAGCGTGTCGAGTGAGACGTTGATCCGGCGGACACCCAAGGCGGCAAGCTCATCGGCGTAGCGGGTCAGTTGGCTGCCGTTGGTGGTCAAGGTCAGCTCTTTGAGTGTGCCGGTGTCCAGATGCCGCGACATGGCGCGGAAGAAGGTCAAGATGTCTTTACGCACCAAGGGCTCGCCACCGGTGATGCGCAGCTTCTGAACCCCCAAGCGGACGAAGGTCGAGCAGAGGCGGTCGAGTTCTTCGAGGCTTAGGAGGTCGGCCTTGGGCAGGAAGGTCATCTGTTCCGACATGCAATAGGTGCAGCGGAAGTCGCAGCGGTCGGTGACCGAAACCCGCAGATAGCTGATGGCGCGGGCGAAGGGATCGACAAGAGGGGACGGGGTGCTGGTCATGCAGAAAAGGTAGGCGCAAGCTGGCCGCGCGACAAGGCGGAAAGCGGCGGTTGCGCGGCCAGCGGCGTCAAACTATCGTCGGAGGTATGATGAAACAGGTTTTGCTTTTTGGCTTTGTGACGGTTGGACTGGCGTCTTGTGGCGCCCTGGGGCCCAGGGGGCCTGCGCCCATTGCGCCGCCCGATGTCGAGATCGTCGCGCCGGTCGAACCGACGGTTGTCTTGCCCCCACCGCCGGGGGCCAATACCGCCGAGGCGCTGGACACCACGACCGAGGCGCAGCGCGCGGCGGCGGTGGCCGCCCCGGTGACCTTGACGCGAGAGCTGGGCAAGACAACGGTCGCCTTGGGCAGCCCGATAGAGCCTTGGTTCTGGCTAAGGTCGCCTTTGGTGGCGGCCCCGGCCAAGGGTAAGGTGGTGACGGTAGGCGGGGCGAGCGTTGCGGTGGATTTGCAGCCGGGCAGCGGCGGGTCGCTGTTGTCCTTGCCCGCCTATCGGGCGCTGGGGCTGAGCCTGACAGACCTGCCTGAGGTCACGGTTTTCGCGGAGTAGGTCCGGGCCGCCCCCCAACCCTATCCCACGAGAGGGAGGGGAGGCGCTAGGATTGGCTGTCCGCAGGTTGTCCGCAGTTGGACGAATTCGCAAGTATTTGAAAACGCGTGCTTCCCCGTTTTCTTGATCGGATGGAAATGTTTGGCCGCCCGGGTTCAAGCCGGCAGGATCAAAAGCCAGGCGGTCAGCAACACCGAAATCTCGCCAATCGGCAGGGGCACAAGTCGCAGGGTAAGGCCAAGGCCATCGCGTCGGCGCAAGGGTTTGGCGGCAGGTTCAGGTGCGGCAAGGGTGGGAAAGCGGGATGCGGTAAATTCGGTCATGGCGGGGCTGTCCTTGGGGTGTTGTCCCGATCTTCCGCCCAGCTGTTTGACTACCGCTTAACAAAGTGAAAGGCCCGGAGGGACCCGGGCCTTTCATCTGGAAACAGTCTGTTTCGCTTAGCGCGAGGCGAGGTCGCGCAGAACGTAGTGCAAGACGCCGCCATGTTCGATGTATTCGATTTCAATCGCGGTATCGATGCGGCACTTGATCTGGATGGTCTTCTTGGTGCCGTCGCCATAGGTGATGTGGCAGGGCAGGGTGGACAGCGGTTTCAGGTTGCCTTCCAGACCTTCGATCGACACCACCTCATCGCCTTTCAGGCCAAGGGTCTTGCGGTTGTCGCCGCCGGTGAATTCGAACGGGATGACGCCCATGCCGACGAGGTTCGAGCGGTGGATGCGTTCGAAGCTTTCCGCGATCACGGCCTTGACGCCCAGAAGGGCGGTCCCCTTGGCCGCCCAGTCGCGGCTGGAGCCCGCGCCATATTCGATGCCGCCGAAGATCACCAAGGGCGTGCCCTTGGCCTGATAGACCATGGAGGCGTCGAAGATCGAGGTTTCCACCCCATCCGGGCCGAGGGTATAGCCGCCTTCTTTGCCGTCCAGCATCTCGTTCTTGATGCGGATGTTGGCGAAGGTGCCGCGCATCATCACCTCGTGGTTGCCGCGACGGGCACCGTAGGAGTTGAACTCGGACACCGGAACGCCCTTTTCAGTCAGATACTTGCCAGCCGGGGTAGTGGCCTTGAAGCTGCCCGCGGGCGAGATGTGGTCGGTGGTGATCATGTCGCCAAGCAAAGCCAGAAAGTGGGCGCCGGTGATGTTCTTGATGGCGCCTTTGGTCTTGGCCATGCCTTTGAAATAGGGCGGGTTTTGGATGTAGCTCGATTCCGCCGGCCAGTCGTAGGTTTCCGAGTCGGTCACCTGCACGCCCTGCCATTTGGCGTCGCCCTTGAAAACATCGGCGTATTTCTTCTGGAAGGCCTCGCGCGTCACGGTGGCGTGGACGAGATCGGCGATTTCCTTGTTGGTCGGCCAGATGTCTTTCAGGTAGACCGGCTTGCCGTCTTGCGAGGTGCCAAGGGGCTCGGTCGTCAGGTCGATGTTCATGTCACCGGCCAGCGCATAAGCCACGACCAAGGGCGGCGAGGCGAGGTAGTTGGCGCGCACGTCGGGCGAGATGCGGCCTTCGAAGTTGCGGTTGCCCGACAGGACGGCGGTGGCGACCAGATCACCCTCGGCGATGGCGGCCGAAATCTCGGGTTGCAGCGGCCCCGAGTTGCCGATGCAGGTGGTGCAGCCATAGCCGACAAGGTTGAAGCCCACAGCATCCAGATCTTCCTGAAGGCCAGCGGCGTTCAGGTATTCCGACACGACCTGCGACCCGGGGGCGAGCGAGGTTTTTACCCAAGGCTTGCGGTTCAGGCCAAGGGCACGCGCTTTGCGGGCCACAAGACCAGCGCCGATCATCACATAGGGGTTCGAGGTGTTGGTGCAGGAGGTGATCGAGGCGATCACGACCTTGCCCGAGGACATGGTGTAATTCTCGCCCTTGACCGGGACTTCAACGCCCTGCGGGCGCTTGAACGAGGCGTCCATTTCCTTGGCGAAAGAGGCCTTTGCATCGGTCAGGGCCAAGAAGTCTTGCGGGCGTTTCGGGCCGGAGATGGCCGGAACGATGGTGCCCATGTCGAGATGCAGGGTCGAGGTGTAGATCGGATCGTAGTTTTCATCGCGCCACATGCCGTTGGCTTTGGCATAGGCTTCGACCAAGGCGATCCGGGCCTCGTCGCGGCCGGTGTTCTTCAGGTAGCGGATGGTTTCCGCGTCAATCGGGAAGAAGCCGCAGGTGGCGCCGTATTCGGGGGCCATATTGGCGATGGTGGCACGGTCGGCCAAGGGCAGGTGATCCAGACCTTCGCCGTAGAATTCGACGAATTTGTTGACCACGCCATGTTTGCGCAGCATCTGCACGACCTTCAAGACAAGGTCGGTCGCGGTGGTGCCTTCGACCATCTGGCCGGTCAGTTTGAAGCCCACAACTTCGGGGATCAGCATGGAGACGGGCTGGCCGAGCATCGCGGCCTCAGCCTCGATCCCGCCGACGCCCCAGCCCAGAACGGCCATGCCGTTGACCATGGTGGTGTGGCTGTCGGTGCCGACAAGCGTGTCGGGATAGGCGACTTCCTGGCCGTTCTGGTCTTTGTCGGTCCAGACGGTCTGGGCGAGGTATTCAAGGTTGACCTGATGGCAGATGCCGGTGCCCGGCGGCACGACGCGGAAGTTGTTGAAGGCGTTCTGACCCCATTTCAGGAAGACATACCGCTCCATGTTGCGTTCATATTCGCGGTCAACGTTGGCCTGAAAGGCGCGGGGGGTGCCGAATTCGTCGATCATCACCGAGTGGTCGATGACCAGATCAACAGGCGCCAGCGGGTTGATGGCCTGGGCATTGCCGCCAAGGCCCTTGATCCCGTCACGCATGGCGGCAAGGTCAACGACGGCTGGAACGCCGGTGAAATCCTGCATTAAGACGCGGGCGGGGCGGTAGGCGATTTCAATGGAGTTCTTGCCACCCTTCTTGCCCCAGTCGGAGAAGGCCTTGATGTCATCCACCGAAACCGTCTTGCCATCTTCGAACCGCAACATGTTTTCCAAAACCACCTTGAGCGAGGCGGGAAGCTTGGAAAACTCACCCAGACCAGCCTTTTCGGCGGCGGGAATCGAGTAATAGGCGATGGTCTTGCCGCCTGCGGTCAGGCTCTGGCGGGTTTTGGCGGTATCGTGTCCGACGGTCACGGTCATGGGGGCCTCCATTGGCTGGACTGCATGGGTCTTTGCCGCAAGGACGCGACCCGCGCAAGGGAATCATTCTGGGTTGGGCGGCATTGTATGCAATTGTATGCCGAAATGAAAGCGGCTTTCGTGTCGATTTTTCCGAAGCTTTGGCCCGGCTTCCGGCAGGCTCGCAAAACCTTGATTGGCGCCAGGGGATGGGGTTCTGTAGACAGGGGGCGCAAACGGGAAACGGAACCGCCATGACGCGACAGATGATGAGTGCCGCTTGTGGGCTGTGGCTGTGCCTTGCAGGGGCAAGTATGGCACAGGAGGCGGGGGCGCCGGTGGTGGTAGAGCTTTACTCCTCGCAGGGCTGTTCGTCCTGCCCACCCGCCGATGCGCTGTTGGCCGAGTTGGCCGATGCGCCGGGGGTGATCCCGCTGGCCTTGCATGTCGATTACTGGGATTACATCGGCTGGAAGGACGAATTCGCCCATCCCGGCTTTACCAAACGCCAGAAAGCCTATGCCAAGGTGGCCGGAGAGCGGATGGTTTACACGCCACAGATGATTGTTCATGGCGTGGCGCGGGTGGTGGGGCATGAGCCCGATGCCGTGTCGCAGGCGATTGCCGAGGCGGCCGCGCGCCCGGCCCCGGTGCGGTTGACGGTGCGGCGGCAGGGGGGGCAGATCGTGATCGAGGCGGTCGCGAACCCGCCCTTGAGCGCGCCCGCCATGGTGCAGCTTGTGGGCTATCGCGAGGCGGCCAAGGTCGAGATTTCCGAGGGCGAAAACGCTGGCCTCGCCGTCGAGTATCGCAATATTGTCACCTCG
>Ga0194133_10010917_pt1 | contig 10144 bp, 11 predicted proteins | sample TA2KigOf40mmetaG_FD_155448 | JGI IMG/M metagenome (GOLD analysis project Ga0194133, IMG submission 155448) | Freshwater microbial communities from Lake Tanganyika, Tanzania - TA2015055 Kigoma Offshore 40m | ecosystem: Environmental > Aquatic > Freshwater > Lake | place: Tanzania: Lake... | reverse complement strand
CTTGTAAAATCGGCTAAAGATCTGGAGGTGTACAAGTCGGCCTATGAGTTGGCTATGAGAATATTCGAATTAAGCAAATCATGGCCTAAGGAAGAAAAATACGCCTTAATAGATCAAGTTCGCAGAAGCTCACGATCGGTGTGTGCGAACTTGAGGGAAGCTTGGGCAAAGCGCAGGTATCCCGCCCATTTCCTCTCCAAAATCACGGATGCAGATGCTGAAAATAGCGAAACGGATACCTGGCTTGAATTTGCCAAAGACTCCGCATGCTTATCTGCGGAAGATCATACAGAACTAGAAAGAAAAGTTGCCGGCGTTGGTCGGATGCTTGGGGCGATGCTCAAAAATCATGAGTCTTTTTGCCGGGAGGATCAATGATTCCTCGTCAACCTCAGGCGCTTGGCGGTTTGAGACTACCGAATTCCGATAACCAACAACAACCCACTGAGGCCCAGCGTTTGCTATTTACCGACCTCCGATCTCCGACACCCGATCACCGGTGAAAGTAGCTTTCCACAGCTCCTACCTCGGCTACCGGGGGACGGAGATCGCCCTGATGGATTATGCCCGCGGGAACAAGGAAGTGCTGGGCAACGAATCATTCTTCCTGATGCCATGGAGAGAAAGGGGGGCGGAACACCCCGTGACCCTGCGAATGAAGGAAATCGCACCTCTTCGTTTCTATCGCTCGGCGGAGGAGCGGGAAGAAATTCTAAGGGAAGAGGGAGCGGATTTCTTTTACTGCATCAAAAACGGATTCAACGACGGAGCCTGTTCAAAAAAGGTGCCGACGGGGGTTCATGCGATCTTTCGGGAATCGGAATTCCACGGGGATGTTTACGCTTACGTTTCGCCCTGGCTTTCGGATGTCATGGCTTACGGCAAAGCGCCTTGGGTACCGCATATGGTGTCGTTGCCCGATGAAGATGGAGACATGAGAACACAGGACGGAGGACGGAGGACGGAAGACGGAGGGATGATGCCAAAATCCGGAGGACGGAGGACGGTGGTCGGTGGTCGGAAATCGGTGGTCGGTGATCTGTGGTCGGAGCTCAAAATACCAAGGGAGGCGACAGTATTTGGGCGGCATGGTGGGGATGACTCGTTCGATATTCCGTGGGTGCAGGAAGCCGTGGTGGCAACGGCCAGAAAAAATCCAGATATCTGGTTTCTATTTCTAAACACCCGGGAGTTCCACGGGGCAGCAGGGATGCCCAACATCCGTTTTCTTCCGGCCACAGCAGATCCCTTTCTTAAAAGGAGATTTCTCAATACTTGCGATGCGATGCTGCATGGGCGGATGCGCGGGGAGACATTCGGTCTTTCCTGCCTAGAGTTCGCGATGTTGGGAAAACCAGTTCTGACTTTCGGTGATTCGCCTGAAAAGGCCCATCTGGAGATTCTGGGCGAGGCGGCGGTGGCTTATGAGAATGCTCAGCATTTGAGAGCACTGCTGCGAGATCGTGGACGGTGGTCGGATATCGGTAGTCTGGGGGCGGAGGACGGAGGCCAGAGGTCGGATGTCGGTGGGCGGTTGGCTGTGGTCGGTAGTCGGAAGTCAGTGGTCAGCGGTCGGAGGTCGGAGGCCCACCAACAACCAACAACCAACAGCCAACAACTGATTCGTAGCCGCAAGGCTTTTGATGCAAGATTCAGCCAGTACCAGCCCGAACAGGTAATGAATCGTTTCCAACAAGTATTTTTAATCTGAGGGAAGCACGGTCCCCCCAAGAAAGCACCCGGTTGGGAAAAATAAAAATGGATGGGCCATTTACTCTAGGCTTGAAGAGGCGGTGAGAACGCAGTGAAGGCCATCTCCTTGGTTCTCCTGACAGCGGGGCGAAGCGAATATCTCGAAGAGTGTCTTGCGAGCCTGGCCCGGCAGACTCAAAAAGCCGCCCGCTTGGTGTTGGTCAACGATGGCCCGCCTCTTTCCCGGGCCGTAGTTGAGCTTGCGCAAGCGGTCTGCCCGGAGGTTGTTCATGCGCAAACTGCGCAACCCCGGTCCGGACAGTGGCCGGCCTTGCGTGTGGGGCTCCAAAAGTTACAGAATGATCATCCTTTTGCGGTGGTGCACGACGATGACCGGCTTAAGGAACACTATATTGAGACGCTCTCGAAATTTGCGGCGGTCCAGAACGCCCCTTGGATCTGTTGCCACAACCTGGAGGTGTTCACGTCAGGGGTCGAATCCACCCACCGGATCTTACCAAATGATTCCCAGCCGTTCGTGGTCAACAGCCGGGAGGAAGCATGCCTGCGGTATTCGCACAGCTTCATGCCTTTCCCGGGAACCTGTTTTGGAGTTCCGCCATCCGCTGTGGCAGACCGGCTGCAGGAAAAGTACCAGGAAATGGCTGATGTGGTACTTTTGTGTGAGTGCGCGCAGATCGCAAAGGTCTTCTATGAGCCTGATCCCATCTACGAGTATCGGCGCCATCCACAGCAGGTTTCGGGCCGCATGGATCATTCCATGGAAGACCATCTTCAGGCCTACCTTCTGGAAAAAACCTGTGGCACTTCCCGGGAAGGCAGGGTTGGAAGGAACCTTGAAAAAAGAAGGGCAGAACGATACTTCAGCTGGGCTTGGGAAAATAGACGCTTTAGCGAATACCCTTTTTGCCGTCAATTTTCCTGGAGGTTTGCCCTTCGTCCCTTGCGAAATCGAAAGAGATTGGCGATGACCATTCTAAGCCAGGAAATCAGAAGCCGCATCCGATCCTGGCTTTCCTCCGGAAAGCCAAACCTACGTTGAACTGGAAAACTCTTTTAAATCGCAAACGAGCCCTCCGGGAATTTAAGGATCTGCAGGCTTCGCGGGAGCCGGTTATTGGCTATTTTGAGCGTACCGGTCATCGCGAAGGTGCCGGGAGTTTGTACCAAGAAGCGATTTCAGCCCGGCTTCTTTGTGATTTATCCGGTAAAACCCTAGCGTGCCCCCCTATCCAATATTTACATCACTACAAGAGTTCGGGCAGCTCCCTTCGGGCTTATTTGAAAACATGGAACAACGTATTTTCCCCCTTGGGTTTGCACCTTCAGGAAAAAACTTTTCACCAAAATCTGCCTTTCATAGAGAATCCCAAGGCAATGCTGGATTCCCTGCCGGAATCTGTCTTCCAAGAAGCCGTCGAAAAACTAAGGATAAAGTTTCCGCCAAGAAACCCCCCGCAAGCCCACCGAAAATACACTCTGGCAATTCATCTGCGAAATCTGAATCCAGAAGATGAAGTCCGGGAGCAGGGGGGAGAGGCCTATGGCTATTACGGCCAGAACCTCGGCCAAGCCTTAAATCCGAGGAGAAACCTTGATCGCCTGCTTAATCTACAAAATTATATTTTGCGGGAAAAGAAGCGGTATGTTCCTAAAGGGAAAAAACTCCTTATCCAGATTATCAGTCAGGGGCACTTACCGGGAATTCAGGCCCTTGAAAAAAAATGTGACGTCGAGTATGCCCTAGATGAGCACCCTGCTCGGTCATTTCGCCGCATGTTGGAGGCCGATTTGCTGGTGATGGCCTCTTCCTCCTTCAGTTACCTTGCCTGTCTGCTGCGAGCCCGGCCGAGCTGGGCCTTAAAAAGGTTCAGGCACCAGCTGCCCGCCAACTGCCAAATCTGTGAAATCTTTTAAAGCAGCGATAAAAAAAATCGAGCCACCAGCACCTTTGAAATACAAGATTCTCTTCCTGTCCATAGGTTTGAGCTTCGGACTGGATCAACCGGTATCTCTTCTCCCGCAGAAATGACAACAATTCCTCTTTTTTACTTTGGTTTTTATAAATTTCGAACGGAGTGACTTGGACTTCGCACTCGATGCGGTTTACCTTCGAGAGGGAAGGACCCAGGCTTTTCACCACCTCCAAGTCATGCCCTTGGGTGTCAATCTTTAGGGCCGGAACGCGGTCAATACGATGACGAGTTATCAAAGAATGAAGAGTAAAACAGTCCACTCGGATTTGTTTGCGGCATTGCCAATCCTCCTTTCGCGCAGGCTTCCCCGTGTAGCCATCAATATATCTGTGAATTTGCTCCAAGTTTGTCTCCAGAAGCGAATGAGTTCCATCCTGATAAAAGTAAAAAACCGTGGAACCGTCAAAGCTGGTGATGGCGGCGCAGACCTTAATATCCCTAGGGCCAGTCTGAATATGCGAAAGAGCTTCGGCATCCGGCTCGACAAAAAGGGCGGGGCATCCATAAATCTTCTGGAGCTGCTTGCCACGTGGCGCGGAAAAAGATGTGCCAACATCAATTACATACGAGTTGGAAAGGATCATGCCATTTTCACGTAAATATCAGCGCAAGAGGGTGGCGCAAAGTCATTCTTTAAAAAGGAAATTAGCTTATCAATACCCTGGTCTTCAGCAAAAGCCCAGCGGGAGTCATTTTCCAAAGCAACATTGTAGGAGCAAAGAGCAATAGTTTCTAAATGTTGAAGAATTTGCAGGGTTTCAGTATTCTTTTCTGGAATTATTTCAAAGGCAAAATGGGGTAATTTCATGTCCAAACTTGAAAACACTTTTTTTTCATTCCCTTCTGTATCTACTTTGACAAAGTCGGGAACGCCAAATCTTTGAATGAGATGTTTTAAAGTTGTAGTTGGTACTTCTATATTTTCGTCCCATCGAATCCCAGAGAACCGGCCTGATTTTTTCACCGAATGCATCCAATCTTCGTTCAGGGAACTTAATTCGTGATTCTTAGATAAAAACATGTTAGCGACGCCTTCATGATCGCTAACAGCGCAGTTCAAGAAACAAATATTGTCAAAATGACGGGTATTTCTCTTTATTTCAGGGAATAAGCGATTTTGTGGCTCGACAGCGACAACCCTTTTAAAAATTGAAGCTAATACTTTACTATAATTGCCTCGATTTGCGCCAATATCAAAAGCTAAATCCCGTTTTTTAGGTAGTATGTCTAAATAAAAACAGGCTAATCTTCTGTCATCTCTAAATAGCCGCCTAAACGCAACCCCCATATTTGTAAATAGCCGATAATCTTGCCTGATTTTTTCAATTCTTTTGTTAAGCAAATCCATAAACATCACGCCTTCTATGAATAGCCTATAAACTATGTCGAATCTGCAAAGCATGAACATTTCTGTTTTCGGCCTCGGCAAGCTTGGGGCCAGCATGGTGGCAGGGTTCGCCTCCCGTGGTTTCTCCGTGGTGGGTACGGATGTATCCAAGCGGGCGGTTGAGGAACTGCAGAGGGGGGAGGCACCTGTGCAGGAGACAGGGTTGAGCGAGTTCATCGCCGCCCACCGCAACAGAATTCGGGCAACCACCAGCGCGGAGGAGGCGATCCTGGGTAGCGAAATCTCTTTTGTGATCGTCCCTACGCCGAGTGATTCGCGGGGAGCCTTTTCCCTGGAATATGCCCGCAGTGCGTTTGCGGATATCGGGCGGGCCCTTAAAAAAAAGAAGAAATATCACACGGTGGTTCTGACGAGCACGGTTTTACCCGGAGCCACCCGGCACGGGCTTCTGCCAGTGCTGGAAAGGGAGTCAGGACTTCGCTGTGGCCCTGATTTCGGTCTTTGTTACAACCCCGAGTTCATAGCCTTGGGCAGCGTGATCCGGGATTTTCTCAATCCCGATTTTTATTTGTTGGGGCAGTTTGACCAGCGCTCCGGAGATGCCTTGGAAGCAGTGCACCACCAGGTGTCCGCCAACCACGCTCCCGTGAAGCGAATGAGCCTGGAAAACGCCGAGTTGGCCAAAATCTCGGTCAACAGCTTTGTCACCATGAAGATATCCTTTGCCAACCTTTTGACCCATTTTTGTGAACACCTGCCCGGGGGGGATATCGACGTGGTCAGCGATGCCTTGGGCATGGATTCCCGGATCGGACGCAAATACCTTTCGGGGGGTCTTGGTTTTGGGGGGCCTTGCTTCCCGCGGGACAATGTGGCCCTGGATTTTTTGGGTCAGGCTTTGGGGGTAGATTCTGGCTTGTTGCGTGAAAATGACCGCTTCAACCGAAACCTAATCCGGCCCCTCCTCGAAAAAATCCGCCGACATCTTCCGTCTGGAAAAACTGTCGCGGTTCTCGGTTTGGCTTACAAACCTGAATCGCATGTGGTCGAGGAGTCTCCGGGGGTGGTTTTGTGTCAATCTCTTGCGGATGCCGGCTACCGGGTGATCGGCCATGATTTCCTGGCGGTCCATTCGGCCGAAGGCCTTTTGCAATACCGTGCCCTGTTAACTCGAGAGCTCGAGGAGGCGGTTTCATCGGCAGATGCAATTGTTGCCATGCTTCAGCATCCTGAATACGCCAAGATCGGGTTGGCACAACTACTGCAAGCCAAACCTGGCTTGGTGCTGGTCGATCCTTGGCGGTTGTGGCGTAACCAGGCCTCATGTTTGCAGAATGCTGCCTACGTTCCCGGCGGTCTTGGGGTCTCTTCGGAAGACCTTGCCCTGAAACTACGAAACCTGTGGGAGCCTTCCAGCTTACTCACTGCCAAGGACAAAAGCTGATCCAATCCGTTTCCTGACTTCCCTGATCTCATTTCTTCGCCGGTTCTTGGGCCCTTCACCGAAGCCCCGGTGGAGAACCCCTGCTTTGATGGCTGGATACGCCGGCTTGGTGTTCTCCAAGAATCGGGCCTGCCAGCTTGATGCACTACTCCAAAGTTTAAGGAAAATGGTTCCGGCCTGCCGCGAAGTGTATGTGCTTTGGCAAGGTAGTTCGGCGGCGCACCGGCAAGCCTACCAAAAAATCCAGGACCTTCATCCAAAGTGCCGATGGGTAGAACAAAAAGAATTTTCCACCGACCTGCGAAATATCCTTCAATCCCTGCGCCATGAAAACATGATGTTTTGCACGGACGACGGTATTTTTTTTGCGCCAGCACCGCCCCTGCCTGAGCCCGACTGGAGCCAACTAGCCGGCGTCAGCCTGCGGTTGGGGCGCAACAGTTCCTACTGCCATCCTGCCAATGAAACCTATTCCGCCCCCGGCTTTCAAAAAACCGGACAGCTTCTGGCCTGGAGATGGCAGAAGGCGAAGGGGGACTTTCGTGTGGTCTATTCCCTGGATGCCCATCTCTATCCACGCAGAAGACTCCTAGAGCTACTATCTCGATTCGAATTTTCCAACCCCAACCAGCTGGAGGACAGGATGAATCGTTTTGGCGCACCGGGTGCCCCGAATTGGATGCTTTGTCCCGAAAAGTCCTGCTATGTTTCCCTCCCGGTGAACCGTGTGAACACGGAGTTCGCAAACCGTGCGGGCCTGCAATTCCCTGTCTGCGAGGAGGAGTTGCTCCGCCTGTTCCTGGCTGGAAAAAGGTTGGACCCAGACCAAATCGTGACCTCTCAACCCATCGGGCCCCACCAGGAGTTTCCGCTCTCGTGGAAGCAGGCCTGAAGGTGGCACCTGCTTTATCCGGGGGCAAGGGGCCCGGGGCCGGATGACCCGCCGCGGGATTTTCTCCAGATCGCGGGCCTCAATCGCCTCCCGCATTCGCAGCCTACGAATCAGCAAGGTCCTGCGAGCGTGGGGAACTCCTCGGATCCACCAAGGAATCCTTCCCGTCACCCTGGCCAACCCCGGTTACGCGGTTCACGTCCTGAATCTCCATAGGTGTCTTCAAGCCCGGGGTCTTCCCTGGCGGCCGGCAGTTGCCGTGACGGATGGCGCCACGGCACAGCAGATGGAGTCAAACGGGATTCGGGCTTTGACTTTGCCGAATCCGCCCCAAGGCCAAGGGATGTCCCGTTGGCTCACGAGAGATTTCAAGGAAATCACCTTTGCCAAATTGGACCTGCTTTTGGATTGCCAGCGGACTTTTCCCGGCGTCCATTTGCTGTTCATGGACGGGGATATTTCCATCTATCAGGATCCCTGGCCCTACTTGTTGCGCTGTCTGAAAGAACACCCTCAGGTTCTTTGTTTCGGACAATGTGACGAGGAAATGATTTCCCGTCCTGGGGCTCACCGGGAATGTCCCAACCTTTGCTCCGGATTTTTTCTCATCCGCGCGCCTTGGCCAAGCGGTTCAGCCGTTATTTTCGACCACGGGTGGCACCGGCGGCGTCCGCTTCTGGAGTATGATTGCGACCAACACTTTCTGAACGACGCCATCCGAAAGCATCGGATTCCCAGTCTGGCCTTCGATCGGAGTTTGGTGCCCAACGGGGTCTTTTTGCGGAAAGAGATTCCCGCTCCGGCGCTCCTGCTTCATTACAATTACCTGATCGGAACGGAAAAAGAGCAAGCCATGCGTGCCCGGGGGGATTGGCTGGAGCGAACTCCGGCCGCCAACCAGCCATAATCACCCTCTGCACATCCCTATCGCCCCAGCCCGAGCGCCAAACCGCGCAGATGGAGGCCCTGATCAGCTGGGTTCGCCATGGCTTCCGGGTTTGCAGCCTGAACCCCCCAGCGGAGATCCCTGCCTTGGCCAGCTTTGTTTCCATTTGCGAACTGGTTTCCTGTGCGGTTTGCCCGCGGGATGCCCAAGGCCGAGCCTTGGTGCCCGTGGCCAAACTCCTCGAGCTATCGTTCGAACGAAATCAGAACGGCGAGGCCTGGCTTCTCAACTCGGACCTGATTCTGAACGGGGGCGCGGAGGTCGTGGGGCCCGTCGGTGATTCCGATGTGATCCTGATCCCCCGATGGGACCTCGACCCGGCCCACCAGGAGTCGGTTGCCAATCCCTGGGGATGGGATGGTGTGGCTCTGGGGAAAAGCCTCCGGGGGGTCTTCACAAATCCTGGTTTCACTCTGGGATCCCCTTGGTGGGATTATTGGGTGCCTTTCCGTGCCCTATCCCGGGGATTTACCGTCCATCGGCTGACACGGCGGTGGGCGATTCATCCTGTGCATCCGGAACGGTGGGGCGAACGGGACCGAAGCCGTTTAGCCGGGCAGATGTGGGCGGAGGCCGGGGTCGGTTTCTTGCGCAGACTTTGGCTCCGGCATTTTGGCCCCAAAAAAGAGCGAAAAATTTATGGATATCACAACCATCTCGCCGGGCATATCCGGCAACTGGTGGCGGCCCGGGCTTCACCCCGATGATCCCCCCCCTGATTCATTATGTTTGGCTGGGGGGCAAGCCTTTGGGAGCGTTGGGAGAACGTTGTCTTCACAGCTGGCGGCAACATCTGCCCGGGTGGGAAATCCGCAGGTGGGATGAAAGCAACAGCCCCCTCGGCCATCCTTACGTCAAAAGGATGATGCAACGGGGTTTGCTGGCGTTTGCCTCCGATTATGTGAGGCTCCATGCGTTGGAATCCGAGGGGGGTGTTTATCTGGATACCGATATGGAGTTGATCGCTGACCTTCGGCCACTTTTGGTCAAGCCTTGCAATCTGGCCTTCCTATCGACGCAGAATCGGGTCAGTAAAAACTCTGCCGCCCTGGGCCTGATCGGATGCGAGCCTGCCCACGCCTGGATCCGGGAAATGAAAACCAGGTACGAAAAAGAGACGCGGGCCATCATGAACACAACTTTGGCCACCGAAAGCCTTCGTCGGCGGGGTCTTGCCGCCATGGCCCAAGCGGAAGTGGACGCCGACTTCTGGGATTTGGGCGATATCCGGATTTACCATGCAGATTTCTTCTATCCTCCCCGGCAAAAACAGGGCGGCTTGGGAATCAGGCCAAGAACCGTGGCCCTCCACCATGGCACGGCCAACTGGGGAGGCCAAGCCGACCCACTCCCGTTCTGGCAGCGGTTGTTGGATTGGAGAATCGATCGAAAAATCATGCGTCCCATTGAAAAGCACCTTAAAAAAATACGGGCATGAAATCCGCCGAACTACCGCCCATCGCCGTATTTTTTTTCCGGAGGCCTCATCAGCTGCGCCTTTTGCTACAGAGTCTGACGGAAATCAGGCCGCCTGTGATATTTGGCATTTCCGACGGTCCGCGGGCGGGAAATCCGGAGGAAGTGGAGCGGGTCAAGGAGTGTCGGGATCTTTTCCGGGAGACGATTCACTGGCCCTGCCGTTGCATCGTCCGGGAACAAGAGAGCAACCTCGGATGCCAAAAATCCATCGTGTCCGGGTTGGACTGGGTCTTTAGCCAGACAGACCGCGCGGTCATCCTGGAGGATGATGTTTTGCCCGATCCCTCTTTTTTTTCTTTTTGCCAGCAGCTTTTGGACCGATTTGCCGAGGAGCCCGGAGTTGGTG
>Ga0194133_10010916_pt1 | contig 10146 bp, 10 predicted proteins | sample TA2KigOf40mmetaG_FD_155448 | JGI IMG/M metagenome (GOLD analysis project Ga0194133, IMG submission 155448) | Freshwater microbial communities from Lake Tanganyika, Tanzania - TA2015055 Kigoma Offshore 40m | ecosystem: Environmental > Aquatic > Freshwater > Lake | place: Tanzania: Lake... | reverse complement strand
TCTCACCTTCGCCAGCGAGCATGTGCCCGACTACGTCATCGTGCGCGCCAATGGCGATCCGCTCTACACCCTCGTCAATCCGGTCGACGACGCGCTCATGCGCGTCACGCATGTCCTGCGTGGCGAGGACCTGCTGTCCTCCACGCCGCGCCAGTTGGCGATGTACGCCGCCCTAGCCGACATCGGCGTCGGCGACGGCAGCACGCCCCGATTCGGCCATCTGCCCTATGTCATGGGCGAGGGCAACAAGAAGCTGTCCAAGCGCGACCCCGAGTCCGCGCTGCTGATGTACCGCGAGGAGGGCTACCTGCCCGAGGCGCTGCTCAACTACCTCGCCCTCCTGGGCTGGTCGATGGGAGAGGACCGGGAGTTCTTCTCCATGCGCGAGATGGCCGAGGCCTTCGACATCTCCCGCGTGAGCCCCAACCCGGCCCGCTTCGACCTCAAGAAGTGCACCGCCATCAACGGCGACTGGATCCGGTCGCTCTCGCCCGAGGAGTTCGGGGAGCGCGTCGTGCCCTTCCTCCAGCGGGCCGGCCTCCTCGCTGACCCGCCCACAGCGCGTCAGCGCGAGATCCTGGCGCTCGCCGCGCCTCTCGTGCAAGAGCGCATGGAGACCCTGGCCCAGTCGGAGGGCATGCTCGGCTTCCTCTTCGTCGACCCTGCGGACTTCGCCATCGACCCCGAGCAGTCAGTCGCCGACGAGGAGTCCCAGCGTGTGCTCGCTGCCTCCACCGATGCGCTCACGGGCCTGGGGGAGTGGGCGGCGGAGCCGATCGAGCAGGCGCTGCGAGGTGCTCTCATTGACGGCCTCGGGCTCAAGCCCAAGGTGGCCTTCGGGGCGGTGCGCATCGCCGTCACGGGCAGGCGCGTGTCACCGCCTCTCTTCGAGTCGATGGAGATCCTCGGTCGCGAGGAGACGCTGCGACGACTGTCGGCCGCGCGCACCGGCTGAGAGTCGCCACCTCGCGCTCGGGTACACTCTCCGGGTCGCTCGGCGCCCTGCCGGGAGGCGCCCATGGGGTATGGGGTAATTGGCAGCCCAACTGATTCTGGTTCAGTTAGTCTAGGTTCGAGTCCTGGTACCCCAGCGAGTGCACATGCTCTCTCATGTGCCGCACGGCCCCGTTGTGTAGCGGCCTAGCACGCCGCCCTCTCAAGGCGGTAGCGCGGGTTCGAATCCCGTCGGGGCTACGCGACCGAAGTCGCGGGACATCGCCATGGTGTCCCGCGACTTCGCGCGTTCAGGGGGACGCCCATCGTGTCGAGCCATCTGGTGTCTGTCAGCAGCGGGCGGAGCACGGGGGGCTGGAGGCGCTGTCGACCGCTTCACTCCTCCGGCTTGCACTTTCCGGCATCAGCAGACCCGAAATCGCAAGCCAGGGGAAGGAAGCGCATCCGCATCGGGCACATCCGCTGCGATGGACCCGATCATCGGATAGTCCGTGCGCGGATCGCGGCTTCAGCACCATCCCGGGGCTGGGCACCTCCCCGGGCGTCGGGCCGTCCTCATTGCGTCGTTACCCTTAGGCCACCCCCTAAGGAGTGCACATGGGCAAGACGCTGGCCGAGAAGGTCTGGGACGCGCACGTCGTGCGCCGTGCCGAGGGCGAGCCTGACCTGCTCTACATCGACCTCCACCTCGTCCACGAGGTGACCAGCCCCCAGGCATTCGATGGCCTGCGTGCGGCCGGTCGCGTCGTCCGCCGCCCCGACCTGACCATCGCCACCGAGGACCACAACATCCCCACCGTGGACGTCGACAAGCCCATCGCCGACCCGGTGAGCCGCGCCCAGGTCGAGGCGCTGCGCAAGAACTGCGCGGAGTTCGGGGTGCCGCTCTACTCGCTCGGCCACGCCGAGCAGGGCATCGTGCACGTCGTCGGCCCGCAACTCGGGCTCACTCAGCCTGGCATGACGGTGGTCTGCGGCGACTCGCACACCTCGACCCACGGTGCGTTCGGCGCGCTGGCCTTCGGCATCGGCACGAGTGAGGTCGAGCATGTGCTGGCCACCCAGACGCTGCCCCTGAAGCCCTTCAAGACGATGGCGATCACCGTCGACGGCCCACTGCCCGACGGGGTCACGGCCAAGGACCTCATCCTCGCCGTGATCGCGCGCATCGGCACCGGCGGCGGGCAGGGATACGTGCTCGAATACCGCGGAGAGGGCGTGCGGGGCCTGTCGATGGAAGGCCGCATGACCCTGTGCAATATGTCGATCGAGGCGGGCGCGCGCGCCGGCATGGTCGCCCCCGACGAGACCACCTTCGCCTACCTCGAGGGTCGTGACCACGCGCCCCGGGGAGATGACTGGGATGCGGCGGTCGCCTCTTGGAGGTCGCTCGCCACGGACGACGACGCGACCTTCGACGCCGAGGTCGTGATCGATGCCGGCGCGCTCAGCCCCTTCGTCACCTGGGGCACCAATCCGGGGCAGGGTCTGCCGCTCTCGGCCACGGTGCCGTCGCCCGAGGACGCCGTGGACGAGGTCGATCGGGTCGCCATCGAGCGAGCACTGGAATACATGGATCTCACCCCGGGCATGCCGCTGCGGGACGTGCGCATCGACACGGTCTTCCTCGGGTCATGCACCAATGGCCGCATCGAGGACCTCCGCGCCGCGGCAGACATCCTTCGCGGACGCAAGGTGGCAGATGACGTCCGCATGCTGGTCGTCCCCGGATCCGCACGGGTGCGACTGCAGGCCGAGAGCGAGGGCCTGGACGAGGTCTTTCTCGAAGCGGGAGCCGAGTGGCGCGGGGCGGGGTGTTCGATGTGCCTGGCGATGAACCCCGACAAGCTCACCCCCGGCGAGCGGAGCGCGTCGACGTCCAACCGCAATTTCGAGGGCCGTCAGGGCCCGGGTGGCCGCACCCACCTGGTGTCGCCGCAGGTGGCGGCCGCGACCGCTGTCACAGGGCATCTCGCCTCGCCTGCCGACCTGACCAACGCGTAGGAGGACACGATGGAGCCTTTTGTCAGGCATACCGGCACGGCTGCTCCGCTGCGTCGCAGCAACGTCGACACCGATCAGATCATCCCCGCGGAGTTTCTCAAGCGCATCACGCGGCACGGCTTCGAGGATGCACTCTTTCACGCGTGGCGGCAGGACCCGGCCTTCGTGCTGAATCAGCCGGAGTACGCCGGGGCGAGCATCTTGGTCGCCGGACCGGACTTCGGCACCGGATCCTCGCGCGAGCATGCTGTCTGGGCGCTACAGGACTACGGCTTCACTGTCGTCCTGTCATCGCGCTTCGCCGACATCTTCCGCGGCAACTCCGGCAAGGCCGGACTGCTCACCGCAGTAGTCGACCAGTCCGTCATCGAGAGTCTGTGGGCCTTGATCGAGGCTGACCCGTCGACGCAGGTGACGGTCGACCTCGATGCGCAGACCGTCTCAGCGGGAAGCCTGACGGCCGAGTTCGAGGTCGATCCCTACGTCCGGTGGCGACTACTCGAAGGCCTGGACGACATCGGCATCACCCTGCACAACGTCGATGCCATCGAGGTCTTTGAGTCCTCACGTCCGGCTTTCGCCCCGACGACCCTCGCCTAGCCGTTTCCTGACCAGGGTCGGCGCTGCCGACTGCCGTGCGGCGTACTAGGGTGAAGGAGCTGCCGGTCGCGGGACCGGCCTACCGGCCCTCGGGCCGGTCTGACTTCCCTCCGGAGGGGACTTACGTGAACAAGCAGGAACTCATCGACTCGGTGTCCACGCAACTCGGACACAGCAAGCGCGATGTCACCAACGTCATCGAGACGGCCCTCGACGAGCTGAAGCGCGCTGTCGCTCGCGGCGAGAAGGTCGCGCTCGCCGGCTTCGGCGTCTTCCAGCGCCACGACCGCAAGGCGCGCACTGGTCGCAACCCGCAGACCGGTGAGACCGTGCAGATCAAGGCCACCAAGCTTCCGAAGTTCCGCCCCGGTGCGGAGTTCAAGGCCGTCGTGTCCGGCGCGAAGAAGGCTGCGCCCGCCAAGAAGGCTCCGGCCAAGAAGGCTGCCCCGGCCAAGAAGGCTGCGCCGGCCAAGAAGGCTCCGGCCAAGAAGGCCCCGGCCAAGAAGGCTCCGGCCAAGAAGGCTCCGGCCAAGAAGGCTCCGGCCAAGAAGAAGTAGGCCTACGCATTCACGAAGGCGGGGTCGGGCGATGCCCGGCCCCGCCTTCGTGTGCGGTGGCAGAGCGGGTGAAGGCGCCGGCCCCGATCCGCAGCGCATCCCACAGGTCCACCTCGCTGTCGACATCGCGCCTGAGCCCGGCGAGTGCGCCGGGGACGGTGTTGAGGATGTCGCGGGCTCCGTCGGTCACGTGGGCGGCACGCGAGCGTGGGCCGAAGCGGGGGCGGAGGTCGCCGACGTGTCGTGCCGCGAGGAGTGTCGTGCCCAGCCCCTCGGCGTCGCTCACGATCACCGGGCCTTCCGTGCACTCCGCCAGCGCGATGGCGAGGGCATCGGGCGTCGCGCACGGCACGTCCGCCAGGAGGGCCGCCACCGGACCGGACGCGCTCGTCGCCCCCGCGCGGATGGCGGCGTTGAGTCCCCCGCCAGGATCATCGAGCAGGCGGGCCCCGGCGAGACCGGCGGCGGCCACAGCCTCTATACCCTCCGGGTCCGAGACCAGCACCACCTCGTCCACCGAGGGACAGGCCGTGGCTGCCGCGAGGACATCGAGGGCCATGGCGACCACGAGCGCGCGGCGCCGCGGTGCCGTCTGGGTCGAGAGCCGGGACTTGGCGTCACTCAGGCGCAGCGGGATGACGATGCGCCAGCCTGAGTCCATCCGGCGAGCATCCCACGGCGCGGCCGTGCGTCTCCATGACAGGGGCGCCTCGCTCCTGGGAGACTGCGGCGATGGGAGGTGGGCAGAGGTGAGTCGGGTGACGAGGAGCGACCGGCTGGGCTTCGCCTACCGCATGGCCGCCGTGATCCTGCGGCCCTTCATGGTGATCATCACGCGTCGCGACTGGCGGGGGACCGAGCATCTCGACGTCGACAGCGGCATGGTGCTCGCCGCCAATCACCTCTCATGGTTCGACCCCATCGTCATCTCACACGTCCTGTGGGATAACAACCGCGTGCCCAGATTCCTGGCCAAGGACGCACTCTTCCGCGTCCCGGTCGTGGGCTGGGTCATGCGCAATGCCGGTCAGATCCCGGTGGTGCGTGGCACCAAGGATGCTGCCGTCGCGGTCCAGGCCGCGGTCGATGCCGCTGCGGCAGGGGAGTGTGTCGTCGTCTATCCCGAAGGCACCATCACGAAGGATCCCGACCTGTGGCCCATGGCCGCCAAGACGGGCGCGGCGCGGATCGCGCTGACCGCGGGGGTGCCCGTCATCCCCATGGCTCACTGGGGTGCGCAGGAGGTCATGCGTCCCTACCGCAAGGAGTTCAAGGCCTTCCCGCGCAAGACCATGCATGTGCTCATCGGGCGACCGGTCGAGCTCGACGACCTGCGGAGCAGCGGAGAGCCCGACGCTGAGACGCTGCGCAAGGCAACGGACCGCGTGATGGCAGCCATCACCGACCTGCTCCGCGAGGTGCGCCACGATCAAGAGCACGTGAGTCGAGGGGAAGCCGCATGAGTCGAGTCGCCGTCATGGGAGCCGGATCGTGGGGGACCGCCTTTGCGATGGTCCTTGCCGACGCCGGAGGGGATGTCCTCATGTGGAGCCGCGAGGAGGAAGTGGCGCGGCAGATCAACAACGACCACGTCAACGAGCGCTACCACCCGGGGATCCGCCTGCCCTCCGGCCTGCGGGCAACCACCGACGAGCGCGAGGCCCTCGATGGCGCTCCCCTGGTGGTGCTCGCCGTACCCGCCCAGTCGCTGCGCGACAACCTTGCTCGGTGGCGCGATGACCTGGCGCCCGGAAGTGTGCTGGTCAGCCTGATGAAGGGCATCGAGATCGGTACGACGCTGCGCATGAGCCAGGTCATCGAGGAAGTCGCCGCATTGCCACCCGCGCGCGTCGCGGTGGTCTCCGGACCCAATCTTGCCCGAGAGATCGCCCTGCGCCAGCCCGCGGCGACAACGGTCGCCTGCTCGGATCGCGAGAGTGCCCAGCGGTTGCAGGACGCCTGCACGACGGACTACTTCCGTGCCTACTGGACGACCGATGTCGTGGGCGTCGAGGTGGGCGGGTCGGTGAAGAACGTCATCGCACTCGCCAATGGCATGGCCTCGGGTCTCGGCTTCGGCGAGAACTCCCAGGCGGCGCTCATCACGCGCGGCCTGGCGGAGATGGCGCGTCTGGGCACCGCACTCGGGGCCGATCCCCTCACCTTCATGGGACTGGCCGGCGTAGGGGATCTCATCGCCACCTGTCAGTCACCCCTGTCGCGCAACCGGACCTTCGGGGTCAATCTCGGCTCGGGGCTCACCGTCGACGAGACAGTCGCCGCTACCAAGCAGACCTGCGAGGGCGTCAAGAGCTGTCAGTCGATCCTGGACCTAGCCACGCGGCACGGGGTGGACATGCCCATCACCGAGCAGGTGGTGCAGGTCGTCCACCACGGCATGAAGCCCAAGGAGATGCTGACGGCCTTCATGTCGCGCGCGCCGAAGCCTGAGACGCGACTGGGCTGATCGGCCTTAGCGCGCGTCGAGTGCGCGGGCGAGATCGGACCACAGGTCCTCGGGGTCCTCGATGCCCACGGACAGCCGCAAGAGGCCCTCGGGCACGCGCGGGTTCTCGGCGGGCCAGCGCCGGCGGCGCTCGATGAGGGACTCGACGCCGCCGAGACTGGTGGCGTGCACCCACAGCCGCGTGGACTGCGCCACCGCCTGGGCGGCGTCCGCACCCCCTGCGACCTCGATGGCCATCATGAAGCCCGGACCGGACATGTGACGGGCGCATCGGTCGTATCCGGGATCACCCAGGAGTCCGGGGTAGCGCACGCGCGTGACGGCCGGGTGCGCCGCGAGACGCTCGGCGATCACTTGGGCGCTGGCCTGGGAGCGCGCCCGGCGCAGGCCCAGGGTGCGCAGCCCGCGCAGCACGAGATAGCACTCCAGTGCGCCCGGGGCCGCGCCCAGCAGGGTGCGTCGCAGCCGGAGTGCTGTCGCGCGCTCGGGATCAGCCGTGATCGCCAGGCCCAGGAGGCAGTCGGAGTGGCCACCGATGGCCTTCGTGCCGCTATGCAGCACCATGTCGGCGCCCATATCCAGGGGGCGTTGGCCGAGAGGGGTGGCGAAGGTGTTGTCGCAGACCACGAGCGCACCGACGGCGTGCGCAGCCGCGCTGATCGCGGGGATGTCCGCGACCTCCATCATCGGATTGGTGGGGGACTCGATCCATAGTGCGTCCGCGCCCCGCAGTGCCGCGATGACGGCCTCGGTGTCGGCGATATCCACCCGGCGCAGCGAGATGATGCCGCGACCATCGAGTTCGCGTAGGCGCAGAGCCACGCCCGTGTAGGTGAACTCCGCGGCCACGACGACGGCACCCGCGGGCAAGAGGTCCACGATCGCATTCGCCGCGGCCATGCCGGAAGCGAAGGCCACGGCCTCACCACCCTCGAGCGGTCCGACGGCTTCCTCGAGCGAGCGCATTCCGAGCGTGCCGTCGCGGGCGTATTCCACCTCACCACCGGCGTGGTAGGTCGAGGAGAGCTCGACGGGGTAGTTGACCGGGTTGCCCGGCTGCGCCGGTGGGCGCCCGGCGTGGACCAGTTGCGTCTCGACGGACCAGGGGGACTCGGGGTGCTCCGGCATGGCGCCGACCCTAACGCGATAGCCGGGCACTAACGTCGCGGACGTGACGGCGAGTGCCTCGGGACGCGTACGGGTCCTGGTGATCTTCGGGGGTCGCAGCAGCGAGCACGCGATCTCCTGCCTCAGCGCCGCCGGGATCCTGCGCGCACTCGATCCCGGCCGCTACGACGTCACGACCGTCGGCATCCTCCCCGACGGACGCTGGATGCGCGTGAACGCCGACCCTGCGGGGATCGCCGCTGCGGCCCCGGGTGCGCTGCCCGCCGTCGCCGACACCGGAGAGTCTGCGGTGCTCCTCCCCGAGCCGGTCACGGGGGTCAACGCCCCGGACGCCATCCGAGGCGTCGACGTGGTCTTTCCCGTGCTCCACGGCCCCTGGGGCGAAGACGGCACGGTCCAGGGCCTGCTGGAGATGGCCGGGATTCCCTACGTCGGATCCGGCGTCTTCGCGTCGGCCGCCGCCATGGACAAGGGGCACATGAAGGCATTGCTCGCCGCAGCGGGGCTCCCGGTGGGACCCAGTGCCGTGGTCACGTCCGCGCAGTGGGAGACACACCCGGAGGCGGTGCGCGAGCGCGTTGCCCAACTCGGATACCCGGTGTTCGTCAAGCCCGCCCGGGCCGGATCCTCCGTCGGCATCACCAAGGTCGCCGAGCCGTCGCTGCTGGATGCGGCCATTGCCGAGGCACGCTCCTGGGATCCCAGGGTCATCGTCGAGGCGGCCGTCGCTCAGGCGCGCGAAATCGAGTGCGCCGTCATCGTCGACGCATCCGGGATCCCGCGGGCCACGCGCTGCGCGGAGATCATCGTGCGCGGTCCCCACGAGTTCTACGACTTCGAGGCGAAGTATCTCGACGATGCCGCGGAGCTCATCGTGCCGGCGGACCTTCCCGCCGACGTGGAGGAGCAGGTGCGCGGGCTTGCAGTCGAGGCGTTCCAGGCCCTGGACTGCGAGGGCCTCGCGCGCGTGGACTTCTTCGTGAGCTCTGACTCCGTGCTGATCAACGAGGTCAACACCATGCCCGGCTTCACACCCATCTCCCTCTTCCCGCGCATGTGCGCCGCAAGTGGCATGGACTACGCCACCGTGATCGACATGCTCATCGCCGACGCCCTGCGCCGCGGGACGGGCCTCCGCTGACGCGCGAGCCCGGCGCCAGGGCTAACCACCCGCTGATGCCAGGGCTGCCGAGATGTCGATGAGCACATCGGCCGGGGCGGCGTACTCCTGCGGCACGAGGACCTCCACGTAGGCGGGTGAGGTGTCCAATGGCCAGGTCACTGCGATGAAGCCAGTGCCCCCCTGGCCGTCGATCGGGAGCCATCCGATGCCGTTGACATCCAGCAGCCTGGCTGTCGGCGTGAGAGCGGCGGGCCGGGCAACGCCGCAGCGGTAGGTGATCGGCGGCTCACCCCAGGCGGCGGTGCCCGGCTCGCTGGTCGGGCGTTGCCCGGCTCCGGCGACGGTCGAGGGCACGGTGACGTTGGTGCAGGCATCGTGGGGGAGGTCGGGTGGGGGCACGGCGACCTGCCTGCCGCAGCCGGTGAGCAGGGCCGCCGCGATGACGACGGGGAGGAGGGCCCGGCGAGTCGGCGGAGCCGCCTCTGTCGGGCCGGCCCGGGCGGTCACAGGTGGACGACGGGGCAGGTGAGGGTGCGCGTGATGCCCCCGACCTGCTGGATCGCACTGAGGACCTCGCGGCCGAGCTCGTCCATGCCCGGCGCCTCGACCCGCACGATGATGTCGTAGGGACCGGTGACGTCCTCGGCGCTCTCGACGCCGGGGATGGCGGCGATGGCCGAGCGCACGCCCGCGGTGGCACCCACTTCGGTTTGGACGAGGACGTAGGCCTGGACGCTCATGTCGCCTCCTGGATCGTCGCGATTGCTGCACGCACCTTCGGGCAGGGTAGCGACTCGCCGTGGCCACGTGCGCGGCGCACCCGCGCGGGGGGCGAAGATGGGCCGTGGGGTGGTGACCACCCCACGGAAGCGGAGGCGCTGTGACGGGTACGACGGTCGGGGACCTGGGCGAGATCGCCGTGGTCGATCGCATCATCGCCGCGACCGGCCAGGCCCCGGGAGTGCCGGTCGGCCCGGGCGATGACGCCGCCGTGCTCGCGTGCGCCGACGGCCGGGTCGTCGTGACGACCGACATGCTCGTCGAGGGCCGCCACTTCCGCAGAGACTGGTCCGAGCCCCACGACATCGGGCACAAGGCCGCAGCGGAGAACCTCGCCGACATCGCTGCCATGGGTGCCACCCCGACCGCATTGGTCATCGCACTTGCGCTGCCGCCGACCACGCCCATCGCCTGGGTTGATGCCTTCCTCGCCGGCCTGCTGGAAGAGTCGGCACGGGCCGGCGCCGCACTCGTCGGTGGCGACCTTGTGCGCGGCGATGCGATCACGATCGGCGTGACGGCACTGGGTGACC
>Ga0194133_10010915_pt1 | contig 10146 bp, 12 predicted proteins | sample TA2KigOf40mmetaG_FD_155448 | JGI IMG/M metagenome (GOLD analysis project Ga0194133, IMG submission 155448) | Freshwater microbial communities from Lake Tanganyika, Tanzania - TA2015055 Kigoma Offshore 40m | ecosystem: Environmental > Aquatic > Freshwater > Lake | place: Tanzania: Lake... | reverse complement strand
AAGGAATACTTAAAAAAATAAAAAAAAAAAAAATACTTAATCAAATTATTAAATTTCTTAAGTGAATTATTTTTGAAAGAAGAAAATCAAGTAAAGATGTATTTCAAAAGTAAATAAAAGGTTTTTTGCTTCATAAAAATCTGAGCTTTCACATTTTTATTGAATTTGAACTTTGATGTCATTGGTATTTTTCCAACATTTACTTTATCAAAATAATCAAAATCAAGAAATCTGACTTTTGACTACATTTTCTAAATCAGTGAGACGCGCCCAGATCTCTCTGACTTTCGAGAAAAGAGCATTCATTTAGTCCAACATAAATAAGATAATCAGCAGTTATGCCTTGAAACTTGAGTCAATAAGATTGCAAGCTAAGTTTGACCGACAAGAATGTGCAAAACTGAGTTGTGATTTCGAAAAGTTAAGAGGTAATCATTATTTCATTCAATCCTTATTGTTAAATATCAAACATTTGAACCCAATCAACAGTGTTACGAAAATTGCAAGTTGAATCATTTGTTAGGTGCAACTACATTGGTCAAAAAGGTTTTTTTTTCTAGTAAGATTATTAAAATGAGAAAAATTGTCGGTCAATTACTTTTTTGACTTGATCATCTATCACTATAGATCATAACAGGCGCTTTGTATTTTCTTTGTGCAACCAAGCAGTCAAAGGTTGCTTTAGATGCCGGGGTTTGAACCCTGACCCTCAGATCCCCAGCCATATAAAGGTCATTATCAGTCAAAGAAAATTTGGTAAAACTTGGAAACAGTTTGAAGAAGGATTTTTAAAAGTTTATTCAAATTCACAGAGACATTTTTTGATATTTTTTGTTTCGAATTAAATTTAATATTTCTGAAGGAAAATTTTCAAGGTGGAGTAAAATGGGAATTTTAGCAAAAATAGCAGAAAGCTTTGAGAATCATCGGTTGAGTTTGGTTCCTCCATAATTAATTTCCTTTCTTCAACTGCCTTTTGTCATGTTGATTTCTATTTTGAGTAACGTAAGATAGAATCAAGAAAATTCATTATTTTTTTTTCATTTATCTATAAATATAAAAATGGCTTTACATATGTTTGTTTGTCTGTTGGTATGCGGAGGGCTGAGGGAAATCCACACCCTTGCACTGGTCTTTATGAAATTTCGCACAGACATCCCCACCTGTCCAAGAAATATTTTGGGGCATGCAGTTTTGACCCAGCCCCCTCCCCCTAGGCCTGGGGGCCCTGAAAGTACCCAAAAAGCTGAAGGAAACATTTTTGAAAAACGTTTAGAAAACAAAAGATGTTCAGCAAATTGCAAAGATATAGTTTTGAGTCTGACCAAATCCGACCTGCCCTAGCCCCTCTTGGCGGACTAAAAATAGAAACTTATTTACAAAACAAAAGATGTTAAGCAAGGTGAAAGGAAGGGCAGCTTGGGGCTAAGTTTGGAGCCCGATCCCAAACACCCTCCCCTCAAAATCTAAGAAAACTGAAGGAATAGCAGCACTCACCCATAACTAAAGATGGGCCCTGACCCGAACCGAACATACTTTGACCCGCAGTAAATATGTGGCTGACCCCCCCTTTGATCCGGGTACTTTATGACCTGACCTGAAGAAATTTTCTGATCCAAAAGGAAAAAAATTAAAAAATTAGTAATTTTTAGGGGAAATTTTCGAAACCCAAACCCAAGCCATAGATGGCTGACCAACCTGGATCAAAAAATTTTGACTTGGACCCATCACTACCCATAACACTGAATCAAGTAAATGAGAAGAGTGTTGACTTTAAAACAGTTTGTTTGACTAAATACTGTGCCTTATAGTCACTTAATTTTTTGATGATTGTTAATAAAAGAGTGAGAGTTAATTCTTATCAAGTTTCTGTCCAACAATCAATCCTGACTGAGATAATCAACTTGTCGAGATGAGTAATTAAGGCAAATCTAGGGTTGAGGGTTTTGCCCAAACGGGGATTGATCTCCAGTCACTCATTTCTCAGCCAGTTGTCATACCCATGACCTGCAAAAACCCTTTATAGATTGAATCTTTTGAAGAGTAAGTGTGAATCCTCTGGTATTTGCAATAATGCTAAAATAATATTTTACAAAAACACTTAGCTTTTATATTTCAAGGTCAAATTTGTTTTGTGTAAATAAGAATTGTGTTGACAATTTTTGAGGGAAAGGGTTATTTTTGATCATGTACTTTCTTGCTTCGTAGCACTTTTTGCCCAGTGTACTTACTCATATTGCATTTCAAGTCTTTTTTTCACCGAGGACAGGACCTTTATGAAGATTATTTGTAAATAACTTCGAGTCAAAGGTTTCCTGCTTCTTGATTGAACTCTGATAAACAATGTTTTTAAGGAGCCAGTCCACCTAGTTTACTATTAAACTTTAAACTTAAATATCTCAGCTTCTAGGCAAAATATCAAAAATCTAATTGGTAACATTGGAGCCATCCATGTGGGGATTATGCATGCCAAATTTGAGGCCTCTAGCTTCACTAGTGTGGGAGGAGAATGAGGTGACGAAGACGGATGCAATTGAGACGTCACACCCAATCCTTATACAAAATTTCTAAACTCTCCCCTTTGCTTCGCTTAAGGAGGGATAAAATTAACACAATAAAAATAATTATGAACAAAAACACAATTTCAATGGTTGATAAAAGTATTTTAAGGCTCAATTCTGAGGCATTATTTGTTGATTCTATATTGTCCATTCAAATTTTGCATTTCTCAGGCAGTTAAGAGTGTTTTCAAGGGGGTGCCTCCTGATTCGCCTTTTAGAATTGCCAACAAAGTTTGCGATTCCAGGATGTCGATCATTTAGATAGGCAGCACCTCTTAGAGCTTGAGACAGTGGAGGGCCTTGTGTGACCAGGTTAGATATAGGGTTATCTCAATTTTAAAGCAACTGTATTTCATTTGTGGAGATGGTGTAGAGTCATTATCGCTACCAACAATTAAAATATGGAAACCTTAAATTCAAGTACGTGGCTATATCTTTTATCCTTAAACATATAATTCTACACAATTTTAGTTTTATTTGTGATTAGTGAGGCACAATTTTCTAGTCTGACATTGACATTTTTTAGAGATTGAAACATTAGGCCTTGCTTTAAAAATGTTGATAAAAAACAAAACTATTCAAAGCCAGATGCTTGGACATTTAAATAACAACATAGTTGAAAATAATTTATTTGCCCATTGAGCAAATTTTCTTTGTCAATAAAAATACCATCTTTTTCAGCTGTTAAAAACCTGCAGACTTTTTAAAGATGAATGTCTTTTTTATTCTAGCCCTTGTTACTTGCAGAGTTTGTTTTCAAACGAATCGACTTTTTTCGGAAAATTTAAACCAGGTTTTTTGTGTATGTCTTTTACTTTTGAATATGTCGAACTTGGAGTAAATTAAATTTTTTCTTCTCTTATCTTCTACATTTTAATTTTGGTTTTAAATGGATTAATGACGCCTTGTCAAACTCTCCCTGGAAACTTATCGTGACATTGAAAACTTCACTTTAAACAAGACAAAATAAATATTTTCAGGAATGTTTTGTAGTTTTATCTTAATCTTACTGAACTTAAATATTCTATTTATATTTGAATGAAACTTAAAAGAATTGCTTTGCATAAATATTTGTTAAAATTTTGATGTAAGACTATTATAGCAACTAAATAACAAGAGGATAATATATATATGGTAACCAAGTCATTCTATATATGGATGTGAGTATGAAATAGACTAATCCATGAAAACGTGATCTAATGATGACCACTCTTTAGGGGTTGCTGTGGCCTAATGGTTATAGCATCTGACTGAGAACTGGGAGACTGGGGTTCAATCCCCGGTCTGGGCAAAAATCTTTGACCCCTGGATTTACCTTAATTAATTATTTCTATGAGATGATTTTCTCAGTCAGGATTGATTGTTGTGCAGAAACTTGATTTAAATGATCTCTTATAAGCATTTATTTACATTTATCAACTGAAAATCAAGTGACTTTGAGACACAACCTTCAGTCAAAAACTGTTGTAAAGTCAACACTATTCTCATTGACGTGATTTAGTGTTAGAATAATCAGTTCTTAACACAAGCTCTCTTCTTTTTCTTCTTCTTCCCACCTAATAAACTAACACCACAAATTTTAAAACTATAATATATATTTTAAGTGTTTGAAAATGAGCACAAGAGTTGGATCTTATTGAACTGTCAAAGCCTTGGAGATGATTTGAGGAAAATTTTCGTAAAGATAGGAAATTATCTTGAAGACAATCATCAAAAGAAAAATGCAGAGAGTGTCTTTGAATTTGGTATGAGTAATTAATGTTGTTAAGTAATCAATACTCTTTCTATTTTCAATTCTTGAAATTTTCAGGTGCAAAATTGGGTCTTTTTCTGTCAACTTGGCAAAGAACAAGTTATTCATCCAAGTAAACAATCTTCATTTATTGGCTTTTAACCAATCGAACTAGATAATAATTTCGAATTTTAGATACCAAATAAGACAATTGCCATCAAAACCTTTTTGGAAAATGGATCAACTAGGATCTATTGGTATTTCTTTGAAGTTTATAATTTTTTAACTTAACTACTTTTTTTTGTAATGGTGTAGGTGAAAATCTTACAATGTTATTGTCTGATTGGAAATCCATCAAGGCTGAAGCTTTAAAGGGTCTTTCAGAAGAAAATGCCATTTTCAAATCCAAGGTAATTTCATTTCATTTTTGATCTTTGAGGTTATAGTGTTAGTGTCTGTAGTGGTCATGACAAATAGGAATGTTTTATAATTTGTAAAAGGAAATTGTTTCTACAGAATAACTTGAAAAATCTTGAAGAAGCAGTTTTATCAGATTTCTCCAATTCAGTAAGTGATGTAGTTAAAGATTCATTTCCAAGGACTCTTCATTTGCTGCATAAATATCTTGAAAGGTCTTTTGATTGCAACAGGTTAGATTAAGCAATCTTTATTGGCATTTAGTACAAAATTTTTGTAAAACCATGTTTAGGTGTCAGATCGGATTCATTCTTCTGAAGCCCTTCTCAAATTATCCAGCCTCCTCGGGCCCCACAAATACTATTTTAAGAGCTTTTTTGGGTAGTATATTTTTTTCAAAAATATAGCAATTTTGTTCTAAATTGTCTTCCAAAGGTTTATCTTTGCCGAATGATGGGCAGTTTGTGTTCCAAGTCGGTGACATTCGTCTGGTCAACCCAATTTCTGAAGGGGAGTTTCTTGTGACAGACAACAGCTTTCACAGAGTAATTCAAAACCAGAGCCCAAAAACAATACTTTTCCTCACAATTGATTTCTGGCATCCTGGTATACGCTTTCAAAATATATCAAATCAAATTTAATGTTTTATTGCATCATTTCTTTAGATATTGACGAGTTAGAGACTCTGCAGATGCCAGAAATACCAACTGATGCCTCTCTGGATTCCACAAACTCAATTTATCTTGGAAAGATTGTAACAAAACCTGATAAGCTGGCAATCATTGTTGGTGGTAACTCACCCCTCTCTGCAAATCAAGCCTTCTAAATAATATATCAAAATATGCTTTGTAACCATCTTAAATCTCTTACCAACACATTACATTGCAATATATTTAAATTCATACAAAGCATAATGCTCATTTAATTAGATATCACCCCAAAAGCCTTTTCAATATATGAAAGGCTGCATATGTACTTAGATCAAGGGCCACTATTTTAAAAAAGGTCCCAAAATATACCCCAATATCCTCAAGAATCCAACTTTTCAATAATTACTGGACCCACGTGGTTGAACTACCCTTTGATTATTGGAAGATTAATTTAATTTACTGCAAGATTAAAATAACATCAGTGGTACACCACTAAACCTTTTATTTATTAGTAAATGCACTGATAATGAATCCCTAGATGCAGGTTAAACCTAAGGATCCAAAGAAGCGACAAGATTAGGAAATTGGATATTGATCTTAGTACTATTCATAAAAATAAGTAGAGAAAGGAGTTTCTAAAAGGCTCTGAAAAAACATCCAGCAAGCTTTTCCTCTCAGTGCTTATTCAATTTGTTAACTTATTAATATCCCTCAGTGTTTTAAGTTGATAAAAGCCAAGGGGAACACACAGTTTATTTCAAGGCTTTAAAAATTTTTTCAAGGTACAACAACACATCTATAACATCGCATATATCAAATAGAAAATGCTAGTGACGGAATGTATATAAAAATTTCTTTGGCATTTTGAGCTTTTTTTCCAAAAAAAATTGCTTTTGAGGTGATTCAAACAGTCGTCTCAAGGGGTGGTCTATCAACAAGATTTAGTCCAAAAGGTAAACTAGCTGACAAACGTCGATGTTCAAAGTTGTATTCATTCAAGAAGGACTCCTCTTCTTCCTCCTCCAAAATGTCATCTTCAATTTCCAGATTGCTTCGGGTACACGGATTCTGTTTTCGACCAAGACTCCTGAGGAAGTTAAAATATGTCATAAGAACATATTTTGGACAAAAATTAATTAGTTTATCACTCGCACCTGTTAAATTTTCCCATTGGAACTGCAAGAAAACATTTTTTTGGAAGAAGAAAATCATCTTTAGAACGGTTCAAGTTTAAAGGGTTGGAACATTGCAACGAAGAAAGGATGATTGCTGACTTGGGTTGGGAGATTTTCATTTGCAAACCGGAATCACTGTGAAAATGAATAGAATCCTTATGAGTTTATACCATATAGGATATTTTCACTTTTAAGTGCATTGCAGCACTTTTTGAAAGTTGTAGAGATCAAGTAATGGTCTTGTAAAATCAGAGTTGAAATTTTCCTTGTCTGCTCTTGGCCTGAACATCAATCCTAACCCTAAGATATTATTCCAGAGCATGTAAGACTAACCATTCATTCGACAGACCGTCCAGCTGATTGACTTTTATTTATATACATCTTAATAATAATCATAACTTATGTCCATAAGAAAGTTTTAGCTGTTAGAGCATCTTGTTTACAAGGTCCAGAATAGCACTTTATATTATTAAATGATTCAAATACCCTTGGCGGTTTCCAAAAAATTCATCCCTGGAACTTTTCACATCACTTTGCTTTTCAATATCAAGATCTGGACAAGAATGTGACCTTTGATCTGAAAGAAAGAGGAACAAATACAAGTTTACTTTCATAAATATTTTTAAATTTTAAGTACCTTGTTGCAAAATGTCAGTGGGCCTCAGGGTCAATCTTTTAATAGATGGAGTAGGTGATGGCAGATTCTGTCCATTTGAGTGGTTTATTGTTGCAACATTGTTAATCAAGTTTGGTTGCATGCATGTAATGGACCCAGCTCTGGAAATAAAACCTCATTAAATATACCTTAAAACTTCAGGCTTAAAAATCTAACTTGTGTTTTACCTAGATGCAAGCTTTGATGCTAAACCTGGTGTATCAATTTCACTTCGGCAGCAACAAAAAGTATCAATCTGCAAATTTCATAAAAAATTAAAAATGGGAGAACCATCTATTTGCCTGGACACATTACTTACCACCATTTGCTTGAGAAACTTTTGTACTTTTTCTGACCTAAATACATAAACATAGGGTGAGGTGGCAGCAAAGCTCAACCCCATAATTGCAGATGTGAAATGAAGCCAAAGTAATGTGGCAATGCCTCTTTCTGACTCAAAATTTGTAGGGGGACCTGAGGGATTAAAGAAAGATTTTTTTAAACAACTAACTTAATATTTACTAATATTCTAATTTTAGCAGGGAACTGTTTCTTTATTTCAGTGGTCTTATCCAAAATAAGGTACCTTGATCCATTCATTTCAAAACAAATCATTCAATTGTCTCTTTTTGTAGAAAGCAATCCATTTTATTTTGAATCTTTCCACTAAAGATTACCATTATGACCTCATCTCAACCAAGGGATTCTTGGTTATGTATCAATCAATCATTTACTACTCCTTCTTTACATTTACAAGTACAGCAAATTTACAAGAGCTGAAAATATTACCAACTTCAGTAAATATTGTAAATACAGTTTTGATATTACAGATCTAGCATTCCAAATGCCTTCACAAATCACCCATAATGTCTTATAAACACTTTTGTGATCTTGATAATAAGTTACAGGATTTGCAAGTTCCCTGAAAAGACTCATAAATACGGCCCACTACAGACCCCTTGGAATATAACTCAAGGATTACAGATAAAAATTATCAAGACCGCAACTACTCAAAATCTGCAAAAGAGCATCACCTTCTGAATGGGTAAAATAGTCTCTGGCATTGGTGGCCATCAAAATTATGAACAATAAAGTACCCCATTACCTCTTTTCCAATCTACAAGAGACGTTTTACAGTACAAGAAGGAGACCCCGAATTGGCAACTTCTATGACAACGCCAATGGCAAAATTGGCAGGCAGAAACTCAATTGCAAATTAAAATGCATGGACGGTATCAAATTCGGCTGGCTTGAAGTGGACCTCAATGACAACAGACTGCGAATATTGCTTAAGGACACATTCTTTTCCTATCTACTACCTGACAAAGTGTGACAACACCGGATTTACCACATTGACAATAGAAATTTGGCTATTTACTTTATGTTGACATTTATTTTGATTCATTTATTATTTATTGATTGTCACTGTGGACTTTTAGGCTCTTACAAAGTTAATAATTGTATTTATTAAAGAAAGATCTGTAATAAACTGCGACACAAACAAACAAACAAAAGTCTTTAAATCTGATATCTTTCAAGTTGGTTACCTTCAGTTGTGTCATTTGTGCTTTGCTGAATGCCGATTGTGATTGTTGGTAGAAACAAGAGTAAAACGAAAAAAGGACCCCAACAGACAAATGCAATGACTATCACAAGAGCTGTGATCTTTGCCGTCCGGAGCTCTTCTCGGTAATGAAAGAATTGATAGACACTTGATGCCCGACGTGAAACTGTGCAAGACAAACGCCTAGCAGCCTAATTTTGAAAGAAAACATTTAGAGAATATTCCAAACAGCCTTTCCTGGGCTTAAGTTTGCCATACTTGTGAAGTCATTGAGATCAGACTGCCGGATTTGTGAGACAACTTTGGCGAAGATCCATTTGTGTCAGTTGGTTCAACTGACTTTCTTCGTTGTTTTGTGATTCCATTTCGTATCTCTGAATAATCTTCAGGTGAATTTCCATAAATTTCAGACAGAATTGAGATGTCGATCGAATCTGAAGTAAATTGTTCGAAAAGTGTTTGAAATTTCAGGAAAGAGCTCATTGTTTCACTACACAAATTCACCACTAAATTTTTTCAGTTAGCAAGACAAAATGTATATAGTTTTTAAAATCATGCAGCTCATCTTTTATTTGCATTATAAGAAAAAGCAACCAATGTTATCAGATTTAGATGTCTTTTAGATTGAGTTGCTAACGAAGCAGTTTTACAAGAGGCGAAAAACACTTGACAAGTTTCAGCAAGAATCGAATGAATTTGTTTGAGAAGGTTAGTCTGAGGAAAATAGTTTTATATCAGAACTTATTACCAGGAGGTTGGAGTTGAATTTGTGGTGTGACAAATTGCCCTGGTTGAGGTTCAAGACTACATCCAAGGCTGAATTGATGTCGACGTTCAGAGGCTGTGATTGTTAGAGAATTGGCACGATATGGATTGTCTGGAAGATCTTTGGGAGGCGGTGGAGATGTGGATGGGGCTTCCATTGAAAATAAAAATGTCCTAGAAAGATGATTGCACTGATAATTCTCAATACAATAGAAAATTCATCACTTTTAATCTCTCTTGTGGCACAAAGTATCATCTGAACAAATGTATTCACACACACTGCATTACAAAAATCCTTTCCTATTCCAAAAAATCCGAACAATGGTCTTGAAAATTATTATCAAAGACGACTCAAGGGGAAAAAAGGGGCTTAAATAATGATCAAAAACACTAATGGTAAAATTTCCTTCTCATTCATCCATGGTGCTATTGTTGTTTATTATGCTCTTAAAAAGTACTTTACAAAAATACTTTAATCTGGCACTAGAGATGGGCCCTGACCCGACCCGAGCTTACTTTTGACCCGCAGTAAATAAGAGGCCGACCTGCCTTCAACCCGGGTACTTTCCGACCCGAAGAGATTTTTTTTGACCCTAGGGATAAAAAAATTGAAAATTTTGACATTTT
>Ga0194133_10010914_pt1 | contig 10146 bp, 6 predicted proteins | sample TA2KigOf40mmetaG_FD_155448 | JGI IMG/M metagenome (GOLD analysis project Ga0194133, IMG submission 155448) | Freshwater microbial communities from Lake Tanganyika, Tanzania - TA2015055 Kigoma Offshore 40m | ecosystem: Environmental > Aquatic > Freshwater > Lake | place: Tanzania: Lake Tanganyika... | reverse complement strand
GAAAAAAAGGTCCAAACTTTCATAACTTATTCATAACAGACAAACAGGAATATCGACTTGTTTATGGACTCGACGATACTTTGAAGATTTAATGTCATTCTTGGCATAAAATATGCCTCTCAATAATTCTTCAGACCAAAAGTTTGTTTATTTATAGAAGGCAAAAGGAGAAAAATACTAGCAGTCGAGACAATAATCGTTCATTTTCCCCTCTTAAAACTCACATTTCAAATCAGAGCCAAGAATAAATAGTTTATTTTTTTTCTCCAGTATTAGTCTCATATCAGGAGATATTGTGACAAACTGTTTTGGTATTAACTTTGCCACGAAACACATTTTGCAATCCAAATCTGATGAAGTGCGACCACAACGACATACCGAATGCCACGAAAAACAGACGATAAAGGTAGACAGTTTAGTCCAACATACTTACAAAAGAACGAACAAAAGTTGATCAACACAAAATGTGACGAAATCTAAAAAATGTCAATGGAAAGATGGCGAAAACAATCAAAGTCGTCGTATTTTTCTCTTTCACTTTTTTTCAATTTCACATGTGAGTGAATCTTGGGATGATTATTTTGGATTGATTTCCATGATATAGATTTCACAAGTTTTTTGTCTCTTTTAAGAGATTAATGACTTTTGTGAAAATCTCAACAATTTTATTGCTGCAATAAGAGATGACAGGTCGAGGACGATGCAGGTCTTGATTGTTAAAGTGATATTTTGTTTGGAACTCACACAAACACAAACAAATAATCCATTTCACTTTATGTCTTTAAAGGAACAAATTAATCTGAAGATGAAAGTTTGAAAGAGAAGCAATAGGTTAGTTTTTATCTCTCTCTCTCACCATTTATCGAAGTTAAGTGATTTTACCTGTCTGTTTTTGTGACAGACAATTCGCCCAAAATAGTCAAATAGTTTTGAAACATTGAATTATTGTTGTGGTTTTTGTGTTCATTAATTCCTTTCCACATAAACAATTCTGTCAGAGTTTGTGAAAGTTTTTTCTGGTAAAAGTTTTCTTAGTCAAATTTAATGAGTCCATCTAGCAAACGCCAGTATGTGGTTTTACCTTTTCCTGTTGGAATGATGTCTGGAGCCCCGTTGAAACATGTTGGCCGAAAATTGAGTGAGGTTCTATTTTAAAGAGTTAAAAAGATATCTCTATTCAAATAATAACATCTTCTAATTTAAAGTTATAAAGAGGTTTTTTCAGCTTTTGTTACGAAAAGTAAAATTCTAAAATATTTTTTGCTAAACCCCATGAAAAAGTGTTTTTTTGAATAGTTTCTCACCTCTGATATAAAATCTCAATGTTTGAGTCGATGAGAGCCAGAAACCGATAGAAAAGTGACACTGGATTGTAAAATTTAAACTTGCTATCTATAGGCTTCTCATAACCTCTCTGTTACTGATAAACATACATATTGAGGTTGTGTTTGAACTATAATAACGTGTTATCTCAAAAAAAAAAGATTTCTCTACTATTTCCAATTTGACTGTCTTTATGCTGAATTTTATCATCGAGCTACTTTTTCTTTTCCATTATTGAAACGACTGTCATTCAGGTCTTCGTCGCTCGAACAGAACTGCATCACAATAAACCAAGAAAAAAATCCTCCTTCCGTGATGTCGCTCAATCAATCTAAATGAGGTAGCGTCTGACTGAACAGTTTTTATTGTATTTATCTTTAATGACGCTTGATGAGGTGACCAAGAGGATGGCAGTGCAACCTGAAATGAGAAAAGAAAACGTATCACAGAGAAAAATTGAATGGGAGAACTTGAAAGATTCAGAATAAAAGGACCTTAGATGGATTGATAAAGCACGAATCAAACAAAAGGCAGAGAAAAAAAAGATTCAAATACTGTTGTTCTAAAGATAACACAAAGAAAAGAAAAAAGTAGGGGAATATAAGAATCCTCACCTATTTGGGATTGTTCAGGGAATTTTTTTTCCATTCATTTCTACAATTAGAATAGAAATGAACTTTGTATAATGATGGGCCATCCATCGTAATGGTGAGTCACTGTCTGGAGACGGGTCCTGTGGAAACAAGTGATAAATGTAATGTCCAAAATGTTCCACAAGTTGTTTGCCATGTACATACGAGGTGTCCAGATGACGTTAACCAGACATGCCAGGAGGCTCTGAGACCCGAACATTGATGAAGTCTCTCATCTGTTGAGTTTTTCATTTTCCAGATGAAATCCAAATTTTACTCATCTTTTTCTACGTTTCGATAATCAGCAAATAAAAATCTTTTTTTACTTGTCTGTCATATAGATTTTTTAAAGTGAAAATTATACGCAAATGGATTAAAGAAAACTTCAACCAATTGTCAAAAAAAAATAAGATCAAAACTACTCTTCTGAATTAATAATTATGTTTTCGAATGAATTCGTGTTGTGAACCAAAGCTCAACATGTGCGTTTTTTCCGACAGTTTATCAAAAAGTTAAAGCTATTTTACAATAAATCAAACATTGAATCTGGCGACGTTGTAAAAGTAATGGGATTCGGAAAAAAATCGTCCAAATCTAAACATAAATCATATCTTGATAGTTCAAGTCATAACACCCTGATTATAGTTGAAAAATTAAGGCAACAATAGGAGTTTTTTTGCTTGATTTTTTCTAAATATTTTGAATTCTTTCCCGACTGTTTATTGCCATTTGTGCCATTTAAACAATCGTCGGAATCTCAATATATTGAAACATTTCACATTGTAAAATACTGAATTTTGGAGAAGAATCACGAAAAGTGTTTTTTATTTCGCAAGCTTAAAAAAGTGTTCAGTAGTTAAAATTATTCACCAATTTGTGTCTCGTTTCCATTTATGCAAAATTCAATTCTATTCGACAGTTATAGTATAATTTCGCTGATTGAACCATTCATTCTTTTAAACAGATTTGATGATTGATAAGAGTTTTATCACCAAAAAATCTTGTCTAAAAAGTCTCTTAATGAAACATCATTATTAGGAACAAGAGGTCTTTTAGTTCAAAATTTGTTTTTGTGACTTCTAGCTTTTGTTAAATTAAATTCCTTATTCCATCGCAATCAGTTTTCATTTCACCAAATCTTTTTAGCATATAAAAATTTGATTTTTTTTAATGTTTGGTCAAATAAATCATATGAGAAAGTTTGATTTAGTTGGAAATAAAGGTTTTGAACAGTAGCTATATCCTTATTTGCTTCTCAAAAGAAAGTATTTTTATTTTGGGTCGCCGTGGCCTAATGGTCATGGCATCTGGCTGGAGATCTGAGGGTCGGGTGTTCGAATCCCGGTAGAGTTGATTAACCCTGACACCTCTGGCAACCTTTGACCCCGGGTAACCACAAAAATGTACAAAAAAATGATTTTCAGCCAGGACTTTAGAGTGTCTGTAATGATTAAATTCGCTAGACACTCGAGAAAAAGAAAAATTCTTTAAAATCTGCAAAGATATCAAAGACTCTATTAAAACTTTAAAAGAGGCAGTCCTCATAAAACTAGCTGTTTGGTCAATTAATTTGGGTCATAGCTTAGCAGTAAAAATCTTTCTCGTATCTATTTATGTATTTTTTATTCAAACTAATCACAGTCTGAGATCATTGATTACAAATTACAAGAAAATTTTGAAATATTCATTCGAAACAACAACAATTCAGTGCTCCCTTGTCAACACAACATTCAATAGAATAACAATGCTCTTCTTTAAGAAAATCCTTTGAAAATTAGCATTCATTAAAGTGTTTGAATTTCTTGTTTTCTGTATGAATAATTCAAATTAATGGTCTTTGTTGACTCTTTCACGGCGGCCACGTCACAATTCAAGATTGAGTTGCTTCAGATTGGGCGACTTTCGTACCGTTTCGATTGCACTAATTGTTAACTTGGGGCATCCATAAAGGTCCAAGAACATCAAGTTTGTCAAGCTTTCACACAACGAAAGAATCCCAGCATCTGTGATAGCAGTACATTGGCTTATGTTTAAAGTTTCGATATCGGTAACTGTCTTTGAAATACGTCTCAGGCCATCGTCAGTTATAGTGCAAGTTGTCATTGCCAAAAATTTTAGACTCTGTATTCCCGTGGCGATGTGCCGTAAACTCGCATCTGTGATATTTGCACAGAATGAAACATCCAGCTCTTTGAGCTTGTGAGAGCTCTCTGAAAGATATCCGATCCCGATGTCACTCACATTATCACAAGACCTGACATTGAGGTGGTTCAGGGAAGGAAGGCGTGCCAGGGACTTCATACCAGTGTCTGTCACACTAATGCAAAAGCTCAAGTTGATTTTTTTCAAATTTGAGAGACCCAAGGAGATGTGTTTCAAGGATTCGTCTGTGAGTTTCTGACAATCTTGCAAGCAAAGCTCTTCTATTGCAACCCGATGTTGCTGACAATATAAACAGCACAAATGCTCAATGCCTCGATCAGAAATCTGCCTACATGATCTCAAATTCAACTTCCTAAGGTTCTTTAAATGCGATATGGACATGAGGCTGGCGTTGGTAATCTTGGTGCAGCCAGCAAGATCAAGGACTTCAAGATTTTTGCAACTAGTGGATATCCTTTGCATACTTTGGTCACTCACATCTTTGCATAGACTCAAGTTTAACTCCTTCAAAGAAGAGAGATCTCTGATGAAAACACCTTCAAGCGAGGAATCTGTAAGATTATAACATCCCGAGAGATTGAGGCTTTCCAGATTCGGCATCCCATTGACCAACTCTTTGAGTGATTTTTTCAGGCTGAGGACCTGAACTCTCTTGATACCTCTCTTGACAAGCGATGGAAAAAGTGTTGGATTGTGGCGGTGCAAATGCAATCGGGCCTCTTTGTTTTTCCATACACTTTTGCAATAAGCAGCATCTCGCCATTTCTGACACACCTGAAAAAAACGAAATTTAAACTTAATTTTCCTACTGACAAATAATCACAAAATAATTCCAATTTTTTAAAGTTTTTTTTTGTAAAATAAAGTGAAAAAAACCAATGAAAGGAGATGAGAGAATTAATTCTTCAAAAAACTTTTTTCAGATAGTGAGAGGAAAGAAATAGTTGCCAAAATTCGAGAGGATTTTACTTAGATCCAAAAGCATTTAAATTTTCTAGACTAAAACTTGAAATCGTCTGCCAAATAAACTTATGGCCCAAAAATGACTATCGGAAATATCTGAATGAGCCAAGATTGATTGAGCACATTTGAATTGGACTCCACTAACTAACTGTCTTTCATATCAATTAGAATCCCACTTGACCATTTTAATTCACGAAAAGTTTTCTTTCAGAATGAGATACTAAAAAGCGTATTTTATAAAACTACCTGAGCAACTCGTCCTTTCGATTGAACATCTAGATATTTAAAGATAGTCGTCAAAACTTCAGGAAAAATGTTAGCTATGCTACATCCAGAGTCCTTGTCTTCAACATTGTCGTGTAAAGAAACACCCTTGTGACATTTTGAGGGCTGATTTGAACCCGTCAGTCCTGAGACGGAAAAAATGTTCTTCAAACTGTACCCTATTCTTAACATTCTAAGCTTCAAAATACCTGATCTGTTTTTATGGAGAGGTAGCTGGGTTTCAAGTAGACTGAAAAAGGTTTGGTGAGGACTATCTAAACTGTCAGAATAAGGTCTGAAAGTAACGTGGCCCCTTCGGTCATACAATAGGCCGGATGTATCGCTACTTGTCGTAGACATACAATCCAGTTTTCGCTTTTTGGCCCTGGAAGGTTCGTATGTAGATGATCCGGCCACAGTTGTCGTTGTTGTGGCTGCTGCATAGGCAGCAGCGTAACTCACAAGGGCATCAAAAAAGTTCTAAAATAAATCAAAGCATATTTTAATATTCACTTTCTGTTAAGTGAAATATCGTAAAATAGAGTTGACTTAACAAACATTCCAGAACATATACTTAACAAAATTATAACTTAGTTAGTGAAAAATTAAAGTGCTAATTATTCTGCAAGAACATTAGCTTTGAAAGTGTTTTTAATTCTAAAAGAAAGGTTAACCTCTAGAAATTTTTAGAATGACAAAACACTCAGGGCTAGCTTTAAAAGTTTTCCTGAAATTTTGTTTAAGTATAAACTAACTCAGGTTTTTACGCTCGAGAGTCCAAAGACATTTTAAATATATACCTGTGCAGAGTAAAATTGACTGTTTGCTCCGACGTGGTCCATTTTTGGATGAATAGTTCTAAAGTCAGGTGTATTTTTAGTCTATTCTTGATGATGGCGTGGAAGCAAATCAAACCCCAATCATTTGGTCCAAAAACACTTAAGTTACAGTATTCTTTTTAAGATTTTACAAACTTTAAACGAGAAAAAGTCGATTTGTTATGAAGTTTTAAGTCTCCATGGTCACGTATCTCGATGTATGTGACTTCTTTGACTCAGGTTCACAACTGAACTAAAGTCAAGCGCACAAGACGGCTGGCCAAAGCTAAACGAATGTGTGTGTGGGGGGGTCGGTGGGAATAAATGTGGAGGATGTTGGGGAGAGAGAGTAGAAACGAAACGAAACGAAACGAAGTAGTAGAACGAAACAAACAAGATCGAAACAAGATGGGGGGGAAAAAAGACAATTTTTAAGATGAAACAATCTTTTCATCGCATAGCTTTAAAGAAAAAAAATGAAAAATTATATTAAGTCCAGTTCAATAAACAAAAATTTCACGTGCCATTATTTAAAAAATGTTGGAAAGAGAAAGCAAGAAGATCCTAACCTTTGAATTTTGAGAAATATATCTTTTTTTTAATTTGTGTCGGCTTACAGCCTAATTCTTTTACTTTTTTAACAAAAAGTTAGTTTTCTTTGACATTGTGTCTTGACTCTTGCAGAAGCCGTTTTCGAGCCCGCTACCTTCCATTTTCCAAGTCTGCAAAAAGAGGGTAGATCGAAGTACTCTGATAGAAAGAATATATATATATTTCTTATAAAAAGCGAAAACAGAATAAAATGGTAACAAGAAATCTGCAAAAAGTATTCCAAACATTACCACATAAAATCAAAAGCTTTTTCAAAAATTATCCTCTGACAATTTTGACTCATTCATTCTCGATTCTCTCTAAGGGATCGAGACACAAAAGCAATTTGACCACAGATAATGGAGTCTAACTTTACGTCGAATTTCACATCTTTTTAATTTATGTTCGGTCAAAAACTAGGTGAATGTAAAATGTATGATATTGGTTGGTTGGTTGGTTGTCTGTCTTTCTATCTTTTTCTTCAATTTTTTTCCTTGTGTCTCTTTTCCCCTTTGTTGCTTATCTTTGTCGCTCTGTTGTCCATTGAAGATTGAAGAGGGAACGTCTATGGCATTGCTGATTGCAAGTTGGGTGTGTGGGGTCGGCTAAGGTGGGGTACAGGGTGGGGCGGGGTGGGGTGAAATGAAATAAAATTGAAGGAGTAAAGAATAAGATGAGAAGAATTAAACCGCCCAAAAAAGCAAGAAAAGATTAAAGGGTCCACCTTCTTTAATTAGAAATATGAGTTTCTGATGTTTTTCTCGATCGGATCGATGTTACTTTTTTCGTAAAGATAAAATACCTCTTGTCCAGGAAATGTCGATAGATTCAACATGGCTATATAATTTTCGAAAGTCTCCTGTGAAAGTAAGTTTTTTCCCTTTTTTAGTGTACCGTATGGGATCATGGCAAACGTCCACTTCCGGTCATTAAGGATAGGTAGAAATTAGAATGTACCGACCGCTTTTTTGAACAACACACCCTGTTCACTTTGTGGAAAATGGACTTTTCGGGTTTCTGGCGATTTTAACACGAGTCAGAATGAGAGTGCAATGTGAACTAAAAAATCCTAACGATAAAAAATAATGTCAAAAGGAGAGGCTTTTTTCCCCTTTTAATATGAGTTGAGTTCAAAGCAGAATCTGATGAATTGACAGAATGAAACATTATTTTGTTAATTGTGCTTCTCACATTTGGTGATTACTAAATGTAATAACTTTGCATCGAAGTTTGAATGAATTCCGAATTTGCATTCAACGTATGCTTAAGTTTTTCTCTCTCTGACTATTTTTCCAAAAGTCAACCTTATCTGCAAATCAGAAGCGACAAGCGTGAATTTTTCAAGTCTCCGATATTAAAGTCCCTTTTGAAATGAAACACCCAAACGAAGAAAAAATGAAACTTGAATTCGGACCAAAGCTTCAACACATCCCATAAAAATTTGAGCAAAAGTCAACCTATCACAAAGAATTAGCATCAAAAAATTAAAAAGAAAAACCAGATTGATTAAAACTAAACTTTTGAAGGGGATGGTCAGTATTTCTATCTTAAAACGCCGAAACTGAAGCTTAAACTGAGATCTTTTACCAGAATCAAGTTTTTTGGTACTTTGAAACAGCTAAGATAGATTTTATATTCAACTATAACAAAAAAGTCTCGAAAGCTTGAGTTTTCCTATGATTCCTACTTTAAATATTTACTTTTTTGTTCGCCAAAACCCAACAAAGAATATAATTTGGGAGGCTTCATCTTTAACTTTATGCGCGACAAGTAAAGCTCAAAATTATAAAATCGTTTATTGAAGATACAAACATTTAGCTTACTGATATCAAAATGCTTATCTAAAGCTAGCTTCAAATTGCTTTTGCTATGTGCATGAAGGAGATTGAAGCTAAACTGATGTTTATGAAATTTCAAATCTCTCTGGGATTGAGATGTAATTGAGTCATGCATGCATCTTCTTGAAGATGAACAAAACTGCTTTTGTTTGGCTTAAAAAAGGGAAATTCAATTACTTAATAAAGCTAGACAATAAAGCTCTCTTAAATAGGTAAAAAGTCATTGAAAAGAGTTTTCAAAAGTGCTAAACTATGTAGCTAGAAACAACCACGTGTCCAAGATTCGAAAAAATCAACTTCAAATCTGATCAGCTTGATCCAGATTTGAGAATCCGATGGACACGGGTTTCTTGCTGAGGTCACTTCATCAACGTCAACTTGTTTTGAACTGTTCCAAGATTTTAAGTTGCAAACACGTGGTGAGTGAGGGCCAAGATCAGGTAAATTGAAATGCAAAGGAAAAAAGGCTTTTTCGCTTCTTTTTTATCTGATTAGAGTTAGGCTTGTCTTGCAGGAAGTGAAGTTCATTATTTTGAAAGAAGGATTTTTATCTAGCAGAATAAAGTGAGTGTATGCCCGTACATCTGACAATCGTCTTAGAGGACTTACTCCAAACTCAAAAAAATAAATTGATAAATGAGCTGGCTTTGTTCACTTTTTCTGTCTGTTTAAAAAATAACAAAGAATGAAAAACTTTTCACGTTTAGATTTGAAATGAAAATTTTTATTCAGAATATGTGTGGTTCTCGAAACCGCACTTCGTTCGACTGATCACAATACATAAAGGTAATCAAAGATTTTGTTTGTTTGTTTTCATGAAATTGTCTCAAAGGCCCCTGCACAAAAGCATGAATTTCTCAGACAACCTGTAGAACATGACCTTGAAGATTTTCCTATTGTATAAAATTGGAAAAATCTTGGTCTGGAACCGTGAGGTTCACCACGTGGAACCTAACCTGACTTTTAAAGCTTTACAATCTGGCAACGAGAGATTTTTTTCAATGATGATAACATCGAACGTACTCGCAGGACAAGCAGATGAAAGATAACGTGGTTTTGAAACAAAAAAGTATCGACTTACCTTCATGTGAAGTTTTGAATAGATTTGCTGCGAGGAAACTGTACCACTCGCCACGGAGAGCAAAAGCAATGAATGACAAATTTTTTGGCACAGTAAAATTCTCATCACGAATCATCTTAGCTTCTTAATTTTACAAGAAAGTTTATATTTTAACTATGTATTCAAATATACACTTGAAAATAGGAAATTTTATTGGTTAAATGTTTGAATTTTTGGCAATATGCGTACTCTATCAATAAATATTATCATTTTAAGTTTCTTATTCGATTTAGGGAATCACATTATCGTCGAACACGATTGTCAAACTAAGTGTCTTCAATGAAAATAGCTATCATTATTTCGTTCAAACAAAAGACTTCTAGAATTATTGATAGCAAAATCATCGAAAATTGCGTTATTTGTGTCGTTTTGCCGTTGAAGTCGTGAAAAAGCAAGAGGCTCCCATTTGTCTCTAAAAAAAGATAGTGTTGTTG
>Ga0194133_10010913_pt1 | contig 10146 bp, 9 predicted proteins | sample TA2KigOf40mmetaG_FD_155448 | JGI IMG/M metagenome (GOLD analysis project Ga0194133, IMG submission 155448) | Freshwater microbial communities from Lake Tanganyika, Tanzania - TA2015055 Kigoma Offshore 40m | ecosystem: Environmental > Aquatic > Freshwater > Lake | place: Tanzania: Lake Tanganyika... | reverse complement strand
ATATATATTTACTAAAAATAATCTAAATGATTTAGATGTCTAAATAAAAATAAATTTTCTTTAATACATTATATATGCTTTCTTTTGAATCCTCTCCTCCCGAAAGTAAACTTTTCTTTTTAGGTGCTTTAGCTGCTGTTGTTAAAGCTGGTGCTGCTAAAGCTGGTGCTGCTAAAGCTGGTGCTGCTAAAGCTGGTGCTGCTAAAGCTGGTGCTGCTAGAGCTGGTGCTGCTAGAGCTGGTGCTGCTAAAGCTGCTCAATCTCTTGGTGGTATTACTATAAGTCCTAGTAATCAGAAGACTGAAAATAATAGCAATACTATTATAAATGAATAGTATAAAAAATCAAGTTTATCTACTAAATTTTTATAAAAATCATAATTTTTATAAAAATTGAAATCCATAATTAATATATAAAAATACCTTTATGTTAATGTCAAGTCTACTAATTAAAAGATTAAAGAATGAATTAAGTGATCTAGATAAATCTCCAGTTTGTAATTGTTCAGCTGGTCCTATTAATGATGATTTAACTCATTGGACAGCAACTATTTTTGGTCCAGAAGATACACCATATTTTGGTGGTGTATTTGAACTAGATATTAAATTTCCAGATGAATATCCATTTAAACCACCAAAAGTTTATTTCAAGACGCCTATTTATCATTGTAATATCAATAGACAAGGAGGAATTTGTTTGGATATTTTAAAGGACAATTGGAGTCCAGCATTGAACACAAGTAAATTACTACTATCGATTTGTTCTCTATTAGCAGAACCAAATCCTAATGATCCACTAGTTCCGGAAATTGCTGAATTATTGAGAAGTAATAAAGAGGTTCATAATGCAAATGCTCGCGAATATACTTTGAAATATGCAAGTTAATTTAATAAAATTGATATAAATAAATATTAAATTAATTTATAATATATCAATGGTATTCATATATATTTTAGAACTTGAAAATAAAAAATATTATGTTGGTAAAACAACCAATCCAGATTTTAGATTACAACAACATTTTAATTCTTCTGGATCTCAATGGACAAAAAAATATAAACCTAAAAAAGTGTTAGAACTATTATCCAATTGTGATAATTTTGATGAAGATAAATATACACTCAAATTTATGGAAAAATATGGCATTAATAATGTTAGAGGTGGTAGTTTTTGTGAATTAAAACTTAATAAAGATAATATACAAACTATTAAAAAAATGATAGATGGTTCAACAGATAAATGTTATATTTGTGGTGAAAATGGACACTATGCAAGAGATTGTCAACAAGATGAAGATAATATATTAGAAGAATTTGAAAATTTATTAATTGATAATGATTTATGTTTTAGATGTTATAGAAAAGGTCATTATGCTTCTGATTGTTATGCAAAAACAACAATAACAGGTGATGACATAGAAGATTCATCTGAAGAAGAAATAGAAGTATTTTGTTGTAGTTATTGTGATAAAGAATTTGATACATTAAAAGGTGTTACTTGTCATGAAAATTTATATTGTAAAAATAAACCAAAAAATATATGTTATAGATGTGGAAGAGAAGGTCATTATTCTAAAGACTGTTATGCATCAAAACATAAAAATGGTAAGTTTTTGTAGTTTTCCTATTTTCCTTAAATAAAAAATGAAAAATTATTTATTTAAAAAAAAAACATATAGTATTATAATGGATTTCTCAAATGAAGCTCCCGAACAAAAAAACTTTTTGAAAAAGAAAGTTTTACCCGCTATTAAAAAAGCATTACCTATTGCTCAACAAGTTCTTCCTGTTGCAGCTACTATTGTACCTGCTGTAGCCCCAGTTGCTACTGTAGTTGGTGCCATCAGACGATAATTGTATAAAATTAATTCAATAAATTTATACTGTTATTTCATTTATATTAAAATTTTGTTTAATTAGTTTTTCAATTTTATCAATTGGTAACATTTGACAAGATTTATGAATTTCTTCAATAATATAATTTCCAAAAACAAGTTTATTTAATGAATTATTCCACATAATTCTATTTGGATACAAATAATCAGATGGTTTTAATATCATCATAGAACAACTTCCAATATTTATTCCAACAAATTCAATATTATCATTATCAATAATTCTAAAAAATCCAGATCCAGAGTCACCCATTAAACTAGCAATTGTTAATGTATTAGTTTCTTTATAATTATTATAATATGAAAATATTTTATCATCAAAAATTATATTAGAAAATATTTCATGTTTTGATAGGTCTTTAATAACATTTGAGAAATGATATTTAAGTTGTTCATGTTTTCTTTCTTCAGAAATTGGTAAACCATTGAATTTAGATATATTACTACTTATACCCTTTAATATAATACCACTAGTAAATTTAGTTTTAATAATTACAATGGTTCCATTAATTTTAAATGTATAAAAATCATTACTTTTTATATATCTATCAGTGTCAAAATTAATTAAACTTCTAGCATAAGTTTCTCCAATATTATTACCATTTTTTAGAAATGTCTCATTTTCTAGATATTTAATATCCATATTTTTACAAACTGATTTAACATTATATAATTTATCATTAAATTTTAATTTATTGTTATTATTTAATGTTAAATCAAAACTTATTAAAGCAAAATCATTAAATCCATCATCTAATGAATAGAATATATTTTTATCAGTTTCTTCAAATACTTTATTAATTTGATTTACCTTTTCTATTTTAATACCTTGATCAGTTAAATAAAATGGTTCGGCAAAACTGTGACCAGTTGACAAATATAATATTTTACAATAATTAGTTTTCCCAATTTTATACTTAAAAATTAACTTGTTAATATTAACAGAATGAGGATACTCTTTATTTTCAAAACATATTTTATACTCATATGGTCCTGAAAAATAATCTAATCCTTCACCATTAGTTTTATATAAATTTTTATTAAAATTAGACAAATTTTCATCTGATGTTTGTGGGTCAGAATCTTCTTCATAATCAATAAAAATAACATTATCTATTTTAGGTTTCATTAATGTACCACCCTGGTTAATTAATGTACCACCTGGATGATTATTATGAATTATATTTTGAACTTCTTCATCTATAGTAGGAGGATTTTTTTTCAAGTGTTTCGCTCTTAAAAGAAAATTTAATTTATTAGACATTATAATTAAAATAAACTTGATTTTAAATATATTTTAATTATTAATCCAAATCTGATGTTGCAGATGTTTCACTCTGTTGAGGAGCTGGTGCATTTGATTGATATGCTTTAGCAATTAATGGCATTAAAACTCCTTCAACTTCTTTTAATTTATCTTCATAAACATCAGCTGTGTGATCGCCATTCTCTTCAAGCCATTTTAGAGTCGAATCAACAGTACTTTCTACTGTTCCAGCATCTGATCCAAGTGCTGTTTTCATTTTTTGTTCACCCAATACTGTACTCTTGACATTGTAACAATAATGTTCTAATTTATTTTTTGCTTCTACTTTTTTCCTAATCTTATCATCGTCATTCTTAAATTCTTCAGCTTCTTTAACCATTCTATCAATATCTTCTTTACTTAGACGACTTGATTCATTAGTAATAGTTATTTTTTCAGCTTTACCTGTTGATTTCTCAACTGCTGAAACTTGTAGAATTCCATTAGCATCAACATCATAAGTAATTTCAATTTGTGGTGAACCTCTTGGCATTGGTGGAATTCCTTTAAGATGAAACTCACCTAATTTATTATTATGTGCTGTTAATTGACGTTCACCTTCATATACTTGAATGGTAACACCAGGTTGATTATCTGCTGCAGTAGAAAAAGTTTGAGTCTTTTTTGTTGGTACTGTAGATCCACGAGCAATTAGAGTTGTCATAATTCCACCAGCTGTCTCGACACCTAATGATAATGGTGTTACATCAAGTAAAACTAATGAATCTAATTTTTCATCTTTGTGACCCGATAAAATAGCTGCTTGAACTGCTGCACCGTATGCAATAGCTTCATCTGGATTAATCTTTCTACATAATTCCTTACCATTAAAAAAGTTACTTAATAATTCTTGAATTTTAGGAATTCGGGTTGATCCACCAACTAAAACTATATCATGGATTTCGCCTTTTGATATTTTAGCATCTTTTAAAACTCGTTCAACAGGTTCTAATGTTTTTTGAAAAATATCTGAACATAAACTTTCGAATTTAGCTCGAGTTAAATTAACTGAAAAATCATTACCTTCATGTAAACTGTCGATTTCAATATTTGCTTGTGTTTGACCAGAAAGAGAACGCTTAGCACGTTCAGCTGCTGTTCTAATACGTCTCAACGCTTTTTTGTTATCTGATAGATCAACTTTATTTTTTCTTTTAAATTCTTCTAATACATAGTTGACAATACGTGTGTCAATATCTTCTCCCAAGATTGTTATCGTTAGGCTCTTTATCCTAACTTCTTATACTTTCATATAAGATCAGACTATATCATATGTTCTAGGCTTATCTAAAACATGAACCTTTTCGTGGGTATTTTACCATATTATATTTTCTAATATAACTTAGGTTACTTTACCTAGTCGTTGAACCTTCATATTCTTTCAAATTATGCTTGGCTGCGGATTACCTATTATAAAACTTTATTTTATAACCTATTATAAAACTTTGTTTTATATACGCCACATTTTTACTATACCTCAAAATTTTCTAATGAGCCATTTGATAGTTTAATATCAAACTTAGTAGTGGAATTATTTTTTAAAAATATTAATGCTCTATTTTTATAATGTTCAATAAGTTCTAAGTCAATTTTATTGCTTTTTACGATGTTTTCATCTCCCCTACATGGGCGCAAATTTTTCCAGTTAAAACATGTTATTATATCTTCTTCTTTACTAAAATCAAATGATGCACATGGTATTATGTGGTCAATATGCCACTTTCCATAATTATCAAATGACATATTTTCAGTAAAGTTATATTCAAACCATAATTTTAAAAAATCAGTATCACATTCAGTATATTCAAATGTTTTATTTTTTTTTAGAGAATAAACAAGACTTAATTCGTTTATTTAACGAATCTCTAATTCTTTTATTTATTTTTTTACCGTCTATTCTCCATTTTTCTCTTAATTTATCTTTGTTGTTTTCACAATATTTCTTTTCGAAAATTTTTTGCTTTTCTTTAGTCCATTCAGTTGGTTTCCAACAATTATTACATTTATGATAATAACCATCTTCTGATTTTAGATTTTTTCTAAAATTATTACCAATGTACTTACATGAAGAACAAGATTTATTAAGATTGATATCTAATACTTGATTTTTAACATTATTATTTGGTTTGCGTAAATTTGTATAACATATTTTACACTTTGGATTATATCCATCTTGACTTTTACTTCTTTTATTAAAATCAGTTACTGGTTTTTTAGTTTTACACTCAGTACATGTCTTATGAGTAATTAATGCCATTGTTATTAATAAATCTTTCTTTTTATTATTGGTATTTTAAACTACTTGTTTATTTTTACATGTTCTACATATTTTTCTAATATTTCCAGAATCTAATTTTTCAAAAGCTATTATTTGTTTATTTTCTTTACAATTAAAACAATTTTGCATTTTATATTTTATAAAAAATAATCTTTAAACGTCTTTAAGGACTTCCCGCAATTTAAGTTCTTTATTCTCGGCCGAGAAATAGTTAACCGAGATGAGTATCCCCTGCAGTAGCTTTTACTTCAAATACTCCATCTTCTAGTGATAGAAGTGACACATCATGTGTACCTCCACCAAAATCATATATCAATATATTACGCTGTGATTCACTTATTTTGTCAAGCCCATAAGCAATAGCAGCAGCTGTTGGTTCATTAATGATTCTAAGAACATTTAAACCGGCAATAACACCGGCATCTTTTGTTGCTTGTCTTTGTGAATCATTAAAATAAGCTGGTACAGTAATAACTGCATTTCTTACAGATTGACCTAAATATGATTCAGCTGTTTCTTTCATTTTGGTCAGAACCATTGCAGAAATCTCTTCAGGTGTAAAATCTTTGTCTTCTCCTTTATAATTAACCCTAATTTTTGGTTTATTATTATGATCAACAACTTGAAAAGAAAAATGTTTCATATCTTCTTGTAATTTATGATCTGAAAATTCTCGTCCAATCATACGTTTGGCATCATAAACTGTATTAGTAGGATTAGATGTTGCAGCAATTTTAGCAGAAGCACCAATTAAACGTTCTGTATCAGTGAAACCAACGTATGATGGAGTGGTTCTTTCTCCTTGATCATTTGCTAAGATTTCAACGTTACCATTTTGGTAAACAGCAACACACGAATAGGTGGTTCCAAGATCGATTCCAATAGCTATATCTTTATTCTGAGGCATTAATTCTAATAGAATAAATGTCTTTAAATATTTTTTTTTTTAATTTTTTATCTATTTGTAAAAAATAAACCTTGTTTTTCAGTTGTTTCTTTTGTTTCAGTATTTAATACTTCTTTTAACTCAAGAGTAAATGACCAATCAAAACCATTTAAATCAATTGTATTTCCTAAATAATCAACTAATTCAATATTCAATCTTTGAATATTTGTTGGTTGACGAAATCTAAATTCTTTATTAATAAAATCATCTAACCTTGAATTACCTAAACCAGATGAAAAAACAATTTTGGCAAACATTTTTATTCCAAAAAAATCAACATAACCCCAATCATTAATTCTAACAAATATGTAGTCATCACCAGTTGCATCATAAATCTTAGTAGCTCTTAAAATTACTTTGGTATCATCTATTACTGGTTTCAATAAAAATTGATCAGAAGTTTTTTTAATATCCGGTCTAAATCCTATATAAAAACCTAAAGGTGGATATTGCATTTTTTTAATATTCAAAATTCCATTATCAACTGGATTCATTAAATAGTTATAAGTACTAAAATCTATTTCAAATGATGCAATATCTTTAACTAATGATACTGTGTTGTATGGATTATTAAAATCATCCAAAGATAAAAATTTGTGTAGTCTTAAAAAATTTTTTGAAGTTAAATTTGCAAGTCTATTATTTATTGATCCTGACGTTTCATCAAGACTTTTCCAAGTATTTTCACCACCTAAAATATCAACGAAATAGTAATAATAATCTATACCAGCTGTTGCATCAGTGGTAAATTTATTTTCGAATGAAACTGTATATGAAATATTATTAATTTGCATCATTAAATTATATATTTGTACGGAATCAGTAGAAGGGGCTATTGTATTGTTATTAATATAATATATAGATCCAGATTCATATTTTTTAGTTCCATTTGCACCGACATAAGTTGGTGGAATAATAAAATTATTTCCAATTAATCTATCTAAAATTTTAGTACCAGATGTTAAAGGAATATAAGTAGTAATATCTGATAAGTAATGTGAATAAATTATATTTTTTAATGTAACATTATTATTAATATTATAAGTTTGACCAGAAACAACAATTGTATCAATTCTAACACAATCATTTGAAGTTGGTTCAGAGTCATCATCTAAATTACGAAATCTTCTATCCCATATTCTTAAATTAAAATCTTCCATGGTATAATTTCCTGAATCTAAATTAATAACATCATTAGTTGGATTTAAAGATAAATAGCTTTTTCTTGCATCAGACATGCTTTTAACATATGTTTGTATTTGAAGATTTAACCCATAAATACTATGCCAACCAGGATTTATTGTTAATTTATTTGACAAAACAGTTGGAAATAAATTAGAATTAAAATCAAATGTGAATGTAACTGCATTATTTAAGTAAAAAATATAAAAATATTTTTCAGCAAATGGTTTACTATCTACAGTATATTGTTGAAGAGACCCAGTAGTATTTGTATAAACACTAAATAAAATATTTATAATGTTTCTAATAGAACCAATAACTTGTAATAAACCATCTTCTAATTGTAATTTAATTCCTTCTGGATCATTAATTTTATTAGGTAAATGAATTACAAACCAATTATTATTTTTTTGAGTACTAATGTAATTTATTGTATTGGTAATTTCTAAACTTAACATACGAACTGATATAATGTTTTTATACTTTTTCTCAAAAGTTATACTATATTTTGATTCCTGAGGATAAACTGTAATATCTCTGTATTTTGAATCAATATTAACTAATATTTCTTCCATGATATTATATATGTTTATAAAAATTTATCAACAAAAACGATATTGATAAAATAAACTAAAAATTAAAATTATTAAATTAAAATCTGAATTAAAATAATATGGTAAGGATTTCTAGTAGTTCAGATTCAAATATAATAGCATCACAAATAAAACTTATAGAAACTACTCAGCAAGTATTTGGTGTTCAAAATAATAATCGACCCACTAATATTAATTCAATTACTGTTAATAATTCATCATCTGAAGTTGAAGATAAACTTAATAAATTAGTTGGAGAGCAACTTGGTTTAGAAATAGGTGCTAGACTTGAATTGAAAGCAGCAAATACAGGTATTGATCCGTCAATTGGTGGTAATGCAACAGGTTTACCTAAGGATCCATCTTTTGATACAATAACAATAGCTAATAAAGGTTATATTAAAAAAGATTTAATTGTAACAGGTAGTTCATTTTTATGGGGTAGTGTAAATGCCTATTCAACTTTAAATGTATCAGGTAATACCACTTTGTTAGGACATATTACAGGTGTTTCAACATTAGATATATCTGGTAATACAACTTTACAAGGACCTGTAACTGCTTTATCAAAAATTAATATTAGTGGTAATACAACAATTGAAGGTAACATTTTTGCTCCTAGTTTTGATAATATAACAGCCGGTGGTACTTTAAATATTGGATCAACTAATGCTTCCATTGTTAATTTAGGAAATGGATCGGGTGTTCAAACTATAAATATTGGAAAAAATGGTGGTGGAATTACAACTATTAATATAGGTGGTGTTGGAGATGTAGTTAACATAGCTGGATCAGTAAATAATATAATATCTACAGATTTAGTAATAGAAGACAAATATATTTCATTAAATAAAGGAGCTTTTGGTTCAGGAACAGCACGTGGTGCTGGGTTTCAAATTAGAGATGATAATGATGATAATAAAGCTTTTTTTATGATAAATGAACAAGGGACAGGTTTTAGATTCAAACCCCCTGAAGATTCAAGAAATGTTAATTTAGAAATTATGAATTTTTATGATGGTTTTATTAAATGTAGTGGAAATACAGTATATGGATCATCTGTCATGGATACAGAGATGACATTTAATCCAAATGTAACTATGATGTCTAAATTAAATGTTAGTGGTATAACAACTTTAAATGCACCAATAACTTCTTTATCAACAGTTAATATTAAAGGTTCAGTTACCGCTGTTTCTACTTTAAATGTATCTGGTAATACTACTTTACTAGGACCTGTTACTGGAATGTCATCATTAAATGTTTCTGGTATGACCACTTTATTAGGTGCTTTAACAGCAGTTTCATCAGTTAATGTATCTGGTAATACAACTTTATTAGGTCCTATAACTGCGATGTCAACATTAAATGTATCTGGTAATACAACTTTATTAGGACCTGTAACTGCAATGTCAACATTGAATGTATCTGGTAATACTACTTTATTAGGTCCTATGACTGCAATGTCATCATTAAATGTTTCTGGTAAAACTACTTTATTGGGTGCTATAACTGCTGTCTCATCGGTAAATGTGTCTGGTAATACAACTTTATTAGGTAGTCTTAATGTAACTAGTACTACATCATTATTAGGTCCTGTAACAGCAATGTCATCAGTTGATGTATCGGGTAATACTACATTGTTAGGACCTGTTACAACAATGTCATCATTAAATGTTTCTGGTAAAAGTACTTTATTAGGTGCACTTACAGCTGTATCTACTGTAAATGTATCTGGTAATACTACTTTACTAGGACCTGTAACTGGAATGTCATCATTAAATGTTTCTGGTATTACCACTTTATTAGGTGCACTTACAGCTGTCTCATCAGTAAATGTATCTGGTAATACTACATTATTAGGACCTGTAACTGGAATGTCATCATTAAATGTTTCTGGTATTACCACTTTATTAGGTGCAATTACAGCAGTCTCATCAGTAAATG
>Ga0194133_10010911_pt1 | contig 10148 bp, 3 predicted proteins | sample TA2KigOf40mmetaG_FD_155448 | JGI IMG/M metagenome (GOLD analysis project Ga0194133, IMG submission 155448) | Freshwater microbial communities from Lake Tanganyika, Tanzania - TA2015055 Kigoma Offshore 40m | ecosystem: Environmental > Aquatic > Freshwater > Lake | place: Tanzania: Lake Tanganyika... | reverse complement strand
GGCGAAGAACTTGAAAATGGGGTGCGTGGGCCCGGCGACGGGGTCGGGCGGCGCGGCGCATCCTCTCGCCTCGAAAGAGTCGTGACGACTGAACGGAAACGGCCGGGGCCGGGAAGCCGCCTCGGCAGGACCGGGCGCGCCCTCCCCGGCCGGTGCGCCGCGCCGCCGTCGCGAACGCCGCGAGAAGGCGCGCGCGCGGCGCGGTCGGTCGGTCGTTCGGGTCGCGGGCGCGCCGAGTCCCGCGGACGTCCCGCGGTCCCGGGACGCCGGGGACGCGGAGCGAGGGCGTACGCGCGTTCCCGTCGGGGCGACGCTCTTCCCCGGAAGACCCGGGGACGCCCGGAGCCCGACGTCCCCGTCGATCCCGGGGGCCGGGTCTCCGTCCGAGGGGAGTGTCGGCCGACCCCGAGGTCGGCGACCCAAAGGCCTCCGGTTTGGGGTTGCTTTTTGGTTTTCCCGACGAGGTCGTGTCCGTCGCTCGTCCGGGCCCGAGGCTCGGTCCGCCGTCCGCGTTGACAAAGAAAAGGGAGCCTTCGGTCGGCGTCGGACGCGTTTCGACCTCGTGCGGTGCCAAGTCTCAAAGTCCGAACTTTTAAGGTTTCGGTGCGCTATAAAAATAGGATTCTGAAAGCAAAGGCGTGTTTCGTCTTGAAAAATGGGCCGTGTGCATTTTTTATCTGCCTCTTTCAGACCTATCTCTCGAAAACGGGCTAGCCGTGTGTCCTTGGAGGCCCTCGCCAAAGAACTGTCGGACCCGACGTCGGGTGGCGGCTCTCGAGAGACGCGACCCGACGTCGGGTGGCGGCTCTCGAGAGACGTGACCCTGTCCGAGCGGCCCAGTTCAGAAGGGGCGAGACGGAACCCGAACCCCCCGCGACAAACGTCCACCCTAAACAACGACCCTCTGTTCGTCTCGACCGCCGCGTATTTTATTTCCGCGTAGCGACCTGTCCTCCTTTGGAACGGGACCCTTTTTCGGGTGGCGTTGAGGTCGGGGAGCCCGAGTCGCATTCCACGGCCAAGGGACATTTGAACGTGTTTTTCAAGTGGCGGTGTAATAAAATTTCCAATTTTACAACGGCGAGTGAAAATTGAGAGCTTGCGAACAAAGGAGAATTGGGAAGAAGAAGAAGAACGTCCATAAAAAAGGACTGGAAACGTGAACGTGCAGTTTTTCTAAAAGCTGGTCCTATTGCCTATAAAAACGGATTCGGCTCAACACTTATTTCTTTTTTATTGACCTACGGTGGCGTTCCATCGGGCACGTTTCAACGCAAAATCAATAAATACGTTTTATTCGTCTCATCATTTCACCATCAAAACAATAAATTTCAAACTCGAAAGTCATTCCGGACTTGTTAAGATAATCGATAAGTTTTGGAGTGCGTGTAAAAAAAATGAAAAGAAGAGCAAATGCAGATAGGATTTTGAAAAATATGTTTTCGAAGATCAAAGAGATCACTCAATAAGAGATAATATTTGTTTTTACGAAGGATCTGAATCGTCGTCGCCGTCCCGCTACCGGTCAAAACAACCTGGCTTGATTTTTGTGGAAAAAAATGAAACTTGAGGGAGAAGAGATCAAAGAGATTCCAAAGATGTCGCATCCAACCTTTTTTGAGAATCATTAGAAATAATGGGTTGGTCTTGTTACATGCTTGTTGATCTTCACTGCCTTTACTTAATACCTAAAACGAACAGATTTGGTTTGATCTGATCTCACAGTTTTGAGGAAAGCGAGGAGAATACTTGATCAAAACATGAGTTTTTGCAAACGGTGTGAGCATAAACTATTGAAAATTGTGCTTTTCTTACAAAGCATAAAGATATACTTTTCACAAAACCCGTCAATTTTAAGACTTTAAGATCTTAGTAGCGAGTTTGCTGGTAGCAGTTATATATACCTACGCTTGCATTGTAGTGTGAGACCGTACTCTTTAACCTGGGAATCTGAGGGTCCGGGGTTCGAACCCCAGCGGCTCCAGGCAACCTTTGACCCTGGGTTGCCAAAAAAAAACCTAAATAATTCCCAGCCAAAAAAAGTGTGCCTTTAATGAAAAGAAAAAAATTTGCAAGGCGTACTAAAAAAGATTAAAAAAACAAAAACGTGTGTCGCGTGTGTTCACAGGTGTTTGCATGATTTCTCTGAAACGGCTTGCGGACAAAAATATACAAAAGAGATTGGTTATTATAATTAAACAGTTCAGTCTCTCTAAGTCTTTTAATTTGGCAAGGAACGTTGTTTGCCACTGCAGATTTCTTGAATACTTGATTAAAACATAAGTTTTTGCAAATGGTGTGAGCATATAAACTATTCAAAATCATGCTTTTCTTACAAAACGTAAAGATTTACTTTTCACAAAACTGACCCTATCCGTCAATTTTAAGATTTTTGTATGCTGCATCAATGTTGTTGCCATTTTTGCAGTTTCTTAAAAAGTGGTGTGAATTCTATGTTGCCATTTATATATCTTAGTAGAGTTATATATACCTACGCTTGCACTGTAGTGTGAGACAGTACTCAATAATGTGCGTCGCGTATGTTCACTGGTGTTTGTACGATTTCTCTGAAACGGCTTGCAAACAAAAACATACAAAAGAGATCGGTCATTATGAATAAACAGTTCAGTCTCTCTAAGTCTTTTAATTTGGCAAAGAACGTTGTCCGCCGCTGCAGATTTCTTACCATTTACTACCCTAGCTTTAGTATCAACCGATACGACATCACACAACCTTAAGATCAATGGTACTAACTTTTAGTTCAGGATACTGACCATCTAGAGAGTAACCCTGTTGTCACCTTGAGCTCTGTTGCATGTATGAAAACAGTCCAAAATTTAAGATAGCATTTCATTTTGTCCTTTTCCCTGACAGTTTAGACCCTTTTGTTACATTTTTTCACTTTCATTTTCAAACACATTGTGTATGTTGGCACTCAGCTGACTCTTTTTGCTGGCGAACCTGCACTATTATAAACTACAAAGTATGCCACGTATGTAGAAGCTGGCCATCATACTTAATAAGGAGACACATGAAATAAGTTATTCTTCAAAAAAAATCATTTCTTGAGTGTCTAGAAAATTTAATCATGTTAAACACTTTAAATCCTGACTGGAAATCCTTTTATTGTGCATTGTGTGTTGAAAGGTTGCCAGAGGTGTCAGGGTTCGTACCCCCAACCCTCAGATCTCCGTCAAGATGCCACGGCCATTAGGCCACGGTGACCCCTAAAATTAGACATTATAATTTTGACAGTAGGAAAAAAATCCTCAGAGACTTGAATTTTTTTTCAGTGTAAAGCAAAAGCTACTTGGCAATAATTTGTGGCTTCTATCTGCTTCTGCTAGAAGGTGCCACTCGTCAAATTAAATTTTCATTCAACTCTTTTTAACGCAGAATGCAGCCGAGACTAGAATAAAAGCAAGAAGAATTCCCAACCAGAAACAGATCAGGCCAAATTGTAATGCGGATTGACAATCAGGAATGGGTGGGACACGCCCATGTCTCAACCAGGTGCAATTAGCCACTTCATTTGGGACTCTGTTCACGTAAATTGATGCTAGATTGGAATCAAAAAGCAGCAACTTTCGCAGAATAATACATGCCAAGTCTGATGGATGCGTTTTCCTCACACCAAAATCGACTTGGTTTTGAAAACCTGACTTATTTTTTTCCTCCACACATCCTTGGACGAAAAATCTACATATATTTATAAATATAAATGAAATATACTTACAACTCGTCTGCGGTTTAGTTGAACAACATGTGAAAAGGAGCTCGTGCCATGCACAAAGCATTTTCTTCGATGCCTCGTTGTTGTTTAGATCAATTTTCTTACACGATTCATTTCCAGACTGGAATATAAGAGATGGAGAGACAGAGAGGTGGAGAGATTGTAGATGAAAATGCTAGTTAAAATGGGCACAAAGTCACCTTGCCTAGACTTTTGCAATCCATTCGATTGGATCGTTTGCATTTTAATGAGTTTAATGAATGAAATTCTCAGGGCCATAAACAGTTTAGCCTCGAGCAACACTTTGATGATTATTTGCTATGAAAGTTACGAAGAATCAACGAAATGTCTCCAACACAGTTTGTTTAAATGTCAGCGATGCTTCGTGCTTCAATGTAGAAGAAGTCCCCTTTTTTTTCTTGATTATGTTCACATAGAGAAAAAAACCTTTTAAAGTTCCAACAATGGCCATTCTTTCAAGTTTTCCATATGACATCATCTCATATTTATGTACAGCCTGATGGTGTCGGCAACTGGCTTAAAAATTAGATCAAAGGCTAGGATTTGATAAAAAAAACCATCAAGCATTTAATGTATCCTTGTGACTTTAATAAAGGTGTTCATCATTAGAAACAAGTTTAATGTCTTGTTTTACTTACAATCCCCTGCTTGGAAGTAAAATAATACAATAGAGTGGAGGGTTATTTTTATCTTTCAAAGTGCGCCTTGCAAAATAAATCATTAAAGGCACACTATAAGGCTGGGAAAATTTTTGTTGGATTTTTTTTGGCAACCCGAGGTCAAAGGTTACCTGGAGCTGCCAGGGTTTGAGCCCCGGACACTCAGATTCCCAGCCTGATGCCATGACCACTTGGCCACGGCAACCCCTAAAATTTTAGCGAATGCGGTAAAAGTTACCTTCATTCCAACGTTAAGTCAAAGGTTGCATTTCCATTGCAAAGCACAATAAAATTACTATTGTAATGAATCTGTTTAAAAGAAAAGAAAAACTGATGATGACTGCCCTAACAGGGGGAAAAACCTCTCCCAGTGGGACCAAGCGATTATGCAGGTGGAAACAATGATGAAGTAGCAAGGGAAAGATACTTTTTTGGCTTCAATTCCTAGCTTATCTTTTGATCTTTTGAATAGCCAATTGAATTTTTAAAACATGGAAACATATCTCAAATGGTTAGATTCAGTTTGAGCTCCAATTTGAAGAAAACATGAAAACCATGTCATGGTGACAAGGCTTGAAGTAGAAGTTTTCTCGTAAGTCATACTAGATGTTACTTGGCTCCTTGTTGATATAAACATTCATCAGAAACTTTGCAAGTGAAAGGGTGTTCCATTTATCCCGGCTAATGGTCATGGCATCTGGCTGAAGATCTGAGGGTCAGGGGTTCGAAGCCCGGCTGGGTTTGAACCCTGACACCTCTGGCAACCTTTGACCCCAGGTTGCCACAAAATGCACAACAAAATAAATAAAATGATTTCCAGCCAGGACTTAAAAAGTGTCTGTCATGATTAACTTCGCTAGACACTCAAGAACAAAAAGATACTTGACCAAAGGTCCAGTGGTTACGTCCCAACATTAAATGTGAGATGTTGTAGTAGGTTGATCTGATGCGGGCCTAGAATCTGAAAGAACAAGAATCAGGCCAGACTTCTATTCTGTAAAAATAACAGGGAAGGCAAGAGAGGTAACAATTCTTTTCAGCTCTTTATACTTATTGACAGCTTTTTTGTTAAGAAACTGAGTGGTGCTGACTTTACAACAAATTCCTGTCACTGAAAGTTGTGTTTTGCAATCACTTGATTGTATTTTTTTTGATAATTAAGAGTCAAAGATGAAGAGACAGTTAATTTTTAATCAAGTTTCTGCACAACAATCAATCCTGACTGAGATAATCATCTACTGAAAAATGATGAATTAAGGCAAATCCAGGGGTCAGAGATTTTGCCCAGACCGGGGATTGAACACCAGTCTCCCAGTCAGATGCTCTATTCAGGTCAAACTTACATCTTCTTATATTTTGAATGAACAGCTTGTTAGCATTTCAGGACATTTGAAGCAGGAGTTCAGTGATCAATTGTATTTGGGGAAGGGTTGCTCTCTAAACTAGTTTCGATCCTTTGTGGGCAATCTTCAAATATTACTATTTAGACTGTCTTTGATTTTGTTTGTTTGAATGCTGTCAACAACCACTAGAACATTATATAGCTGTAAAAGAGAAGAAAAGTCCTGGTTTTAAACAATCCACATAAAGTTGAACACAATTAAATATTTTGCAATTTTTTTGTGTGTGTTAAGAGGAAGCCCATGAAGTTCTTTTTACATTTTTACGTGAATGTAGCTAGTTTTAAGACATCGTAAAGGTGGTAAGCAAGACAAGTCATAACAATTCTATTTTCAAACGCAAAACAATTTTAATTTTGTTTTATTTCATCGTTTTGTCTTCTAGCTTGTCTTTTATTTACCAAAAACACGTATGACTCTGCATTCATTCTTGCAAAAAAAGCCTTTTTACATTTTACACGAAGGATTTTCAAACGAAAAACTTTTTTTTTCAATTAGAAGAATTTTTTATCGATGTGTAGCTATAAAATCATGTCAGAATTAATATCCATTCGGTGAAAATGTGAAAATCGGCGTCCGTCAAGCGTGTTTTTTTTTGTTTGAATACATTTCAAAGAATATAATAATGTTGATATTCCAGGAACATGAAATCGTAAGAGAAGATATAAAATCTATGTATTATTGGTGTCCATTTAAATTACATTTTGGTGATGAAGTTATAGATTTATAGATGTTAGAAAAAAAAATATCTCGATATAAAACCAACGGAAATTGCTTAAACATTTTGCTGAGTTTTGATGGTGGATCAACTAAAAGCTTGACAACAAAATTTCACGGTTAAAGTTTAGGTTTCAAAATTTACATGCTCTATCCGTGACTAACTTGACCAATATCCGCCTAAAACACCCTCTTCTTGTCACATTGCTTTCCAAAATAATAAAACAGGTTTTTTATTTCAACTTTACTATAAAATTTTCTTCATGAATATTGAGAATGAGATCTTAAAGTGTTCCGAATCAAATTTATTGTTTCAAACTTTGATATTGGAAAAAAAAGCTTAGCTATATGACTATCGACTCAAATATTTATTACACAACCACACTGACTTTTTCGTCGGACAAAAAATCATCATCATATAAGTCATCGAAAACCTCAGCTTAGTCATTTTTTTTGCTTTGCTGTACGTCGAAGCTTATCATGCAAGAGTATTTAATTGCTCAAAAAACATCCAAAAAAAGACTGTTATTGATAAATGACAAAAACCAGACTGTTTCGAGTTAGTGATGAATATTTTCCGAAATAACACTTCTGCAGGCTGTACAAACTTGAAGGGCTGCTGACTGACTGATGTAAAAAATATTCAATAAACCCCAGACAAATGAAGAAAAAAGCCTTTTTCATGTCTTCCCACAATTCATCATTTTTACTACTTGTTTAATTAATGTTTGGGGTTTTTTTTTCAGTTTCAATCAACATAAATGCCTCGTTTTTGCCAAGCTGGAAGTCTTTAATGATTTTGTCTCAACATTTTTCTTCATTCGATTTCTCTTCTTAGTTCATCGATGCACCTTTTCTCTCTTTCAACCATGTTAAATGGCATTCATTCTAAGACTTTTATTTAATACCAAATGATCTCTTTGTGATAAGAAGTTTGTGTGACATTCACCATCATCGTGGCTTTGGACTTTTACCAATCCTTCCGCCGCACTTTGACAAAATGTTCTTTAACCATTAGGTCAAACTGATAATGATTCAGTTTTCTTGATAGTCAATATAATGCTGTAGCTTATCGCAATAACAGTGTTGGCAAACAGAAAACAGGTTTCAATTCTTTTTTGTAAACGAGTAGAGCAACAACTTACATCCCCTTTTAAACTGGTTAAAGTATGACAATTGATGTGGGGGGAAGCAATAGAATTCACCAAGCCCGACAAAATCTTAACTTCCTCACACTTGATTCACAAATATTTTTGACAAAATAACTAACTGAAAAATTCAGCTCAGTTAGAAACTGTCAAGTAAAAAACCTACATGGTTTTTATGACTAAAACAAGTTCTTTTCTCATTTCAAATCAGACTTATCACAAGTTTTTTTTATCATTAAAAAGTTACACTGTCTGGAGAAAGTATTGGTTTTTTTTCAATGAAAACTTTCCAAAATGAATGCATTTTTTATTTTGCATCACATTTCTATTTAATGACTCATTGAAGAAAAATGAATGAATCACATTAAAATTCTTTTCAGCCATAAACATAATGATTTTAAGGTTTCAAAAATAGACTTTGCCTAAAAATAAAAATCAGTCTTTCTTTTTGACCTCTTTTTGACCTCTTTGAGCTCTTTTGATTTTGTCTGAAAGGCAAGTTCATTTTTCAAGTGCTGTTTGTTGCTAATTGTATGTACATTTCTGGCAAATATTTATCCTCTTATTGAAAGGGTTTAGCTTTCCTTGGATAGTTTTACTCCAATTAAAAAGCAGATCCAGAACATTCTTGAAAAACTAAAACAAATTTCTTTTTCGGACATTGTTATCTTTTGACTTTATAAATCTCTGAGCATCGAAGTTCAATAATTAGCCGAAGAGATATACATTCCCATATAACTTGTCGGTGGCAAGATCTTTATCAGGAAGGAAATTCGATCTCTTATCACTGGCGGAGAAGTTATCGTTCTCCTCATCAGAATCAAATTTCAAACGGAAAAGAACTTTTAAACTATAGCATTGGGGTTTGACAATCGTACAGCTACAAAATGAATAAACATTAATTAGACACTTTCCAAGTGTTGCCAATTATGAACATGAGATTCAAAATGTAAATACAAAAAAAACCTGTCTTCCTTCTGAAAAACTCAGCCCTTTCTTCCCTCTATTTATTTCAACTTCTCTATATGTAATTTATATAACCTAAAAATTCGTAAAGACTTCCTTTGATAGGAAAAAAAAGATAATCATCTGGGACAAATTTACTGCGATAATCTCAATCAACTGGTGCCAAGCTGGAAAAAAAGGGTTGCTCATACTCACATTTCCATCTCTGCATATCAAATACAAATAAATGTAATGTACAATATTTCCAAATCTTTTTCTACTTTCCAAGACAGCAAATGAGTCAATTAATGACAGCTGAGGGTGAAAGAGGTCTAGTTACCTCACCTGCCATTTTCAAATCGTGTTATTTCATTTCCATAATTGACCATTTAAACAGTTCGTGAGTGTCAATAATTAACATTACATGTTAGAGTAGATTTATTCCTGGCTATTCAGAAAACCTCATGAAATTCAGATTGTGTATTTGACTTGAGATTGAATTTTTTCACATATGGAGGAATATGGTCGTTACTCATCCCAGGTGTGATTGTTTTACTCTCCCATCACTCTTTTAAACCTTCGTTTCAATTCATTAGGAAAAAAGTCTCCATTCTCACGTGATTCTTTCCGACATTCATTCGTCAATTGGGGATTTACAGAAACGATTTCGACAAACAATCCATGCGACCGGCCGAAAGCAAACAGAAAATTCTTTTGGAAATTATTTAAAGAATGTCCAGCAGAAATATCTGCTAAAACTTGGAAATCGTTTAACGAGGAAACGTCTTCATTTTCTGAAAAGAAAATTATTTCACCCGGCTTATTGGGCTACAGCTAATATCAATACGGAAATAATGGGGGGGTTAGCGACGATTGATACTAAACTAGAAAAATATTTTAACGGGTTTAAACTGTATTTTTTTTCGTCTGCCATTTGTACAAGTCAATGTGCATGATGACAAAAAAATCTTCTATTTGATGTTGTTTTTTTTTAGTTGTATAACAAAGAGAGAAATTGAGGAAGTAATTGAAAAAGGTACTAATGATAAGGACATCCTGGATCAACAATCAAAATGAAACGAGACACATCACAGGGATTATAAAAAGTTTTAGATGATAAAAGTTTAAATGGACGAAGTTCGTGCTTTTTTTCCTCTTTGCCTTCACATTTTGAAAACCTCAAAGATAAGGAGCAATTTTTCATTGGTTAAACTTGAATTTATCGGACACTGAAAGCCAAACATGAGAGGAGAAGAAGGAGAGGGACGAGAGGTTGACTTGGGTGTGGGGTGTGGATGGAGACCTAGCCATGGTGGAGGTGGAGGACACACACTGGGTAAGGGTGTCGTTCACACTTGCTTGCTTGCAGATATAGCGCTACTTCTTAAAAAGTCCAACTCTAATTAGGTGTAGCATGAAAAATTTTAGCAAAAAGTCCAACTCTAATTAGGTGTAGCATGAAAAATTTTAGCTAGGTGCGAAGAATAGATTTTGGCCATGCAAAAAAAATTGTCCCCGGAGTTGT
>Ga0194133_10010909_pt1 | contig 10149 bp, 6 predicted proteins | sample TA2KigOf40mmetaG_FD_155448 | JGI IMG/M metagenome (GOLD analysis project Ga0194133, IMG submission 155448) | Freshwater microbial communities from Lake Tanganyika, Tanzania - TA2015055 Kigoma Offshore 40m | ecosystem: Environmental > Aquatic > Freshwater > Lake | place: Tanzania: Lake Tanganyika... | reverse complement strand
GGTAATGGTCAAAGACGTCGGGTTTCTCATGTGTTAAAGTATCCTTGATGTAATCAAGTTTTTTTAGGAGGCCATTTCCACAGTTCCAGTACAGTATTTTAACCATTCTAAAAGTTTGTAAAAAAAATGAGATCACTTTAAATAAAAAAAGTTTATGTTCACGATAAAATTAGCATTCAATTCAATTGCAATTTGTGAAAATAAAGTAATATTCAATAATGATTTAAAATCTAAAAGTTGAGCTAATGTTTCTTAATTGAAATATGATACTGATTCACTCAATTAGTCTCTTCCAATCTCCAACCATCATCACATCCAAAGACAGCTCCTTGACCACAACTTTTACGTAGACGGCCCATTCAATCGATTCTGGACTCTCGCATTTCTTCCTCAAGTGACCTCCACTGAAGCACTTGTTGCATTGCAAAGGTTGGCCTGCATATCGTATCATCATTTTTCTTCCAAAGGCAGGCAGAACTGAAGGAACATGCTTTCTGAGCTTCATGACACACGAAATGTCATCAGATCTGACCTCGTCCTCACACTTTGAGTCGACCACAAACGCAGATTTTCTTACTACCGTTCCAAAAAGAGAAAGCCACGAGTCAACTTGTTCTGGCTCAAGTTTGAAGCGAGTCTTGGTGACGGTGACAAGCACTTCTTCTCCAAGTTTAGGTGGGGGAGGCTTGGGCAACACAATTTCTCCTTCAAGCACTCCAACTCCTTCGAGATGAAACTTAAAGTTAGGTTTTGCTTCGTTCCTGTCAATTGGTTCGTTTAGACGAAAATCCAAGCAGAAAGGGAGTCCCGGAATCTGGACTAGGCTGACACCAAACAATAGTTCTTTAGCTTGCAATAAGCCTTTTTTCCATACCTCACACCCTTGTTGACGGTCTAGTGCTCCAATAAACGGTTCACCATTCTTTTTTGTGATTCTATATGTGACATCTTTTGTTAGAACAGGTTCATACATTTCAGCTGAGATGAATGAGGCGTCAGCGTCAGATGATGAGTCTCTCTCCAGGATTTTGGCTTTGACTTTAACTGATAGGCACGGTGAGTTTGCTTTGCGTTTTGATTGCACTACCATAATCTTTCAAACTGAGAAATCAGAGTTTGCAAAAGTTTTCGTGAAGTAAATAAAAATAAAAACGGCACTTAGTATCGGCATTTTTTTGCTTGTGTTTGCATCGGCGATTTTTCGTGTATCGGCGATTTTTCGGCGATATTTCGGCGATTTTTCGGCGATATTTCGGCGATTTTTCGTGTATCGGCGTCCTCAATCTAGCACGAAGATGCATACACCGGCTCACATCACCGTGGCACCGGTGCACAGAGCAACTACGTGCACTACACAATGTTCAGACAAAAGTGTTCCTTGCTGTCAAAAGTAGGCGGTTCAAGGGTCATTGTTGTTGATGATGAGAGACCTCTGGTGACTGATTTTTGAAGCTTTGAAAATTTGCAACTTTTCTGAGTCTTTTTGCACCAATCCAGGACACTTTGCTGATGAAAATTGTACGAAACACAACCTCTGGGCGTTCACGAACAAATTGACACCAAAATCAGTAAGTATTTCGATCTGCGTCCTTCAAAAACTTAATTTTCTTGGGAGCCAAGGAAAAACGTGCCCTCTTGGCTTCGCTTCCCATGCATGATGACCTTCTCGATCAAAAAAGCTCCAAAACTGAACTGCTGATGGGTGGAATTTGAGCCATGTTAGAGGACTGGGAACAAAAAAAAGGGGTAGCAATGTGAAGGAGGCATGTAAGAGGAGGTATTTTTTGTTGTCGCCAGGAAGGTTGTGTCTTTTGCAGGCGGTAGACATAGAGATGGGATACATAGAGCAAGCCTCCCTGCCCACACATGCAACGCTGCAGGGAAAATTTGCACCTTAGTAAATTTAGGTGCTCCAACAGCTCAATCTGTGCGGCCTAGCTGGGTCAGCTGTTGGTACACCACCTCTATGATTTTTTGGTCAGGAAAGCTTGAAGTTGCTTTTGATGGACATGTAAATAAACTGAACATATGCATTAAAACCCTACTGGAAAAATGATTCCTAGTTTGGGCAAAAATACACATAAGTGGCATGCAGGTACAGCATTATAGAACTGTTTAATAATGGAATTGTATCTTTTTTCTCAAAATGTCCTAATAAATTCCACAATTTACCTATAGTTCTATTTACTTCAAAAATTGTTCCAAACACAGTCAGTTTTCAGCTATGAAAATAACTTAAACAAAGTAAATAGTTATGGTACCTGTAAGGATTTGTTTATTGCTTTATCACTGCTGAATGGTATCACAGTAACCAGCACTCAAAAAAATATATGTGTCTGCAGTTTTGGGTGGGAATCTATTGTTCATGAGTTTGGACCCAAGAATTCAGTAACCTTTAAATCTGTGGTTGCAGAAAAATATAAGTTAAATGAATTGAAATTACTTTAAAGAGATTTTCTTTTTTATAACGCTCACCATCCCTGGCCACTAACCTGGAAAAGATTGCTGGTGGAGATGAAAAAGTCATAAAATTAATAGGCCAATAGCTCCCATATTAATCACTTCAGAGGCATGAATCTTGCAACTATTTAAATGTACAATTTCATAGCAAAATAATCCAATCTCAATTTTTATCTACAAGTTATTCCAAATTTATTAATACTTCAATCTCTAAAGATAAATAGAAATATATGTTTCATTGCTCAATTTTCATTTTTCAAGTCCATAGATTTTAAATCTTTTATTTGATGGTTGCTCATGACTAAAAGATGACTCATCCAGCCTAGTCAGGAGGAAATAAATTGCACGAAAAAAACCTGTTCCAGCCAGGGGAACTTTCATTTAAGACTAATTCAAATAAACCAGAAATTTGGTTGGCAACCCATCTAGAACATCCGATTTAGTCTAATTTTTTTTTAAAAAAAATCAATTGCTACAGAAAATTTTGGTCAAAGGATTTAAATTAGATTTAGTTTATGGAAGAGGTTTAACAAAGGTGTGACTTGAATAAAATGACCTCATATACAGAGTCACATTTATAATTTGATGCATAATTTCTTGATATTTTTTCCACGTGCATGAGGTGCATCACACAAAAAAGTTATATTTATGTATTTTTTACCAAAGTTAATCTTCAAATAGTATTTTTACAGCCTGTTTTTAGAGTTGTTTAGGTGAGGTAATAATCACAATGTGGGGAAAGTGACAAATACTTTACCAGAATTAATATTTTTGAGAACAGATTGAATCTGTAAGATCTGGTAATAAATACAATTACAAATCTCTGCATTTATTTTCAAAATAAGTGTATCTTGCATGACCTAAAAACATTAATTAGAAATATTCGTTGAGTAGTTGTAGGTTAGGTTAGGTGCCATGGTGCTAAAATATTTTTCAAACATTATTTTTGCACTTAAACTAAGAAAAGTTATTTTTCATAGAAACTGATCAAAATCAGAACAGGGTTACATCAAGCCTAATTGACTTTTGAGAAATTTTTACAGTGTGTGAGGGGTCAAGTTTTCAACCTTGGATAAAGTATGATCTTGTCGCAGTTGTTCTCAGGTTGTGAAAAAGGACTTATTGTTTCCTTCTTTGCTTCCAAAGATTTTTTGTTTTTGATCAAAATGGTAAGAGCAAGGCATTGTAAGATTTTAAGAATTTTTCAATTGAAATTTTATTCTTAGACTTTGTCATTTCATCAACTTCTCATCTAAAATTACTTAGTTACAACCTAGATTTTATCATTTGAACTTCAAAAGTATGGATATAACAAGCTTATGAATGACAAAAGTGTCCTTTGGATTTGGTTGGGTCTCCAAGACTTTCAAAAATTTTAAAGGATTTTGATTTTCAGAGGGAATGTATTTCTGTTCACATTGGCCAGGCTGGTTGCCAAATTGGAAATGCATGTTGGGAATTGTACTGTTTGGAGCATGGCATTCAGCCTGATGGTCATATGCCCTCTGACAAGTTAGGAACTGATGATTCCTTTACAACTTTCTTTGCTGAAACGGGAGCTGGAAAACATGTGCCTAGAGCTGTTTTCATTGATCTGGAGCCATCAGTTATAGATGAAGTGAGAACTGGCACATACAAACAGCTCTTCCACCCAGAGCAATTGATTACTGGCAAAGAAGATGCTGCAAACAACTATGCAAGGGGACACTATACAATAGGTAGGTTTGAATTAAAGCTATGACAATGTTAAAAATTGAAAGAATCAATTTCAATAATTGTAGGAAAGGAAATTGTTGACTTGGTCCTTGACAGAGTAAGAAAACTTGCTGATCAGTGCACTGGGCTTCAAGGTTTCTTGCTCTTTCACTCCTTTGGAGGAGGCACTGGATCTGGTTTCACCTCCTTGCTGATGGAAAGGCTCTCAGTTGACTATGGAAAAAAGTCTAAGCTTGAGTTTTCAATTTATCCAGCTCCTCAGGTGGCAACAGCGGTAGTTGAGCCCTACAATGCCATTCTTACAACTCATACTACACTTGAGCACTCAGACTGTGCCTTCATGGTCGACAATGAAGCAATTTATGACATTTGTCGTCGCAACCTTGATATTGAGCGCCCAACATATTCTAATCTTAACAGGCTGATTGGCCAAATTGTATCATCAATCACGGCTTCCCTAAGATTTGATGGTGCTCTCAATGTTGACCTTACAGAATTCCAGACTAATCTGGTACCTTATCCAAGAATCCACTTCCCACTTGTAACTTATGCACCTGTTATCTCATCAGAGAAAGCTTATCATGAGCAACTCTCTGTCTCTGAGATCACAAATGCCTGCTTTGAACCAGCTAACCAAATGGTTAAGTGTGACCCACGCCATGGAAAATATATGGCTTGCTGTTTACTCTACAGAGGAGATGTTGTTCCTAAGGATGTGAATGCAGCAATTGCTAAGATCAAGACTAAGCGATCTATTCAATTTGTTGATTGGTGTCCTACAGGTTTCAAAGTTGGTATCAATTATCAGGTGAGATCCAAAAGTAGAAACACAATGTAGAAAAATTTATCATCAAAAATACTTTTGAAATAGCCCCCAACAGTTGTACCTGGAGGTGACCTAGCCAAGGTTCAGCGAGCTGTCTGCATGCTATCAAATACCACAGCTATAGCTGAAGCCTGGGCTCGTCTGGATCACAAGTTTGACTTGATGTATGCCAAACGCGCCTTTGTTCATTGGTACGTTGGTGAGGGCATGGAAGAAGGAGAGTTCTCAGAGGCCAGAGAGGACATGGCTGCTTTGGAAAAGGACTATGAAGAAGTTGGCCTCGACTCTGTTGAGGCAGGTGCTGATGATGGCGGAGAATATTAGAAAAAAGGACAAACAAATCATCAAAACTATAACATGACTACTCTAAAAGTAGTTTATCTTTTTAATATCCTTAAAAGACATTGATGTATCTTAACAAAAGCAGATTTGATTGACAGGTCCTGTGAAAAATTCATATCTGTAAATTTAACCAAATAATCTGAATAAATATGTTTTTCTAACAAGAAATGGTTAGGAATGCAGTGGAGCTTAACATTGATGATTGACCCCTTCCCAGTAATTTTTTCTTAACTAGAATTACAAATTAGGTTGAACCTGATGTTCAAGATTCTCAGGAAGTTGAAGAAAGACTGCTCTAGAGATTAATTCCAACCAGGGGGCCTTAGTACTAGGCTTGGACAATACCTCAAACATTTTAAAACTTTAAACTTGGTGGAGCTGGTCAATGTGGTTTAGAGATATACTGGCTCTATATAAAACCTTTTATCTGCTTGAAACATTGAAAAGTTAATATTTTCTGAAAGTAAAACTAGGAAACTTTCCTTTCTGGCTTTAATATATTTTTTAATCTTGCAATTTAAATCATTCAAGATTTTTTTGGTCCCAGACGAGATCTATATCATGTGTTTTTTATTCCAAACTGGGGTCTAGATTGGGGTCAGAGGTTTCAAGGTTTTAACCCATGATTCCCAGATACCAGTTGCTTTAGTGACCTCGCATTTTCATTTGTAATCTTAACGTTTCAACTAACCATCACCTTCCCATTTATCATTTAAAAGAGAACTACAGTGAATTGAAAGAGACATTTAACTTCCTCTATAAAAGTGCTCTTAAGTTGAACATTTTCAAGCATAATAGATATACCCAGAGCGATGAAGTGAAAAACAGCTCTGAGATTGTAAGAGAGAGGGGGGAAGGAACCCAATACCATAGCCTTTCTTTAGAATCTATACCTGCTCATCATTTGAACCTTTTGAGCATTTCTAAATTGCAAACCAGTTTTAATTTGTGCCTGGTTGTGAGGATTAAGGTAAAAAGACACGAAGCAAAGTTGAAAATGCTGACTGAAAACTTAAAGAAATCATCACGATGTTCCCACAAAAAAATTTGCATTGGTATGATAAATATTTAAAGTTGACTTTTGCATTAAGTGATGTGAATATAAGCCTCTAAAAAGATTTTAAAAAATTAATTAACTTTGAAGAGTATTAATTTAAGATAAATATTAACTTCGATCTCTGCCGAAAATAGAATTCAAAAAACCATCTGATTTTAATCCAATTTGAGAAGTATGTACTTGTCTTTTTTAAATTGTCTGTCCTACATCTTCCTGTTGGAATTACTTAATTTTCAGGTATTTTTACCTTTCTTGGACTTTTGTTTCTTTTTGTTGGAATCATCACGTTTTTATTTTTCGGCAAGGTCTTGGACACCATCATCAAATCGGTATTTTTCCCTGTAGTTATCATATGTATACATAAAGTATTTGAACAATTTGAAAAACTTTATGATTTTTAATTTTTCTTTTTTTTAAACAGATCAAAAAGTATATTTCTAATATTAAAATACCATCATTCAATAAAAAACTTCTAGAAGACTAGATTAAATTAATCATTTCTAATGTTTTGTCTGCATGAATCTTTTTTTCCAACACACATTCAACAGTTATCTGATTTTTCGACAATCATTACGTTTCAGTAGATTTTTAAGATCAAGATTGAATAAAAAGATTGTCAGAAATGGTTAGTATTGCTTGGAAGCTCAAGAAATCTTTCCAAAACTCTGAAATTGTATTTATTGATCAAACATATTAATCAACTTGATTGGATTTGCCAGAAAATTCCCTTGAAGGAAGGAAATGAAATGACCTTAGCGTGGCTTTCCCCACCATTAAAGCCTCTTCTACAAATTTACTTTTTCAACGTTACGAATCCTGACGGATTTCTAAAAGGTGAAAAGCCAAGGCTGGTTGAAGTCGGACCATTTGTGTATGAGTAAGTGAAAGTTTTTTGTTTGAAAGATCAAGAAAAATCTAAATGTCCCCAATACCTTTCCTGATTATTTATTCAACGTGCCTCACCATACGGCCATCTTATTCTTGCGATTGCCACAAATTTAAATTCACTCTGTACTTATTTAAAACAGTTGTGAGAATGTGAATAGGCTCAGATTTCTTATGTTTAACTTGAGTATTCAAGTTTAAAAATATTTAGATTTTGATTATAGGGAGAAATGGCATAAGCTGAATGTAACATGGTTAAACAACGGCACTGAGGTCGAATATGTCCCTACAAAGACATACTTTTTTAGAAAAGATTTATCAGTAGGGCCTGAAAGCCAGGTTCTGATGTTGCCAAATATTCCGATGATCGTAAGATTAATTTCATTTTTGAAGTGTTTAGTATCAAATTAAGAATTTGCCTTTCTGAATATTTTTTAGTTTGCACTCATATCACAAAAAGATTCTGACCTTTTCCTGAAATCTGCCCTTGGAGCTATGTTGGAAATTTTGAAACAAGAAATATTTGAACCTCTCACTGTGTCAGATGTAAGTAAGACTAAAAAAATTGATTTGAATTTCATTCAAGGTTCAACTCTTTAGGGGTTCCACTCTATCAATATAAATATTTTTCCTTTAACATGGCATCCGATTTTTTTGCTTAGCATAAGTGCTTTAAATCATGCTTAATGTTAAAATAGTCATAATTTGTGATGAGTAGGTTACTTTAATAGTTGAATCTTGTTCTAGTCTGTTAGGACAACAACACACAATATTATCATCTTGAAAATTACAGATTCTATGGGGCTATGAACATCCCCTTGTCAAACTTGCAAAAGAAGTCTTGCCTCTTCAAAAAAGGTTCCCCTTTGATGAATTTGGATTTTTTGTTGGGGTAAGGCTATTCAGTGAATCAGGAAAAAGATATTCTACTTCTAAATGCTTAGAGTCTATAATTTAAAGTCTCAGTCTTTGGAGAGATACTTTTTGCAGTTTGTTATTTCAGAAAACAACAATCTTTAAAGGATTCATTGCCTATTACACTTTTTATCTTATGCAATGATATTAAAAGCAAGCAGAAAGTCTACAAATACCATAATCAAATGAATGATTCATTGTTTTTATGAGGATTCATTGTCTGCCATAGAAAAATGCAAGCACAATTCAAGGCCTCTTCAGAGCAAAAACAGGCATCAACAATCTTAACGAAACCGGACAGCTAATTTCATTCAATGGGAATGAGAAGCTAAATTATTGGAAAGAGGGAAGCTGCAATGAAATTAGGCACATGGACTTTTTCTAAGTTAGGTAGTTTGTTTAAAAAAATTAACCAATCATTTCTTATTTAGAGGATCTGACGGGTCTCTCTTCCATCCTGACCTCAGCTACAATGAAACTGTCTACATTTTTGCAAAGGATTTATGCCACTCTATCCCTTTGATATTTGATAGTGAAGTCTATTTAGATGGACTTCCTGCTTACAGGTTAGTTTTTCTTTATAACCAAGAAAATTGGCGTATATATTGCCATCAGGACTTAAAATTAAGGCACTTTTGGCTTAATACAAACTCTTCTTTTCAAGTTTTACCAACTAACCACAATGCTTTTAAAATACCAAATTGGGCAAAATGTTACGTCCCATTTTCTAATTTTTACAATATATGGATAATGATCAGACCAAAATTAAAGCTATGAATGAATTAACTTTTAGATTTGTTCCACGACCAGATTTGTTTAACCATAGTGATAGAGACCCATCAAAAGACTGTTTCTGCATGGCTGAAGAAGGCTGTCAAAACTTTCCAGCTGGTTGGTTACAAACTTGCGAAATATTTCAATCTTTTTAATTTGGACTTTATTCCTAAAGGTCTTTTCAATATGTCTGCATGTCAGTTGGGATCACCAATCATGATATCTTGGCCACATTTTTTTCAGGTTGGATTTGGTTTATTTTTCTGAATGTTTTTTTTGAAGCTTATAATTTCATTCATTCTAGGGTGATAGAGTACTTATTGATGCTGTTGAAGGTTTAAATCCAGACAAAGAAAAGCATCAATTTTTTATTGATATTCAACCGGTATGTTTTTCAGTCAAATATCAAGCGTTATTTGATAAAAAATATTATTTCTTCAGACCCTGGGAATCACCATGAGGGCTGGAGTAAAAACTCAAATCAATATCGCAATGAAAGAATCGCCTGAAATGCCACAAGCAGAGGGTTCATTGTTATTTTCTTTATGATTAAAAGATCTTAAATTAAACTCTTGATTCCTTAAATTTAAAGGTCTACGAGATCTGATTTTTCCAGTTCTCTGGATTTCAGAGGGAATTGATGAAAACAGCAGCCAAGGCACAATTGAAACGTTGAAAAAGGCAGTACTTGTTCCTGAACTTCTGAAAAATGTATTGTGCGTAAATACTTCATAAACACACATAATAGTTTTCTAAGAGGTATTATTTTTAACTTTTCAGATATACATCTTGCTTTGCAATCGGCTCATTGATGTTACTTTCAGTTGGAATCTACTTAGCCTTTAGAATTTTGAATCGTGAAGAGAAAGAATCAGGGAAAATTTAAAATATGCAAGACTTTTTTTCTAACATTAATGATTGATAGGATCACTATGAGCTACTAAGATAAAATTTAAAAAATTACCAAAATAAAAGTTATCACCAGAATATTTATATTCAACTGGTTGAAGTACTTCACATCTGTGTAGTGAAGAGCAGGCAATGGTTCATAAATAAGTTTGTATTTGACAGTTTATTCATCGCCAAACTTCTGACCTGCAAAATAAATAAGTTTCCCGGACCTGAGCGACCTTTGACCTCAGATTTCAAGAACATCAGTAGCACTGCCCCAGCC
>Ga0194133_10010908_pt1 | contig 10149 bp, 9 predicted proteins | sample TA2KigOf40mmetaG_FD_155448 | JGI IMG/M metagenome (GOLD analysis project Ga0194133, IMG submission 155448) | Freshwater microbial communities from Lake Tanganyika, Tanzania - TA2015055 Kigoma Offshore 40m | ecosystem: Environmental > Aquatic > Freshwater > Lake | place: Tanzania: Lake Tanganyika... | reverse complement strand
TCCGGCCGGCCGGCATGACATCACGTTTGAAAACTCGCAGGCGCGGGAGCGCACCCAGATCCTCATGGATCTGGCCAATCGGGAGGGTGGCTTTGTCTTGGGGACCGGGGATCTTTCCGAGGCCGCTTTGGGCTGGTGCACCTTCAACGGCGACCACATGTCCATGTATCACGTGAATATCGGGGTGCCGAAAACGCTGGTTCGCTACCTGATCGACTGGTGCGCGGACGAGGAGTTTGCCGGCGCCCCGGGTAAAATCCTGCACGACATATCCGCCACGCCCATCAGTCCCGAGCTGCTGCCCGTCGACCGCCGGGGTCGCCAAAAGCAGAAAACCGAAAGCACCATCGGTCCGTATGAGTTGCATGACTACTTTCTTTACCATTTTGCCCGCTTTGGGCTGGGGCCTTCCAAAATCGCCTACTTGGCCGGCGTGGCTTTTGCCGGGAGGTATGACCGCCCCGTCATTCTCCGTTGGCTTGAGGTGTTTCTGCGGCGCTTCTTTTCCCAGCAGTTCAAGCGTTCCGCCATGCCCGACGGCCCCAAGGTGGGCTCCGTGGCTCTTTCTCCCCGGGGCGACTGGAGGATGCCGAGCGATGCGGAGGCCGCCTCGTGGGTAAAAGACCTGGGCAAAAAGAAATAAAATAAGGCGCACCTAATCTCAGGCCCACACGGCTTGCCAAGAATGTCTAAATCCCCACTTATGTTGGCCTACAAAAAACCATGAGCAAAACTTCCCACCCCAAATCCTCCATCTTGGTCACCGGTGCCGGCGGCTTCATCGGCGGCCATCTCGTGGCCCACCTGCGGAGGCAGGGCATCAAGAATCTCCGGGCCGTGGATATCAAACCTTTCTCGGAGTGGTATCAAAAGTTTGATGATGTCGACAACCACCAACTAGATCTGCGGGAGTTGGAGGCGTGCCGAAAGGCCGCCCAGGGGATGGAGTGGATCTACAACCTGGCCGCGGACATGGGCGGCATGGGCTTCATCGAGCTTCACAAGGGCGAATGCATGCTCTCCGTGCTCATCAACACCCACATGCTGATGGCGGCCAAGGAGGCGGGAACGAAGCGGTTCTTCTATGCATCCTCCGCCTGCGTGTATGCGGCTGACAAACAGACCACGACGGAGAATCCGGGACTCAAGGAATCCGACGCGTATCCGGCGATGCCCGAGGATGGGTACGGGTGGGAGAAGCTGTTCAGTGAGCGGATGTGCCGGCACTTCCGGGAGGATTACAAGATTGAGACCCGGATTGTCCGCTATCACAACGTCTATGGACCCCATGGAACCTTCGATGGGGGTCGGGAAAAGGCGCCGGCGGCGATCTGCCGAAAGGTGATTGAGGCCCAGAAAAACAAGACCGGGGAGATCGAGATTTGGGGGGACGGCCAGCAGACCCGAAGCTTCATGTACATCGATGACTGCATCCAAGGCTCGACGGAGATTATGGAGAGCGATATCCGGGACCCGATCAACCTGGGCAGCGCAGAGATGGTTTCCATCAATCAGCTAGTAGACATCGCGGAAGGAATCGCGGGGGTGAAGCTGAAGAGAAAGTATAACTTGGGCGCCCCCAAGGGCGTGCGGGGGAGGAGCAGCGACAATGCCCTTATTCAAAAACTGATGGGCTGGGAGCCGAATACGAAGCTGAAGGATGGCCTGAAAAAGACGTATGAGTGGATTCAGGCGGAGATGGACGCGGCAGGCTCTGCCAGAGTCTCCGTGGTGAATCGGAGCTAGCTGACTAGCCATGAGCTTGGCTCCAATTGCCGCCCTTGGTTAAGGCTGGGGCCGATGGAATCACTCTGTCGAGAGCTACCTGTCCGAGTTTTGCGAGCTTAGACAAAATGCACTATTCATAAATAATTTGGGCATGCTTTTCTGCCACTCGGCTGCGCCCTTAGTTATACAATTATAAAAAATACTAATCAGAGGCTAGCAAAATTCAAAATTAAACTAACTTGTTTTTACTTAGGCTTTGACAAGTTTGCCTAAATAAAAGCCTTAGCGGGTTTGTAAAAATTATCACGATCGCTACCACCGGTGCACAAGGACGGTTGGCAAAAGCCTTGATAAGTTATTTGAGACAAAAGAGCGTCATCCTAAGGGCCTATTCACGATCGCCCTCACCTGGGGATTGGGAGTTGGCTAAACTCCCTCGAGACATAAAACAAGGTAAAATAAATGTTATTCTTCACCTTGCTTGGAGTGTTGTGCCAGCAGAGGCCGAACTAGATCCTGCAGGTCAATGGCGGGACGACCTGCCCCAACTTAGCGGGCTGCTCGACGCCATCGCCGAAAGAAACTATCGAAGCGAAACGCCGGTACATTTGATTTTTTTTTCATCGGGATCTGTTTATGGAGAAAGAAGGAACAACATCCCCATATTTGAGGAGTTTCATCCGCGGGTCCCAAAGGGCATTTACGCCCGGGCCAAAGCCGAGGCCGAAGATATGATTTTAAAACATGTCCCCAAAGGGTTGAAGGCAACGATTTTGCGGGCAACCAATGCTTATGGGTTTCCCCAGAAGGAGGTAAGACCACAAGGGGTAATTCCTGCCCTTATTCATGCTGCCCAAAAAAACAGGCCTTTTACCATTTGGGGAGACGGATCAACCCTCAAGGATTATCTTTACATCGAAGATATTTGTAGTGCTGTAGAAAAAATAATCCAAGACCAGCTTTTAGGGGTTTTTAACCTAGCCAACGGGGAATCCGTTGCCCTCCGTGATTTGTTGGAATTGCTTCAAAAGATGCTCGGCGTACGCGTAAACATACAGCAGATTCCCCCCGCGAGCTGGGATGTTCAGCACGCACGCTTTTCATCACGGCTCCTGCAAGAAGCAACCGGATGGGTTCCCAGCTTTTCACTAAAGGAAGGTCTGTTAAAATATTTCACGGATGAATATGGAATCAGATCCTAGTTGCTTGACGGAGATTTCGGTCGTGGTCCCTGTTTATCGCAGTGTAGCAACATTGGAACTGCTCGTCTCTCGTCTGGAAAAAACTCTCGTCGGCCTTGTCCGGTCCTATGAAATTATCCTGGTAAATGATGGAAGCCCGGACGACAGCTGGGCGGCGATCGAAAGTTTAAGCCGAAAAAATCCCAGTGTAGCCGGCATCAACCTTATGCGAAACTATGGACAACACGCCGCCTTGGCAGCGGGAATCCGTGCTTGTCGGGGACAGGTGATTGTGACGCTTGATGACGATTTGCAAACCCCTCCTGAGGAAATGCCAAAATTACTTGAGAAATTGCAAGAGGGTTTTGATTTGGTGTATGGGGCAAGAACGAAAGAAGCGCACGGGCTTTTTCGCAATACATGCTCTCGGATCGGCAAAAATCTGTTGGCCAAAGTTTTTGGAGTCCGGGTGGCTACTTCCCTCTCGTCATACAAGGCTTTTCAAGGCGCTCTGAGACAACCGCTTCTACGGCATCATGGTCCGGTGGTCTTTTTGGATGCCTTACTTTGTTGGGGCACGACCCGTGTGGGAAGCGTGGAAGTCGAGCATCATCAACGAAAAGAAGGTTCCTCAGGCTACAATTGGCCGAAACTAATTCGTCACTACACCAATATGACTACAAGCTTCAGCCAATTTCCACTACAGGTGGCAAGCATTCTGGGCGTTGTCACCATGATAGCGGGTTTCTCTCTGTTTCTATTTGTGCTGATAATTTATTGGATTCGTGGAATTCCTGTCCCCGGTTTTACTTTTGTGGCTGCCTCCATAACTCTTTTTTCTGGAATTCAGCTTTTTATTCTTGGGGTCATCGGTGAATACCTCGCTCGCATGCATCAAAACCTCATTGGGATGCCTCCTTATGTTATTCGTCAGACTGTGGGCGCGTTAGCGCATTTATCCGGTTCCGCTGATGAAAAAGACAAAGCCTGAATTCGATCAGTTCGCCGAGTCTTACGAGAAAGAAATTAATCATGCCTTGCCTCCCGGAACAGGGCGGGGAGAGAAATATGTAAGAATCAAAGCCTCTCATTTGCGGCAACAACTATTTCTATTTTTCGGCTCAAAAGCCCGCCCTAAATTGTTAGATGCCGGATGTGGGATCGGCCTTACGGATGAGTTTCTAAAGCCATTTTTTTCTAATTTAGCGGGTTTTGATATTTCTCCACAAAGCGTCCGCTTGGCGCAAAAACGGAACCCGGAAGTTCAATACAAGAACTCAGATGGGAAAAAGTTCCCGTTTGCAAAAGAGACATTTGATGCCGTGTTTGCTGTTTGTGTCCTCCATCATGTGCCGGTCGAGCAGCGAAAACTTTTTGTTAGTGAGGCTTTCCGGGTATTGCGCCCCGGAGGCTTCTTTTTTTTATATGAACATAATCCCTGGAATCTGCTCACACGCTTTGTGGTAAGCCGATGCGCCTTTGATCGAGATGCTAAGTTGCTTTCGTTATTAGAATGCCGAAGACTACTAGAACAGGGTGGATTTGTGCCGACCGGAGGCGGTTCACTAATCTTTTTGCCTTTCGAAGGTTCTGCTTGGCAGGCGTGGGAGGGGCGGTGGCTTTCCCCGGTTCCCTGTGGGGCTCAATACTTTCAATGCGGTAAAAAGCCTGGCAGACAAAGATTAAAATAGTGAACCATCAGAGTTGTCCGGTGTGTAGTCACCAGGCCCGTCAGGAGTACTTTCATCCTGACGGATGGATTTTTAGGTGCCCGCAATGCACCCATGCCTTTACCGATCCCTCATCCCCATACCATGAATCTTATAATGAGGCGTATTTTGCCGAAGCTCATCGCAACTGGTTTAAAAATCCGAACACCGATCTTTTCCGCCGGATACAAAGCATGCTTAACACAAAAGATGCCCAGGAGGGGCTTTTGGATGTGGGCTGTGGTCGGGGAGATTTTTTATTTTATTTGGAGCAAAGTTGCACGAAAATTCCCCTGACAGGAATTGATATCGCCCCTCTTCCCAGCCATCCGTGGATCCATTTTGTTACCCATGATCTCTTTTCTTGGGAGCCGAGCCAAAGCTTTGGCGTGGTGACCTCCTTGGCTGTGATAGAGCATGTGCCCGATATCCGCTGTTTTCTCGGAAAGCTTAGGCGATTTGCAAAAAAAGGAGGAATGCTTGTTCTGATGACCCTAAATGAGGGCAGCACTGTTTACGCAGTAGCACAAGGTTTACGGAGGTGCGGCTTTCGAGGGCCGTTTGAGCGTCTTTATTCTCGCCACCACCGGCATCATTTTACACTTCGCTCCCTTCGTTACTTAGTGGAGCAAGCTGGGCTAACAGTCCAAGAGCACTTTACGCACAACTTTCCCATGGCTGCAGTGGATTTTCCAAGTCGAGGCCCTTGGCTGGATGTGGCGCAAAAAGTTGGAGTTGCCGGCCTATTTGGCTTAGGGCGGATCGCCCAAAACGCATTTCTACAAACCCTGGTTTGCCGTACTTGAGCGAGATAAACCCAACATTCGTCTGGTCCGCAATCTGGTCTTGGCTCCAGACACCCTTGGTATATCGAATATTTCGCAAGTTTACGGATCGAGGAATGCAAGAAATGTTTGTTGAAAAACACCTGCGGCCAAAAACCGGAATGAAAATCCTCGATATTGGTTGCGGTACTGCTGATGTGCTAAAATTACTGCCAAAAGTTCAGTACGTGGGATTTGACATTAATCAAAAGTATATACGGACCGCCAAAAAGAATTACAAAGGAGCAGGAGTCTTTTTGGTTCGCAAAATAGAGCAGATGAACAAAGCTCCTTCTGGGCCATACGACCTTGTATTAGCAAAGGGCCTGATTCACCACCTGCCTGATGAAGTGGCTGTTCATCTTTTGCGGTTTGCCCATGATGCTTTGCGTGTCGAAGGTCGGTTGGTGACTTTGGACGGAGTACTTACCCCCAAACAGGGATTTTGGGCGAGATACTTTGTTTCACATGATCGCGGGCGCCATGTGCGAACCTTGTCCGCCTATCGGGCCTTGTTTCAACGTGTCTTACCAGAGACAGCTTTTTACGTTTACGATGATCTATTGCGATTTCCATATACTCTCCTAGCAACCGAAAGCCGAAAAATAAAACCAAGCAAAAAAAAAGGTAAAAATCATAATAGTCATAAAACTTTTCGCAAAAAAAACGAATCCTAGCGTGATAAATAAAATACAGTCCCGAGTGAACAATAATTCTACCAGATTAAATCTATTTACTTTTGTTATTTGCTTGCTTGTTTCGACCCTTCACTGGATTGCCTTGCCGCAACCACGGATACAGCTTGGAAGCATCGATGCATATTTATATACCTCTCTAAGTCTAGATTATAAAGAGCTGCTCGAGCGATTTGGAACAACCTATTATGCGAGCCGAGTGGCCACCATTTTTCCAATGGCCCTCTTCTATAAAGCATTTGGTCTTGATCATGGATTTATACTATTGCGAATCCTGGTTTCGGCCTTTACAGGTTTTGCTTTTTTTAATTGGCTTAAATCTTTTTGGCCTTGCAAGCCAAGTCTCTTTTTTTCAATTTTCCTTATCATTAGTCCATGGCTAACAAGGGAGTTGGCTTGGGATTACGTGACAGGATTCTCGGCATGCTATTGCATATGTGCTTTCGGCTGTTTAGCAAATGCTAAAAATGGCTTCCTACCAGTTATTGCTGGAATACTCTTTGCAGCGGCGGTTAACACTAACTTCGCTGCGATTCCGTACGTTCTATCATTTTTAGCTTGCTTTTTATTTATAAAAAAATTAAAAAAGGAAAATTATACTAATACAATATTTTCCATTTTTTTAGGTCTATTAATCTTTTACATTCCTGCCAGTGTAATTATGTGGATCAAGTATCCGGTTTGGGGACCATTTTTTGAGTGGAGAAGCGTGGAAACAACTATATGGCTAATGAAAGGCGGCTTTAAAAATTGGCACAGGCCTGTTTGGGAGCATTTGAACGCTGGATCTTATTATATTTTCACCCCGTTTCTGGTCTGCTTTAGTTTGACCGCGATTTTTTTCATTCGAAAACCTAAAAATTTGCATGCAAGTCTTCTTGTGAGCGGTTCGTTTTTAATCTGCACCTGTCTCGTTCTTTTATATCTACATTTTATAAAAAAGGGTGTCGTTTTCTATCATTTTAGTTTTATTTACGCTTTGCCCGCAGCGTATATGGGAGCTGCCCAAATTCTCGATTTTGGAAAATATGGGGATTTAAATTGGAAAAGATATTGGCCGTGGTTGTTGGTAGTCGCTACTTTTATAATTTTACATTCAAGTTTTGGAAGGACAGCAATTTTTAAATATAAAGAAATAAATCTTATCCTATCGCTTGCTTTGCTCGCTATGACTCCTTTTCTAAATTATTTCAGGCCAGGTTTTATTCCAGCATTTTTGTTTATTCTAAGTTTAACTTTCCTGCCTCTATCTGCCTTACCTCACCAGACATTGCTTCTTGGTAGTGATCAAAAAAAAGAGCAAGACGCGATTAGAATAGCAACAGAGGTATTTAAAGACATCAAAACCTACGCACCTCACACAAAAGGAAAGATGGCCATATGGGTGCCGACTCCTGAGAGTCCAGTAATTCGCTGCATCACCGCGATGCATTTCTGGGGGTACAGCCTGATTTCCCTCGCCGATAAAAATGGTTTCCCGGAAGTAAACGCCGATGTTGCCCCAAAAAAACTTCAAGGGGTAAGATACCTGATCCTCGTTAGCGATATTGGTCGAGACCCAATCGAGCAAGGCTTAAAAAACATTTTTCAAGCAACTGGCGAAACTTGGGTATCAAAATTTGAAAAAAGGTTTGTGAACAAACCTTATACAGTTGATATGCTGATCGCTGAAAAACAACTTCCGGCACCAGAAAAACAAAAAAGCCAAAGAAACAAGGGCCAAAAGTTGCTGATCCAGAACATGACCCCATGTTTTGACGGCGAAGGCAGATTTGAAAAAGGGCGCTATGTCTTTAAAACCGATCCAAGGCTTTGGGCAAACAGTGCAACCTTAACAATCACTGAAAAGTTGCCTGCCGGGACGCCTGCTTTGGCCGTAAAAGTTTTAGTAGAGCGTGGCCAAATCCAGCTCTATGTTTTAGGGGATCAGAAGAAAAGAACAATGCCCGCCTCATATATTGTTTCGGCGGGGGCAGAAGAGGAGATAATCGTTCATATCCTAGCTGAACACACCACGAATCCACGGCTGATAATTTCCAACGCCAATCCAGATGGCGCCAGCCAAGGGGAACTAGTTTCTGTGCGTCTCATAAAAAATCCGCAAGTACTTATTGAACCATAGTCTAAAGTTAAAAAAATCAAGCTTTTGTAATTTGTCCCCGTGGCAGGGTGTGGTCCCAGCTGGATATTTTTCAGATTGGCTGGGGATTTTCACATCGGCGCGTTACTGGCAATTTCCAAAGGAAATTGCCCAGATCTATGGAAAGAAACGCCTGGAAAAAACTGACTACCCTTTGAGCAGTGAACACGTATTGGATTATGTGCCCTTATGTGAGACCATTGCAAAGACGGACTCCTTTGCCGGCGTGTTCTTAGGGGCTGGGTGGGGCCGATGGGCTGGGGTGGCCGCAAAAGTCTGTCAGCTTCTAGGTAAACCGTGCCAAGTGGTTTCAGTAGAAGCTGAGCCGACCCACTTTTCCTGGATTCAGGAGCATTTTCAGTTCAACGGTTTGGCCTCGGAAACGACTCATTGGATCCACAAAGCTGCCTCAGCTCATATTGGGCAGACCCGTTTTATCATCAGCAGTGAGCCGGCGGCTTGGTACGGCCAAGCGGAGCAGACCCCGGAAATATGTCCCGGGGAGGGTCAGGAGGTCATCGCGGTGGAAACAGTCTCCCTCGGGGAGTTGGTGAGGCAATATGGGGAGATTGATTATCTTTTTTTGGATATCCAAGGGGCCGAACTCGGATTCCTGGAGGCGGGCCGGGAGTTCTTAAACCATTGCCGTACGATCAATATTGGGACTCACTCCGAGGTTATTGAGACCGGCCTTAAAGACATCTTTGATCCATCGGATTGGAACCCCGCCTACGAAGTAAAACTAAATGGCGTAATGGACATAGAATACGAGGGCAAGCAAAGCAAGGTTCAGTTTGGTGATGGAGTTCAAGTTTGGGAAAATAAAAATAAGAAATGAGACTTTTGCTTACGCATTCGACAAGAATAATGGATTTCAACCAGTGCCATCTTAATTATTTGACTAATCGCTATAAAAATAAAGACCGGCTTAAGATTCCGCCTGACTTGCAGAGTCTGAAAAATGAGTACTGCTCAAACTATACAGGAGCCTTTTCCTGTTGGGAGTGGGACAGAATCAGCGACGTTCCCAAACTTATTCGTTGGGGAAAAAAGAATTACAAGGTACAACAAGCTCAAATCCGCGGCAGTGAATTAATTCTTGCGGGAACCGCTTTTCTCGAAGTTTATAAGACAATTTGGGATGATGTTCCCCTTTATCAAATCACTCATGATTTGATGGCGGGGAACCATCTTTTTGAAGTAATGCCGGATGGTGGACTGGTAGTTTCTTGCTCGGCATCCGATGCCATCTTGCTGTTTTCAAAAGAGGGGAAATTCCTTGAGTATTTGAGAGTTCCAGAAGAGGTTTACGGCCGAAACTACATTTTTCCGCCAAATGTCTCGCTGAGGGAACATTATATTCATAATGACCTCCAATTAACTCATATCAACAGCGTTCATTCCTATGATCAAGGATTTTTAATTAGCACGCTAATCCAAGGAGATATAGGTTATTTCGATGCCCAAAAAAAATACAAAGTAATTACTTCAGGGTTCGTCGGAGCTCACGGAGTGAATTCGTTGCCTAACGGAGACATTTACTTTTGCGATAGCTGCAACGGCTGTATCGTTATCATTGAAAAATCTGGTAAAATAAAAAAACGCTACAAGCTAGGATCATCTTGGTTACAAGATGCTCGCTGGATCCAAAATGAGTTATATCTTTGTTCTGTTAGTGATAAAAACACTTTCGAGCTCTGGGATTTCAACGAGAATAAACTAATTTGGCTAATCAACTGTGCTGCGTTTGGGGAAACCAGCGCGTTCATTTCTTTGCATGAAAAATAAAGCTCTTGGCAAAAAATCTGGAAAAACTGAAGACAAAGTTTATCGAATTTGGGGGAAAGCCCCAGAGCTCTGTAAACAACCTTT
>Ga0194133_10010907_pt1 | contig 10150 bp, 10 predicted proteins | sample TA2KigOf40mmetaG_FD_155448 | JGI IMG/M metagenome (GOLD analysis project Ga0194133, IMG submission 155448) | Freshwater microbial communities from Lake Tanganyika, Tanzania - TA2015055 Kigoma Offshore 40m | ecosystem: Environmental > Aquatic > Freshwater > Lake | place: Tanzania: Lake... | reverse complement strand
GCGGCAAGAGAAAGCAGAATTTTTTTGTTTTTAAACATAATTAATTCTACTTTTTCTTCAATCTGTCGGCGACCAATGCGAGACGTTCATCGGGCTGAACCACGGCTACCCGAACATTTTGTGACCCACCCGCGCCATAAAAATCGCCGGGGCTGACGAGTGCGCCACCGCAGTCTGCGAGTTGCTCGGCGAACGCCCAACCGTCGCGCGCATCGAACCACAAATAAAAACCACCCAGTGGTGGCGAGACCTCGTAACCCGACCATGTCGACAGAACCGTCGCCAATGAATCGAGCCGTCGGCGATAGGTTTCACGCTGCACCGCAACATGATCGTCGTCGTTGAGCGCGACAACCGCGGCCGCCTGGGTGGGGCCGGGCACGAGCATGCCGACATGCTTGCGAACTTCTTTCAGATATTGCAAGATTTCGTTGTCGCCCGCGTAGAAGCCGACCCGCACGCCCGCGAGGTTCGAGCGCTTCGACAAAGAGTGCAACGCGACTACACCGTCGAGGCCGTGTTGCAGCACCGACTCGGGCTTTCGCGACCAGGTGAACTCGACATAACACTCGTCGCTGAACACGGGCACGCTGTTTTTTCTTCCCCACGCGACGACGGACGCGAGATCTTCGAGCGCACCCGTGGGGTTGTTGGGCGAATTGATCCAGATCATCAGCGCACGCTCTGCGTCGCCCGCGGCGATCTTGCTCGTGTCGACGCCGCCCGTCGCCGTCATCGGCACGGCCACGGGTCGACAGCCGGCAAGAATCGCACCCATCTCGTATGTCGGGTACGAAACCGCGGGGAAAAGAACCGTGTCGCGATCAGGCGTGCGCAGTTTCATGTATTGCGGCGTCGTGGCGACGAATTCTTTGCTGCCGATGCAGGCGGCGATCTGCGAGGTCGGCACCGATACGGCGAACTTCCTTTGCATCCACGCTTGTGCCGCCGAACGAAGCGCCTCTGAGCCGATGCTCGGCGGGTAGCCCCGCTCGCTGTTCGACGACGACAACGCCCGAACTACGGCTGCTGCCGGCGGGTCGCAAGGTGTGCCGATCGAAAGATCGACCAGACCGCCCGAAAACTTCTCGGCCAGCGACTTGAACTTGTCGAGCCGGTCATACGGATACGGCGGCGGCACGAAACCTTGGCTCATTTGACAACCAAGAACTCGCCCAGACGACCGGCGCTGGCATCTGCCAGACGGGCGCGAATTCGCATCGCGCTATCTTCGTTGGCTATCGACACCACCTCGCCTTCTCGATGCACGGTGGCGACGATATCGCCCCGATCATAGGGAATCAGCAATTCGTAGACCGTCGTCAAAGCCCGCATGCGATCGCCGATCACGAGCAGAAGTTCGTCGAGTCCCTCGCCCGTCAGCGCCGAAAATGCGACGCTGCCGTTGTTCTCATAGACGAGGCGCTTGGCCTGGTCTGGGTCGAGGTCGGCCTTGTTGAACACGAGCAGTTCGGGCACATGATCGGCGCCGATTTCAGACAAGATTTCGCGCACGGCGGCGATCTGACCGTCGGGGTCGACCGCCGACGAGTCGACGACGTGAACAAGCAAATCGCTCATCACCGCGACCTCGAGCGTGCTCTTGAACGCCTCGATCAAGCCGTGCGGCAAGCGACGCACGAAACCAACGGTGTCTGAAAGCAGCACCGGCTCGCCACCCGGCAACGCCAAACGACGCGTCGTCGGGTCGAGCGTGGCGAACAATCTGTTTTCGACCAGAACCCCCGCGCTCGTCAGGCGATTCAACAACGACGATTTGCCCGCGTTCGTGTAACCGACGATCGCCACAGAACCCAGACCGCTTCGCTCGCGACCCTTGCGTTGCTCTTGGCGGGTTTTTTGCAACTCGTCGAGTTCGCGATCAAGACGACTGATTCGCTCGCCGATGCGGCGCCGATCACTTTCGAGTTTTGTTTCACCCGGACCGCGGGTGCCGATGCCACCACCCTGTTGCGAAAGTCCGGCTTTTGCTCCCTTGCGAATTCGCGGCAGACGATAACGCAACAACGCGAGTTCGACCTGCGCCTTGCCCTCGAGCGTGTGCGCGTTCTGCGCGAAGATGTCGAGGATCACCGCCGTGCGATCGAGGGCGGTTCGTCCCAAAAGTTTTTCAAGATTGAATTGCTGGGCGGGCGAAAGATCGTTGTCGAAAACCACGGTGTCGGCGTCGAGCGCGAAACACAACTCGCGCAACTCCTCGGCTTTTCCTTTGCCGATATAAAAAGTGCTGTCGGGGGCTTCGCGTCGCTGCGTGACGCGGCCGACCTCGTCGGCGCCCGCGGTGTCGATCAATCTGGCTAGCTCGTCGAGCGACTCTTGCGTCTCGTCATCCGAATGTTGCGCCAACGTGACGGCGACAAGGATGATGCGCTCGCGCACACCGCGCGAGATGAGCGTCGAGCCGAGTGCCTCCTGGTATGGCGTGGTCATGATTTCGTTCGCGCACCCAATTCGAGGCTGTGCCGAGATGAAAAGTTCGCCGGCCCGATCAGCGTCACATGACCCTTTCGAGGATGATTCAGTCGCACGCTCGCATCGCCGCCCGGTTGGTGCACGAGAATCTCTGGCGTCGACGCGGGCACGAGCCCCCACTTGCTGGCAGCCCACGCGCTGGCGCAGGCACCCGTGCCGCAAGCCTGGGTGATGCCTGCACCTCTTTCGTGCACCCGCATCGTGATCGCGTGGTTCTCGGGGCCCGGCTCGACGATTTCGAGGTTGACCTGCGGAATCTTGCGACCAATCTCGAGCAGGTTGACGACCTGCACATCTTCGACGCCGACGACCGCGTGCGGGTTGCCGACCGAAAGATGCATCACAGGCCGATTCGGGTCGGTGCCGACTGCCGCCCAATTCTCGGGGGCCGAAATTTCAGTGACTGCGCCCATGTCGACGCTGGCGAGCACCTGCTCTGGCGACACCGGTCGAACATCGACGACGCGGTCGCCGTTGTCGGTGGCGACGATATAACTCACGGGCGAGTCGTGATTGTCGGCGTCGAAGGCGGCTTGGGCCAGACAACGAATGCCGTTGCCGCTCATCTCTGCCGTCGAGCCGTCGGCGTTGTAAAGCTTCATCTGCAACTTGAATTCATCGAGTCGGGTCATCAACAACAGCCCGTCGGCGCCGACGCCATTGTCGCGGTTGCACCACTCGCGGGCGATCGCCGGCCAGTCGATTTTTGCCGGGTCGATTTTTGAATCGGCGAATTGCAGGGTGTCGAGCACCAAAAAGTCGTTTCCGAGGCCGTGATGCTTGGTGACGACGACTTGCATGACTATTTCTGTCTAGCGTAAATGCTGGTCGATAATCGGCACAATTTCAGCCACCGGATCTTCGTGAATCGAACACCATTTGATGCGCGGGTCGCGACGAAACCAACGCTCTTGGCGCACCGCGAACTGACGAGTGTGCACGATCGTCTGATGAACCGCCTCGTCGAGACTCGTGTCGCCATCGAGGTGCGCGAAAAGTTCGCGATATCCGAGAGCCTGCGCCGCGGTGCGTGAAACACCTCGTGACGACGCGTGAAGTTTTTTGACCTCGTCGAAGAATCCGTCCGCCATCATTTGATGCACGCGCTGTTCGACGCGCGCCGACAATCGTTCGCGGCCCCAGAGCAGCCCGATCTGCACGACCCCGTTGTCGGGATACGCACCAGTGCCCGGCCCAAAACTGCTGAACGCCCGGCCGCTGCCCAGACAGACCTCGAGCGCCCGAATAATTCGGCGCCGGTTCGACGGCTCGATCTTTTTTGCCGCGACAGCATCAAGTTCGAAAAGTCTTGCGAACAACGCCGCGGTGTCGCTCTCGTTCTCAAGCGACGCCCTGATCTGCGGATACTCGCCCGGCAGGTTGAGATCGTCGATCACGGCGGTGAGATATAGACCCGTGCCGGCGACCAGCAGCGCCCGGGCGTTCAGATCGCCGATTTTTTGCATCGCAGCCGTCGCCGCTTTCTTGAATTCGGCGACTGTGAAACTCTGATGGCTGTCGACCAGGTCGATGCAGTGATGCGGCACCAGTTTTTGGTCTTGTGCCGTGGGTTTGGCGGTGCCGACGCTCATGTCTCTGTAGACCTGCATCGCGTCGACGGCGACGATATGTATTGGCTGATCGCCCGCCGGGCGCGATTGCGCGACCGCCATCGCCACGGCTGATTTGCCGCTCGCCGTCGGCCCGACGATGACCAGTGGTTTGAGATTGCTTTCTGGTTTTGACACGAATGTTTTCGGCGGGTCTTGCGGGGCCAAGTTCGGCGACTAAACCGCGCTCGAAACGGCCAGTCGCAATTTGTGTCGCGGGGCCTCGCCGACTTCGACCAAACGACCCGCCAGGTGAAACCGCGCCGCATCGGTTATCTCGACTTTGGCGAATGTGCCGACGCGCAAACTTTCGGGCGAGGCGAAATGGACGAGTTTGTTTTGCCTGGTTCGACCGGTGGTCAACTCGGGGTTCTTTTTGCTCATGCCCTCGACCACCACTTCTTCAACGCGACCGATTCGTGCGCGATGTTTTTGCACGGCCGAATGATCAAGCACGACCTTCAGTCGTTCATATCGCGAAACGGCGACCTCGGGGTCGATGAACTTGTCGGTCATTTGCGCCGCTTGCGTGCCGGGTCGGGGCGAGAAGATAAATGAAAACGCCGAGTCGAAACATGCCTCGGCACAGACCTCGACGGTCTGCACGAAATCTTGCTCGGTCTCGCCCGGAAAACCGACGATCACATCGGTGGTCACCGCCAGATCGTCGATCATTTCTCGGGCTTGGGCCAATCTCTTCAGATAACGCTCGGCCGTGTAGCCACGGTGCATCGACGCCAAGACGCCGTCAGAGCCCGACTGCAACGGATAATGAAGATGCTCGACAACCGCCCTCGTTTCGGCCATCGCCGCCAATGTGTCTTCTCGCATGTCTTTGGGGTGCGGGCTGATGAACCGCACGCGCGAGATGCCCGGCACCGCGCCGACCTTGCGCAGCAAATCGGCGAACTGCGGCTTGGCCTTGGTGGTCGTGTCGCCTGCGGCGCGCGCCGAAAGAGCGAGATCACGCCCGTAGCTGTTCACATTTTGGCCGATCAAAGAAATTTGCGTCACGCCGCTGCGGGCCAGCGATTCGACCTCGGCCACGATTTCGGCGGCGGGCCGCGAAATCTCTTTGCCCCGCACGGCCGGCACGATGCAATAAGCACAGGTATTGTCGCAGCCGATCTGAATCGTCACCCACGCGTTGTATGAAACCTCGCGGCGAACGGGCAACGCGCTCGGAAACAGCGAATGATCGTCGAGCACCGCGGCCTCGAGAATCTCGGTCACGGGCTTGCCATCGCGGGTTTGCTCGAGCAGTTCGGCCGCCCGGTGCACGTTGTGGGTGCCGATCACCACATCGACATATGGGGCCCGCTTGCGAATCGCGTCGCGGTCTTTTTGCGCCAGACAGCCCGCCACCAATATCTGGCGACTGTCTTTTTCGGCCTTCCAGGTCTTCAATCGACCGAGTGTGCCGTAGAACTTCTCGTCGGCGTTTTCGCGAATGCAACAGGTGTTGATCACCGCCACATCGGCGTCGCCCAGACCATCGACATTGGCCATGCCGTCTGCCTCGAGCAGACCCGAGATTCGCTCGGAGTCATGCTCGTTCATCTGGCACCCGAAGGTGCGCACGAAATAGTTGCGGGTCACGACCCGCTTATTTTACTGGGATATCTCGGGGGCGAGATTAGAGCTCGATCGGCTCGTCGTCTTTGGCGGTGAAGGCTTTTTTGGAGGCCTTCTCGGCGGCCGGCTTGGTCGGCGCAGTTTTGGTGTCTGCACCCTCAGCCGACTTCGAATCGACGGCGGGCATCGACTGCTGACGCACTCGCTCGGCCATCTGCACCATGATCTCGGCGTTTTCGGCCAGGAACAATTTGGCATTCTCGCGACCTTGACCGAGTTGCTCGCCGTCATATGTGAACCATGCACCCGATTTCTTGGCGATGCCAAGATCGACGGCCATGTCGAGCACCGCACCCTCTCGGCTGATGCCTTTGCCGTACATGATGTCGAACTCGGCCTGCTTGAACGGTGGCGAGACCTTGTTCTTGACGACTTTTACGCGGGTGCGGGAACCCACGACCTCGACGCCGTCTTTGATGGTTTCGATGCGACGGATGTCGAGGCGAACCGACGAATAAAACTTGAGGGCTCGACCACCAGGTGTTGTTTCTGGTGAACCGAACATCACGCCGATTTTTTCGCGCAACTGGTTGATGAACACCGCGACGGTGTTCGATTTGTTCAAGTTGGCGGTGAGTTTGCGCATCGCTTGGCTCATCAGTCGAGCCTGCAACCCCATGTGGCTGTCGCCCATCTCGCCTTCGATTTCGGCTCGCGGTGTGAGCGCGGCGACCGAGTCGACGACCACGACATCGAGCGCGCCCGAGCGCACCAACATGTCGACGATTTCGAGCGCCTGCTCGCCCGTGTCTGGCTGCGAGATCAAAAGGTTGTCGGTATCGACACCGATCGCCTTGGCATAAACAGGATCCATTGCGTGTTCGGCGTCGACGTAAGCGCAGATGCCGCCATTGCGTTGGGCTTCGGCCACGATGTGCATCGCCAGCGTCGATTTGCCCGAGGATTCTGGACCGAAAATCTCGATGATGCGACCGCGCGGAACGCCGCCGATGCCCAGAGCGATATCTAGTGGAAGCGCCCCGGTGGGAATTGCGGCGATTTCAAGACCTTGCTTGTCGCCCATGCGCATGATCGAGCCCTTGCCGAACTGCTTGTCGATCGCCCCGAGGGCTACTTCGAGGGCTTTGTCTTTTTCTGTGCTCATTTGTTTTTGCCTTTCGCTTGATTGTTTCGAGTGTCTGGATTGTCTGGATTGCTTCGTTTGTTTTGGGGATTTCGCACTTTAGGTAACGGGTGTTGCAGGCAACCCTACACACGAACAGATGTTCGGTCAAGCACTCTAAAAGCCACAAATTACAGGCTTTTACGCCCCAAAAACGCGAGTTATCGGCCTTTTGCGGGCTCGCGTAAACCTGCCAACTCGGCGGCGTCCAGCGGTCGCATAATCAGGTCGACCGCCAGCCACAACGTATACGAAATCGGGTAGCCAAAAATGCCGACCAGCAAAGTCACACCGACGGTCGACACCAACAGTTCAAGAATCGCGATGTCGGGGTAACTGACCAAGACTCCCGCCACCAATGTCGCCAACAACGCCGCGCCGGTGACGATGAAATTGATCGCCAACGCGCCGAGCATGAAGCCGTCTAAATTGCGCTGCCAAACAAGGTTGCAACCCCGACAAGTTTCTTGCGTTTTGAACCACGACACGAAGAACGCACCGCGGGTGCCGCAATGTGGGCAGCGGCGAAATAATCCACGGGTCAACATGCGCAAATTCGTAGGCGAATTGTTCGGCACGAGAACTCTGGTCAGGCCAGAAGTTCGTCGACGAATTCTTGAAAGACGTTGGCGTAATTGAGCGTCTCGGCCTCGCCGTGCAACACCGAAATCAGCCATTGGTCGTCGAGACCGGGCGGCAACAAGGCGCCGCGATTTATGCCATGCATCCATTGGGCGAACGCAAGGTCGAAATCTGTGGCTTTGTAGTCGCGATAATTTTGAATCGGCTCGCGCGACCAGGTCACGCAACCCTTGGCGCCGAATTGCACGACATGGGCCTCGATGCCCGAACGCTCGATCACCGCCGTGCAAGCCTCGACAAGTTTGGTGTTGAGGTCGATCGTTTTTTGTGTCGCCTCGGGCGTGCACACTTCGCGCAACACGGCTCGCGACGCGGCCATGCACAGCGGGTTGCCGTTGTACGTGCCGAGGTGCACCACCTTGCCGCTGGTGATCGTGTCCATATATTCGCGCTTGCCGCCGAACGCGCCAAGCGGCAGCCCGCCACCGATCGACTTGGCCAAAGCGACGAGGTCGGGGGTCACGCCGAGCGCGCCAGTCGCACCGCCCCAACCCGAAGTAATGCCCGTCTTGACCTCGTCGAAAATCAGCAGGGTGCCGTACCGCTGGGTAATCTCGCGCACGGCCTGCAGATATCCGGGCAGCGGCATGCAGATGCCGATGTTCTGCATCACGGGTTCGACGATGAAGCACGCCACGTCGCCGTCACGCAAAACTTCTTCGAGCGCCTCAGGGTCGTTATACGGAACAACCAGCGTTGTTTTAAGAGTGTCGGCGGTGATACCCGCGCTCGACGGCACCGAAATCGGCTTGCGGGCGGGGCCGGCAACCGCAATCGGCGGCTTCATCGAAACCATCACCTCGTCGTGATGCCCGTGGTAGCCGCCCTCGACCTTGACGATTTTGTCGCGACCAGTAGCCGCGCGGGCGACCCGAATGGCGTCCATCGTGGCCTCGGTGCCCGAGTTTGTGAAACGCCAAAGAGGCAGGCCATAGCGCTCGGCCAGCATCTCGGCCACCTCGGCGTTGTCTGGGCACGGGGACACAAAGAGCGTGCCGACATCGAGTTGTCGGTCGATTGCCTCGCGCACCTTGGGGTGCACGTGACCGGCGAACAACGCCCCAAAACCCATGTCGAAATCGGTGTATTTGTTGCCGTCAACGTCTTGCATCCACGAGCTGCCGGCCGCCTTGATCACGATCGGATACGGGTCATACGACTGGAAATTGGACGGCACCCCGAGCGGCAAAACCTTTCGTGCCCGCTCGATGGCGCTGTGCGAGCCTTTCGTCCGCTCGGCATACAGGGCGAGTTCCCGGGTGGTGATCTCCCTCGCACGTTGCGCAAGCGGTGAAAACAGCGTGGAATCCATCGCTGTCATGGTTATCAACTCCAATAACTGGTCGCCTTGAGTCTAGCCGTGCGGCTCTGCGTTGGGGTGGGCCGTTTACTGTGGCAAAATGAAGTGTTCGTGGTGGGCGTAGCTCAGTTGGCTAGAGCGCCAGGTTGTGGTCCTGGAGGTCGCGGGTTCAAGCCCCGTCGTCCACCCCAACAAATTTTGCGTTTTTCAGCTGCGGCGAATTAATCAAAGTCGAGCGAATAAAGTAACATCGTTGCGCTATCGCGAACAGCGTTGTCGCTCCTCTAGCTCAGTTGGTAGAGCAACGGACTCTTAATCCGCAGGTCCTGGGTTCAAATCCCAGGGGGAGCACGAAATGATACGCCCCTGTTCTCTGAACTTCGTCGCATTTAGATCTCTGCGGTCCAGCGATAGTTAATGCACCAGAACCGCAGGCACACAACTAAAAAACTTTCAAATCAGCTTATTACTTTGGTGTTATTGGCTTTTGTCTGCCTGTCTGGCTGTTCCGGGAAAACGGCCATCAAAACTGAGTGTGTCGCAGTCAAGAACTACCGAGATCCCGAAGGTGGGCCATACACAAAAGCCGAAAGAACATACTGGGATGATGGGACGGTGACTTACAAGAAAAGAGATTGTGGTGTTTGGGACGGCGAATATCTGGTCTATCTCGATGAAGAGCCAAAGCCCTAGTCTTCGGGGTGTGTGCACCGGTTTGATTTTTGGAAAGTTCTGTAAGTGAAGGTGCTCGCGGTACTTGGTCACCCGAGTGCCGACAGTTTTTGTGCCGCGGTCTTCAACTCGGTGGTTAGAGAACTTGAAAAATCGCACGAAGTCACGGCGGTGCGCCTGGCCGAAGAAAACTTCAGGCCGACGATGTCGGCAGTCGAGCGGCGCGCGTATCAAACCTCGACACCGTTGGTCGAGGATGCAACCCGCCGCCACGCCGACGCCTTGCGCACAGCCGAGGCGCTCGTGTTCGTCTACCCCACCTGGTGGTCGGGTCTGCCCGCGCAACTCAAAGGTTGGCTGGAGCGCGTGTTCGTGGTCGGGGTTGCCTTTCGCTTCAACAACCGCGGCAAAATTCGGCCCAACTTGCAGAATGTTCGGCACATCATCGGCGTAAGCACCTATGGTTCGCCGTGGCGCTACGTGAAACTGGTCAACGACAACGGTCGGCGCACGCTGACCCGGGCGATTCGAACTTCAACGGGCATGCGCGCCCGCACGATGTGGTGCGGACTGTACGCGCTCGACACCTGCACGCTCGAACAGCGCCAGAATTTCATCGCCGAAACGACCGAAAAAATTTCACGACGCCTCGGGCGAAAATCATCGTGAAAACAC
>Ga0194133_10010903_pt1 | contig 10152 bp, 4 predicted proteins | sample TA2KigOf40mmetaG_FD_155448 | JGI IMG/M metagenome (GOLD analysis project Ga0194133, IMG submission 155448) | Freshwater microbial communities from Lake Tanganyika, Tanzania - TA2015055 Kigoma Offshore 40m | ecosystem: Environmental > Aquatic > Freshwater > Lake | place: Tanzania: Lake Tanganyika... | reverse complement strand
CTTTCTTGTTGGTTTTTTTTGAGAGATCTCTTTTGAAAGGGTGGCTGTCATTCACAGATATGAGTTGGGACTTCAACTTTGGACCATCGATTTATATTGCAGAAGACTAATTCAATGTTAAAGTCAGATATATATTTTAAAACAAACAGTTTTTCCAACTAGTATTTTTTACTTTTGAGTTTGATACTTGATACATATTGTTTTAGTAACTTTTGTTTGGTCTACAGTTAGGTATAAATTTGCGTTTCCACCTCATCAAGCAATAAATTCTCTGGATAAGGATAAAAATTGAGTTTTCTAGAACCTACAGACAAACTCTTTTGTAACTGTTATTACCTTCCAACAAATTTGTATTAAGTAGGTGAAGTGAAAAAAGCAAGGGGCTGGAGAGCCAACTTATGATCAGGTTTTCGGATTATTGAGATATTGAATTTATGCAAATCGCGTTTGGACGTTGTTTGGGGACACAATGCAAGATTGAAAAGCGTATTGGAACGACTCTGAATGTCTGGAATTATGAACTTACAAATTTTTCTCGTCTGACTAAAAAAAACAGTTTGAAATTCTGCCTTTTGAAGGTTATAAATTCGAGATATTTGTGGAATTGATTTTATTGTCCCCTTCTGATATTTCCAATGTGGTATCTATATTTGATAACATCAGAAGTCCATTTCAAATGATTTGATCGGTTCACAAAATTTGGAAAGAATCCCTTTGTCCTCCTCCTTGGCGACTTTCAAACTTTTTTTTTGCTGCCTTCAGTTTGATGGACTTGTGTCAATTATAATTGACCGATTGCCAGTTTGTGAAATTGAAATGAAAAGAGATAGAATGTTGAAAATCAAGAGTTTTCACTCTTGAAAAGTTAAAGTAGGAGAGAATCAAGATCTAGAAATGGATCAAAAACACTTTGTTATTAACAGTTAAAAGTCACAATTTTGTTCCATTTTACTGTATTTGTTCAGCTAGAAGGTTGGGCAAAGCACCCTTTCGTAGACCTTCTCATACAATTGATGTGTTTTTTCAATCCCATTCGAAAGTGTTTTTTATCTGTTGTATTGAATTACACAGCTTCTACACCTACTGCAAAGCAACTCTTTAGTGAATGTTTCGACTGTGAACAAATTCATTCACAGTGTCTTCCACATTTTTGTCTCTGTGGAACCGAAAGAGTTAACAGATGATGCTTTGCTCTATGGATAGACACTTTTTTCACAACATAAAAACCTTCTAAAAATTGCAAGGGAGGGAAGTGAGTGAGGGGATCGACTGACTGACTGAATATACACAGAGTTCAAAAACCAACCCTATTTACAATAAAGTCAAATGAATTCACTTAAAATGAAGATTCAAACGAATCTGCTAAATGATTTTGAAGTCTCATCTTTTAGTCAATTCAACATACTTTCAACGTCTATTTTTAGTTGCTTTTGCTTAAGTTTTAGACATAAATGGTTTGAAAGAAGAAAAAAAGGGTTACTTTGCCTCACGTTCGAGCTCTATTTACGAAGTAGAATGAGAGTTTTTGTCTTGTCATCTCAGGTAGGTTCATTTTTATAGGAAAAAATAAAGAATAGTCAGGACTGAGTCTGTTCTTATTTACCCCTTTTTTCATTCTAAATTCAAAAGAGAACAAATTGGTGTTCATTAGCCAGTGGCTTTTCATGTAATTAATCGTTCTGAGAAGAGAATTTCACACCGTAGGACACAATCAGCCTTCCAGTGGCTTATTCCGTCGCCTGCCAGATGTTGATTTTCTTGTAAACAAAAATAACTCAGCAGAATCCTTTCTGATCCCAAACCTTTAAAATTGAAAGGAACAAAGTTTTTTTAATTTAACTTTTGATTGAAAGGATCAGTTATACATGCAAATTATCAGCTCTTTATCAATTGTTGTGTCATCACTCTTGTGAACTCATGATACAAACCTGCTTAAATTGTTAGGTTTTATTGTTTTAAAATAAAGTGCTGACCCCTGACAGGGTAGAACCATGAGACCTCTGGCTACCTTTGACCCTGGGTTGCCACAAAAAGCACAAAATCAAAATGATTACCAGACAGGACTTAAAGTGTCTGACATGATTAACTAAAAAAAATAATTGAAATTCGTAATGAAGGTTTAGGCAAGAGTTACGAAACGCCTTTAAGAGTTTGCTTCACTGCTTTAAATGAAGCAGATGGTTTAAAATTCAAATCTGAAGATATCAAAAATGTTCAACAACTACCCTTATAAGTTTATTTATTTTTTCAGAATGCTTTTCCTGGCAAGAATTCTTCATTTTTATGACACTTTTTATGCTTCATAATTCTGTGTAAGAGAAAAAAAAAGTTTTTTTTAGGACAGGGGTGTGTGGGGAAGGGGTGCTTTTCTCATTATAATGCTGACCTAGTCCTCCTTGCGATGCAAATTCATTTTGTTGGTGTCCTGCTGCCGTTGGTTGCCCTTATGTTGAATAAAAATTGAAGAGAGAAAAAGGCAGATGGTTTTATATTTCAATAAGTTTCTAAAAGTATATCTACAAAAATCAATTCAATTTCAAACTGAGCTAAATTTGTGGCTGTCAAAGGCTATAGATAACTTCAAGTAACGTTTTAAATGTGCTTTCTTTCCAGTAAAATGGTCTCTGCAGTTTTTTAATTCTAGAACCTTTTTTTTGTTTTCCCAATTTAGGGAATAAAATTCTAAGAGAAATGTTCAAAACTTTTTTTCCTAAGAATATAATCGTTTGCAATTTTTCTCATCTGTTTAAAGAAACAATTTTTGTTTGGAAAGATTTGACTTTAAACCCCAAATTTTACTTTCAAGGTACTCTTTGGATTCATTTATCTGAACACGTTCAAAAGGGAAATTCAAATTCTCAGAGCAATCATCAAAAAAAACCTGAATCGCACGGTCTACCTCCATCTGAGCCTGTTTATTCGCTGGAATGGACCATCAGTGAAATCTTACCAAGGAAGAAAAATGGTGAGACGTTTAAAACAAACACTGTATGCAAAAGGCAAATGAAATTTGCCAGAAAAACATTTGGAATTTTAAAAACTGGGGGAAATTTAGTACCAAGACTGTAAAAAAAGAAAGTTTTTGAAGCATATATCATTCTTAATTCACAAATGTGAGCGAGCCTTTTGCTAATCAGCAATTCAGGCTTTCTCCAATTCTGAGTGAAGGTGAAGACTTATTTGACACACTTAAAAGTGACTAAACTTATTTGCGAAAATAATTTTTGCCAGTGCTCTTTTCTCTGTCTGTTTCTCACTCTCTGTCTCTCTCTTCTTTTGGAAGTAATGTTATGGAAGATAGAGGAACAATTTTTAACCTGATGATAGATGATCTTGTGGACACGAGAAAGGAAAACCCATCTTATTTCAAAAAATGAAAAAAAAACTTTGAGCACAGTTCAAGCCTTTCGTCATACTTAGCACAGAGAGAAACTTAAAAGAAAAATGATTGTCAATATTCCCAATACAAGATAATACAATTTTTCAAGCAACTTGACAAGGATGGATGTGATATTGTCGCATCTTTCGAATGAAAAGTTTGTGTGAACTTTCAACTGAAGAAGTTCCACATCAAATCGATTCAGTTCAGTACAAGTAGAAAACATTTCTTGGAAATTTTTGCTGTGTGCGATAGGAGTGGAAAAATTTATTTTCAATAAATTTTGTCAAGTCAAGCTATTGTGCTTATTCTCAATTCAAACATTTTACTTATAAGATGTGAAATTATTATAGAATGTCTTTTTGAACTGAAGTACGGGTCTTTGTTCCCTCCCCTATCCCTTTTGCCATAGTTCTTGGTCGTTGTAGTTTATCTTGAACCATTAGGATCAGAGGCGCCAACAACTGAGTCGAATACGCCCATTAGATCGAATAGACAACACAAGGGATGCTAAATTATATGATTACTTTACGTAAACATAACAGCAGAAAGGTGAAAAAGACGAAATATTCTATCTAAGTCGTATTTGAATTGTGAAAATGCAAAAGTTAAGCTAAAAATCTTCTTCTTTTCGGCTCGTTTAAACAAGGGAAAATCCTTTCCAAACAATTCTGTTGAAAAGCTCTTCTGGGACTAAAAGTTTTTTGACGATCTTCGGTTCGGCAGAGAATATCATATTCAAAATATGGGGTCAAAATCTGTTTGCTTAACATAAAACTTTGAAGAGGTCCGAGATATTTTCCTCCCTTGTCTCACTGCAAAAAGCCTGGTCCAAGTTTTGTGGTGCACAGAGATCAAACATATTCAAACTTTGACTTCCTCATTTCATGCAAAATGTCAAGAACATTGTAGTGCCGTAAATGATACGATGAAAGTTAAAAAAAAAGTAAAAAATATGCAAAATTACTACCAAATTAGATATTCTTGTGTTGGAGAGCTCAATAAACTTATTTTAAAAAACAGCAACAACTCTGGAGCTTTCTCTTTTTTGTTTTAAAGTTGAAATTTTGTTTCCATTTGGACATTGTAAAATCTTAGCCTTTCTGTACCCTTTAAACCCCTTTGAAAATATCCTTCATTTAGCTTCTGGCAATATTGCCAAAATGAAACTGTCCTTTTTGGCTGCAGGCAAAGGATACTGGACATGGCCAGTCTTGATTTTCTCTGTAAAGTAAAAGGAAATAATTCAAACTTAAAATGATCCCAGGGGAAATTCTTGGACCACCAAATATGATTTTTTCCATAGATGTTGGCATCAAAAACAAATTGCAAATCATAATCAAGTCATATAATGAACATAATTTAACAAGTCTTTTTTAAGTCTTCTCTGACTAATTTTAAGTTCTTTTTATGCTTTTTCCTTTTTAGAAAAAGTCAAGATGAATAAAAGGTTTTATTTTGTATTTTCCAATTTTAACCCATTTTCTCTTTCCCCCCAATGTTTTGTGACCAAGACAAAAAAGGAAATGGTCGACTTTGGTTTGTCTTGGCCATTATACACAGATTCTATGTACAAGTTGAACTACAGGACAATCACAATGATGATGACCAAAAATTTCGTTATTTTTTAACTCTTGCTTTATAGAAAGAAAAATGATTTTAGACTAATAAATGTTTGATTGTTTAAACAAACTAAATCCTAATTCAAAGACTGAATTGTAAGGTTACAGACTTAAGAATATATTCTACGTATGACTGACATTTAATTTTTATGCTTTGAAGTTAAAGCTGAATGTTTTTGAGTCACTCTGTAAGGCCGTTTTCTATTCCTTTTTCCAATATTCACTGGACCTTTGAGGACATCGCAAAGGGACATTGACTGCACGGATGGCTGGAGACGGACCCGCCCAAGAATCACCCACCCCCACTGGCCACTAAAATACACACACACACACATACACAAAGGACTTTTTTCAAATAAGAAAAGGGTTTTCAACTCACTGTGATATTTCTCAATAGTTTTTAGACAGTGGAGTTTTCATTCCAACTTAGGAAATTACATTCCTTGAACAAACAAACCCTTTCAAATTAGAAACTAATTGAATGATCCTCTGATGTCTGTAAACAGAATATAAAAAACGGCTTTGGGGTCATTTGAATTCTACTCAAACCTCAAAGTGGGATCATTTTTTAGGGTAAACTTTAAATAGGTTTTGAAAAGATTTTTTTTTGAAGTGAGTGTGTGGACTGGCCAGATTTATAGCATCAAACTTGTGCTCACTGACTGCAAGACCAAAAAGGGATATGCCAAGATGGCCATTTGGTCATTGAGAGGGAAAAAGCTTCCCAATTTATTGCTCTTAAAATTCAGACTGGGATTCAAAAACTTTAGAGACAAAAGAAAACCATTTGTCGGAATATTCAAAACACATGCGAGTAATAAAAGCTTTATGGCTTAAAAAAAGTGATTAAAAATGATCTTTTATAATAATATTATAGTATTCATTGAGTTTAATTTCCATTGGTTAGTCTATTTTATTCGACCATTCACTTGTTATCCTAGGATGAGGTGTGTAAGCGTTTATTTATCTACAACTACATAAACCTATAGAATCACGCATGCTTCGGCGGCTAAGCTTTCTTTGCAGGAGCACTGAAGCCCCCCTCTGCTTTCGATTCTATAGTAATATATTGGCTGGCTCTCTATGGCCAAAGAAAAATTGAACCCTTGTATACATGCCAGTCGACACAAGAAGGGTCTTTTAACAAAGAACTTGGAGAACATTCCTGAAATTTTCTTCGCTTTTTTTGTTTATATTTGCAGCAGCATTAGTTATATGTTGATGTTAAACCCACGTCAAATTGATTTCTAATAAAGAAATGGTTATTATCATGAATTGGATTTTCCTTAGCCAGTGCAACAAGTATGATAAGTTTCTGCTCGAGACTTAACTTTTGGGTATGTTATTTCAAAGAACCATTCGCTTTGTTGTACATATGGATGAGGAACATAAATAAAAGTTAAGTTTGCGTGAGACAGATTAATACATACTGTTAACATCATAAAGAAGAAAATACTTAAATGGGGAGAAAAGGATGCTTTTTATTTGACTCTTGAGAAATTCAGAAATTTTTCTTCGTTTCACGACGTCCTAGGAGGCTGTGTGTGTTCATTTTGACAGATTTATGAAGAAGAATTGTAAATTGAATTTTATATTTTTGACACATATTCTGATGTAGGTGGTGGGGAGACTTTACGTATTCTAATCTTCTTTCAGCTAAAAGTGGCGTGCTGTAAGTCCCTATGACTATGGAAAAAACTAAGTCTGTTGACTGCTTTACGTCATTTCAGCTAAACTTGGAGTAATTTAGATTTTCAAGAAGGCCAATCGTCTTAAAACTGCATCGTAAGCGGCAAAAATTGACTCTGAAATTTATTGCAAAGACATTGTGTGTTTTGTAGCGATTAAAGTCGAGTGTATATAAGCGAAAAGTTTCAAGCCTGTCCCATTCTTGTCCATGCCTATCTCTTTGTACCAGCTGCATTTACAACGTTTTGGGAAGCACAAAGTTTTCACCTTCAAAGTTTCAGGATATGTTTCGTCACCAAAAAAAATCCAACTTAGAAGTGAAATCCTGTGACAACTATGATTTCTAACTTAAATCTGCTCTTGAAAAGGTAACTATAAGTTTTGGTAGAGATTAGAGATGGGCCCTGACCCGACCCGAGCTTACTTTTGACCTGCAGTAAATAAGAGGCCGACCCGCCTTTGACCTGGGTACTTTTTGACCTGACCCGAAGAGATTTTTTTTGATCCAAAGGGGAAAAAATTGAAAAATTTTATGTTTTTAAGGGAAATTTTCCAAATTCAAACCCAAACCATAAATGGCTGACCCGACCCGAGCCACAAAAAATTGACCCGACCTGACCCGGGTCAAAAAACATCACTAGTAGAGATGTAGAAGGTGATGTTTTTATTATGATACAAGAAACTCCATCAAGTTCCATCGACATGAACATATTTCTTTTTTCCTGAAAAAGGGTGACCACTTTTTGAAGACCTTTTTCGAATGGGTCCTCTGAGTCTCATTCCCAAGGCTCATATCAATTTTTGAATAAAATAATACGAAGTTTTAGATTATAAATTTTACTCTGTTGTGAACATCTAAACAAGACTAAAGAAAAAAATTTTTTGAAAGGAAATTTAAAAAAAAGTTCTTTTCGAAATTTTGAAGATGCTGAAAATCAAAAAAAGTTAGTGGACACTAAATGGAATAAAATCCTCCCATAAAATTCAACTGGATGGTTTGGCATGAAAAGCATATAGACTTAGGGGGAAAGGACAGATGCTAAACCATTTTTTGGCCGAAAATTTCTCTCAATTGACTCGATTCTTCGACTGAAAATTGAATTTGAACCTTCCACTTTAAGGAGTTACGCGACCCTAAAGAAAAGAACTGAAAAAATTGTCTTCCATGGCCAGAATAGAAATTGAAGAAGACGTTAAGAAATATCCAAAATTACAGAGCGAAATGAAAAGTGGACAATTTCAAAGGAGAGGAAGAAAGTTTCAGATTCAACATTTGACTTAGAAAGGGAGCTGAAATGTGGAAAGGTCGATTCGAGAAAAAATAACTTTCTATGCAAAAAAAGCTGAGTTCAAATAATCCTTAAACAAATTAGCACATTTCGAATAGGCCAGCAGTTGACGAAAATGATTTTGATTTTCCAGTTGAAAAGTTAAAGAAAAGTGCCCTTCCAACCTTCGGCAGAACTTTTACTTCGGACTAAAAAAACTGTTAGATGTCAGCGTGGACGGCAGAATTCTAGAGATTTAGAAAGCTGGCTGTTAAAAACTGAAAAAGAGGAACAGTTATCGCATCGACAGCATCAAGTCTGTCCAGTGAGCATCCAATTAGAATTTAAATTGGAAAAGGGATTTTGGACTTGGTCCCTCAACACAACTTACTCGCTTGTCGATTTCAGTTGCTCTTTCAATGTCAGATCACATGTAAAAATCAATCTAAAAAGAACTTTATCTTAAAAAGTCTTTATAGACTTTTCAGGTTTCAAACACAATCCAAACAGTATCTTTTATCAACAAATTGTGAATTGAGAATAAATTTCAGATGAAAATGTTGCAGAATACGCTCGTTAAATTTTTAAAAAGCCTTTGAACTGCCATGAATGGTATCTAGCATTGAAGTTTCTATAAATAAAACATTTTCAATTTTCTAGTGTGAAATCAGAAGTATATCTTTCTCCATATGAGAAGCTAGAAAAACGAATCGAACCAAATCAAATCGGGTGACAATAAACTGATAAGCATCGGCAGTTGGTTGGAAAACGTTCAAATATAAAATTTGAGGTTGTGAGTTGAAATATTTTGTTAACTACTAATTTGGTTTATAAGCTGTACATTCATTTTCCAAATATTTGGCTTCGAATGTTTGGTTGTTGCAAGAATATTTGTAGCTTGGCATTAAAGTTGGACAAGTAAGACTTGAAAAAGTGGAAGTTTTTTCAACCCCCATTTGGACGTGGTTCTGTTCGTCAACATGGATGAGAGTTTCTGCCAAGTCATAATGATTTTGGTAGGGAGGCCAATCCTTTTAGTTTTTTTTTCTCTTCACCAAAACTGCTGATGGCTATTACACACCATGGGTGAATTTTTTACTTCTGTAAGTCACCAAAAGGGTTCGAAAAAAATTCCAAAGCCATCATGGTATTACTTTGATTACATCACTTTGAAGCAGCTGAACTGTGGGAATGATAAGTCACTGCTTTTCTGGATTTAGACTTGAAAATTTTCCTGACTTGCAATTAAGATGTGGTGAAAGTGAATGTTAGTTGCAAAGTTTATTTGAAAACAAAATTTTAGTTTTTACTTTCAATATTTGCTATAAACAAGTAAAGTCATTGTCAATTTAAACCAAAATTAATTTAATGATCAATTAAGTTTTTCCCTTATGACCAATTAACCTGCCTTACTAGTTCTTCCTTTACTAAAAAAAGTATCTTTTTTCTTGGACAACTTTAAGAAACAAAATTTTGCTTCCTAATTGGTACTCAAATTAAACAATTTAAACTTTTTATTGCTTGGAAAAGAAGTTGAAGCGATTAATTGCATCACATAGTTGAATGAACACGGCAGGACGTCAGTGCAGCAAAAAAAAAGATTTTTTGAAAGTCCTTTTTTATAATTCAGCTCTTTATATGAGAACACTTAAACTGAACTGGAGTGGGGAAATGATATCTTTCACCTTATATCTTGTATGCATAGTCTTGCTTTAACATGTTATAACTTATGTACTTTTCAACAATTCAGATTAGAAATGTGATAAAAGGGTCAAAATCAAAAGAAAGCTCCTAAAATATTCAATTGGATTTTATCAAATTTTGCTTAGTTTTGAATACTGGTGCCAATCTCAAAGCTTCAGCCTAAAACAAACAGCAAACTTTTTGCAATTTAAGACTTATTAAATTTCAAAACGCAATCCTAAAATAAAAGACCATGAAGTAACTCTTGAATAGTTTTGTGTATATGGCTCAGCATTGATGATGATAGATTAAAAGCATGACTATGTGTTTAAGTAAAAACTTAAAAGAATTTACGGTGAACAAAAGATTCGAAAAATCACTTCGGTCTTTTCATAACATAAACTGACGTCGCCTCACTTGACAAAAAAGTTGCACAATCATTTTGCACCGTGTGATTGAAATCGTTTGAATTTTTCATTGATTTTTACTGGACGTAAACAAAAATTTTACT
>Ga0194133_10010901_pt1 | contig 10154 bp, 8 predicted proteins | sample TA2KigOf40mmetaG_FD_155448 | JGI IMG/M metagenome (GOLD analysis project Ga0194133, IMG submission 155448) | Freshwater microbial communities from Lake Tanganyika, Tanzania - TA2015055 Kigoma Offshore 40m | ecosystem: Environmental > Aquatic > Freshwater > Lake | place: Tanzania: Lake Tanganyika... | reverse complement strand
AAGGAAAGCATCGCCATGCGGCGGAGAATGGCCGGCTGGAATCCCGCCTACCTCTTCAAAGTCCTGCAAATCCCGGCATAAAGTGTGCGTCGGCCCTGTAGTGCCAGTAGCCGGCGTTGGTGCCCCCGCCCTTGTAGTATGCCGCCTTGTACCACTCATCCTCGGTCGGAACGTAGGCCAAGGCGTTCGGATTCCGCGCCGGGACTGTCCCGCTCGTCTGGCCGCCGACCAGGGTGTACGCCCCCGTCTCCGTGCTCGACGTGCCCGTGGCGCCGTTGTGCAGCCAGTTGGCCATCCGCGCAACGCTGAACCAGGTCACGTAGTTCACCGGCTTGTCGCCCATGGAGGTCCGCACCGCGTACGTGTAGCCCCCTGACGAACCCGTCTGCGTGATCCCGCCCCGGGCGTTCGTGCCGATGTTCGCGTTGTAGAGCGAATACGTGTCGGTCGCGGCCACCGAGTTCAGGAAGTCAACGTACTGCGCATTGGTCGTCTCGAACTTCATGATCTGGAAGGCGGCGGCCACGGCGTTAGCAGGGTTTGGGCTTCCAGCGGTGTCGGCGGCATTCCCCGGATCGCCCACCGTCACCCAGTTGATCGTGATCGCGCGGGCCGGCAGCGCTAAAAACCTGCCAAGGGACGAACCGGGCAGATCCAGGGACGAATCCGCCGCGAACTGGGACGAATCGGCGACGAGAGCCGTGCCCTCCTCAAAATGGCGGTGATGGTGCATAACACGCCGCATCATCCATCCGGCCGCAGGTCGGCCTTGATCGCGACCAGCCCGAGCCGGACCGGGGGCCAGTGGCCATGAGCACGCAGCGCACGGGCATCGTCGTCCCCCACACGCACTGGGATCGTGCGTGGTACCTGCCGTTTCAGGCGTACCGCCTGCGGCTGGTCGAGATGGTGGCGGAGCTGCTCGACCTGCTCGAGTCGGGCACGCTGCCAAACTTCGTCCTCGACGGCCAGACGGTGGTGCTCGAAGACCACCTGGCGATTCGCCCGCAGGACCGGCCGCGGATCAGGACGCTCGTCGAGGCGGGGCGGCTCAGGCTCGGCCCCTGGTACACGATGCCCGACTGCTTCCTCGCGCGGCCCGAGTCGCTGATCAGGAACCTGCAGCGGGGCATCGGCATCGCCAGCGAACACGGTGGCGCCTCGCGGGTCGGCTACGTGCCCGATTCATTCGGGCACTTTGCGCAGCTGCCGCAGATCCTCGCCGGTTTCGGGATCGATTCCTTCCTGTTCATGCGCGGCATGCCCGCGGAGGTGCGGGACCGCGACGGCGCGATCTTCACGTGGCGGGCGCCCGACGGGTCGGAGGTGCTGGCCACGTTTCTGCGAGAGGGCTACTTCCCGCTCGGCGCGCTCGGCCAGGAGAGCTTTCATGGGCGGTATGACGGCCTCGCCGCCAGCGACGAGCGGGCCCGGGAACGGCTGAGCCACACGCTCGCACGCGTGCTGCCCTTCCAGAAGCACTCCGTCGTGGTGCTGCCCGCCGGTGGGGATCATCTTCCGGCCCGGGGCGACCTCGCCGCGGTCGTTGCCGATCTCAACGCCAGCCAGTCGGAGATTCAGCTCGCCTTCGGCGGCTTCGAGGACTACCTCGCCGCCCTGCGGGCAGCCGTGGAGCACGAAGCGCTGCCCGTCTTCAGCGGCGACCTCCTCGGCCAGGCCGATCATCCGCTCCTCCGCAACGTGCTTTCCTCGCGGGTCGATCTCAAGATCTTCAACCACCGGGCGCAGTCGCTGCTCACCCGCGTGGTCGAGCCGCTCGCCGCCTGGGCCAATGTCAACGGCCTGCCGGTGGTCGAGCCGGCGCTGCTCGAGGCCGCGTGGGATGCTTTGCTCAAGAACCACGCCCACGACGACATCTGTGGCTGCAGCGTGGACGACGTCCACCTCGACGACGTGCAGCGATTCCACGAGGTGCTCGCGCTGGCGCAGGAGATGATCACGCGGCAGATCGAGCACCTCGTGCAGCACCGGCTCCCGGCCCCGAGCGATCCCCGCACGGCCCGCGTGTTCGCCTTCAACCCGCATCCGTGGCCCGTGACCGTCTCCGCGGCAGTTCGCATCCTCCTGCCCGATGAAGGCGGCGAGTTCTCAGAGCCGTCCGTCGCCCGTCAGCTGCGGGCCGTCGATGCGGCCGGCGCGGAGGTTCCCGTGCGGGTGCCGGCCACGTCGTGCAAGGCGATCCGCAACCGGTACCTGGAGACCACCTGGGGCCGAGCCTACGAGGTGCAGGCGGCTTTCAGCCTGCCGCCGCTCGGCTTCGAGGTGTTTTCATTCGCAGAGACATCCGAGCCGCTCGTCCTCGCCACGAACGCGATGCCGGAGCCGGTGCCGGAATCGCTCACGAGTGCCATCCGCTTCGAACTCGACGCCGACCTCGGCGACGGCTACTCGCATGGCCCCTGCCCCGAGCTTCCTGTGCAGCGGGCGCGGCTCATGTCTGCGGGGGCCGACGGCCAGACGGCGGACGTGTTTCACCTTACCTACGAGATCTGCGGACCCTCGTCGATCCAGCGGGACGGGCTCGCCCACACGCCGATCCTCGAGTGCGTGGGCCCGCAGGTGACGATGCCCATCGCCGTGCGGGCTGAGCGGCGCTGGCGCGATGCAGACGATGCCCGCCAGCACTCGCACGTGTGGAACCTGCGGATCTCCTATACGAACGTGTTCGCCGACAGCCGCCTGCGCGTGGTCGTGGATCCGCAGGTGCTCGCGGGCGCGGGTGGCCTCGGGGCCTGTCATCACGTGGTTGTGGATGGCCAGGCCCAGTGGTGGTGGCTGGCAGCGAAGCCCGCGGTGCACGACCTCTGGCCGGGGCCGCTCGCCGCGCCGGCCTACCCTGGCGAGAAGTCCTATCCGGTGCATCACACGAACGACGGCCTCGCGTGGGCCGGCGCGACGGGCACGCCCTTCGCGGGCGGCGTCGGGCTGCACGAGTTCGAGCTCGTCGCGGTGGCGGGGTCCGGCACGCCGGCCGCGGCGTTCACGCTCCACCGCGCGGTGGGCTCGCTCTCGGTCCGCGGCGGCCGGATCCGGTCGTGTCAGGCGGGCCCGCAGCGGCCCACGCCGGACGCCCAGCTGCAGCGGCGGCTCGACCACACCCTGGCCATCGGCTGCGCCGGGGGCGTCGTCGAGGCGATGCGGCTCCTCAAGGAGACCCTGCATCCGTGCTGGATCCAGGAGTGCCCCGTGGTACCCGTCAAAGCGGCGACGGGGCCGGCTGCGTTCGCCGCGTCGCTGCTCGATGTCGGCGACACGCCGCTGGAGGTGATGGGTTTGAAACCGGCGGCCGGCAAGGGTCTGCTGGTGCGGCTTCTGAACCCGTCAAGCGAGGCCGTGGCGACCACGCTGCGGCTCCCCGCCCTGGCCGACGGTCCGCAGAGGGCATCCCGCATGCAGCTCGACGAGACGACGATGCTTTCCTCCGCCGACCTCGGGCGGACCAAGCGGCTCGACGTGCACCTACGGCCCTTCGAAATCCAGACGTGGAAGATCGAGCCATGCTGAAGATCACGGGCACGTTTCTCGACGAGATCACCCACGACATCCCGCCGCAGAACTGGGGCCGGAAGGAGTGGGCGGCCGACTTCGACGCCATGCGGGCGATCGGGATCGACACCGTGATCCTGATCCGGGCCGGCTACCGCGAGCGGCTCACCTTCGATTCGCAGGTCATCAACCGGCACCGGCGGTGCCTGCCGGCCTACCAGGATCTCGTCGACGTGTTTCTCACCGAGGCGGAGCGCTGCGGCATGCAGTTCTTCTTCGGCACCTACGATTCGGGCGAGCATTGGATCAACGGCGACTATCGGGCGGAAAGCGACCTCAACCGCGACTTCTGCACCGAGGTGATGGACCGCTACGGTCACCGCCGCGCGTTCGCCGGCTGGTACATCAGCCACGAGATCAACACCTTCAACGCCGGCATGATGCGGGTCTACGACGAGCTCGCCGGTCACCTGCGGATGCTCAAGAACGTGCCGATTCTGATGTCGCCCTACGTGAAGGGGGCGAAGCAGTTCGGTGCGGAGGCGATCTCGCTCGACCAGCACGTCAAGGAGTGGGAGTCGGTGTTCCGCGACCTCGAGGGCAAGGTCGACATCGTGGCCTTCCAGGACGGGCAGATGTCGTTCCTGGATCTGCCCGACTACCTGCGGGTGAACCGCGAACTCGCCGAGCGGCACGGCCTGCGGTGCTGGAGCAACCTGGAGAGCTTCGACCGCGACATGCCGATCAAGTTTCCGCCGACGGACATCCGCAAGCTGCTCTACAAGGCGGAGCAGGCCTCGGCGGCTGGCGTGGAGAAGCTGATCACGTTCGAGTTCTCCCACTTCATGAGCCCGAACTCGGCCTACCCGGCCGCCCGAAACCTCTACGACCGCTACCGGGAGTGGTGGCCGGGCGAAGGAATCTGACATGACGCTGCAGGCAGGCGGGGCAGGATCATCGACCGCGAAATACGCGGTGCCGCGGCACACGCTCGGCCGGCTCCGCGACGAGTTCGAGCAGGAGCTCTTCGGCAGCGTGATCCCATTCTGGGAGCGGCACTCCTGGGACCGCGAGCACGGCGGCTTCTGGAACTGCCTCGACCGCCAGGGAAAGGTGTTCGACGTCACGAAGTACGGCTGGCTGCAGGGCCGGGAGACCTGGCTCTTCAGCAAGCTCTATCGCACCGTCGACCCGAGGCCCGAGTGGCTGGCGATGGCGAAGAGCGGCGCGGAGTTCCTGAGGTTCAAGGCCCTCACGCCCGACGACCGGATCCCGTTTCGGATGACGGCCGACGGCACGCCCATCGCCATCCAGCGGAAGATTTTCAGCGAGTGCTTCTACGTGATGGCGATGGCGGAATACGCCCGGGCCAGCGGCGACGAGAGCTACCTCCGGGAAGCCGAGCGGATGTTCGCCCTGGTCTGGTCGTGGGCCTTCGACTGGAAGAAGGTCGGCCGGCCGTCGTATGCCGGGGAGACGCCGCTTGAGGCGCTTGCCGTGCCGATGATCCTCATGAACCTGATCGAGGAACTGACCGACGGCAAGGCCGCTCCCTACGAACGGGAGCTGGCGGAGTGCCAGGCCGCGTTTCTTCGGCACGTGAAGCCCGAGGAGCGGCGGGTCTACGAGTACGTCCGCCCGGACGGGTCGCTCTGCACCGACCTGCCGGAGGGCCGTCAGCTGAATCCCGGCCACGCGATCGAGGCGGGCTGGTTCCTGCAGCACTGGGCCGAGCGGCAGCACGACGCCGACCTCTCCGCCCTGGCCGTCAACATCGTCCGCTGGTCGCACGCCGAAGGCTGGGACAAGGATCATGGCGGGCTGTTCTACTTTCTCGACGCCCGGGGGCATTCGCCCATCCAACTCGAGTGGAACATGAAGCTCTGGTGGCCGCACTGCGAGGCCCTCTACGCCCACCTGCTCGACTACGCCGTGACGGGGAGCGAGACCGACTGGGCGCTCTTCCAGACGGTGAAGGACTACACGTTCGGGCACTTCCCGGACCGCGAGTACGGCGAGTGGTATGGCTACCTCGACCGCGAGGGCCGCGTCAGCCAGTCGTTCAAGGGGGGCGCCTACAAGTGTGCCTTCCACGTGCCGCGGGCCCTGCTGCTCTGCCGGAATCTTCTCGCGGACCTCGAACAGCGTGCCTGAGGTAGAGCGGCGATCAACCAGGGAGTGGCGACCATGAACCTCTTCACGGGCACGAATGTCCTGGCCCCGCTCGACTACGGCTTCATCGCCGCGTATCTCGTCGGGATCATGGCGCTCGGCCTGTGGCTCGAGCGGAAGGCCCGCGACAGCATCGACGCCTACTTCCTCGGCAACCGCAACCTCCCCTGGTGGGCGCTGGGCGCCTCGGGCATGTCGAGCAACACCGACATCGCCGGCACGATGGTGATCACCGCGCTCATCTACTCGCTGGGCGTGAAGGGCTTCTTCATCGAGATCCGCGGCGGGATCGTGCTGATCATGGCCTTCTTCATGATCTTCATGGGGAAGTGGACCCGCCGCGCGCAGGTGATGACGCTCGCGGAGTGGATGCGGCTGCGGTTCGGCGACGGCCACGAGGGGCGCACGGCGCGGCTGATCAGCGCGCTTGCCAACCTCGTGGTGTCGATCTGGATCATCAGCTACTTCGCCGTCGGCGGCGGCAAGTTCTTCGGCAGCCTGATGGGGATCGACGACCGTGCGGCCTCGATCGCGCTGATCCTGCTGACCATGACCTACACCGCCGCCAGCGGCTTCTACGGCGTGGTCTGGACCGACGTCGTGCAGGGCGGCCTGATCCTCGCGGCGGTGCTCTACGTGATCGTGCTGGCGATGACGAAGGTGGTGCTGCCGCCGGAGTTCATGGTCTCCGTGCCCGATGGCACCGGGGGCTTCGAGGCCGTGAAGACGACGCTCGCCGAGTGGTCGGCCGTGATGCCCCCGCTGACGATCGACATGCCGGGGGAATACTCCCGCTACAACGCCTTCGGGATCACGATCTTCTTCTACCTCGTGAAGACCTGCGTGGAGGGCTTCGCCGGGGCCGGCGGCTACACGAGCCAGCGGTACTTCGCCGCCAAGTCCGACCGGGAGGCGGGGCTGCTCTCGCTGTTCTGGATTCTGCTGCTCTCCTTCCGCTGGCCGCTGGTCATGGGCCTCGCCATGCTCGGCATCCATCACGGGCTGACCACGGGCAAGGTGATCGACCCCGAACTCGTGCTGCCGACCGTGATCGCGGAATACATGCCGGTGGGCATGAAGGGCATCGTGATCGCCTGCTTCATGGCGGCGGCGATGTCGACCTTCACGGCGGTGATCAACGCGGGCGCCGCCTACTGGGTGAAGGACATCTACCAGACGTTCCTCAATCCCCGGGCCAGCAACAAGACGCTGGTCTGGCATTCGCGGATCGCGACCGTGGCCATCGTGCTGCTCGGGCTCGCCTTCAGCCTCGACAGCGTCAACATCAACGACATCTGGGGCTGGATCACCATGGCCTTCGGCACGGGGCTCTTCATCCCGCTGCTGCTGCGCTGGTACTGGTGGCGGTACAACGGCTACGGCTTCGCCCTGGGCACGCTGTTCGGCATGCTCTCGGCGGTGCTGATCCGCGTGCTCAAGATCGAGCTCACGGAGGTGATGAGCTTCGTGGTGCCGAGCGTGATCTCGCTCGCGGGCTGCGTGCTCGGCTCGCTGCTCACGAAGCCGACGGCCCGCGAGACGCTCCTGAACTTCGTGAAGGTGACCCGCCCCTTCGGATTCTGGGGGCCGATCGTCACGCAGTTGACCGCCGAGGATCAGGACGCGATCCGGGGCGAGTGCCGCCGCGACCTCGCGGCCATCTGCTTCGCGGTGCCGTGGCAGTTGGTGCTGTTCATGCTGGGCATGGTGTTCGTGCTCCGGCAGTGGTCGACGTTCGCCGCCCTGCTGGTGGCGTTCGTTTTTCTCTCGGCGGGCGTGTACTGGTTCTGGTTCCGCCACCTCAGGACCGACGAGACGGCCCGTGGGGTGGCATCATGACGGCTACGTTTGGTTCCCCGCGGGGCTGGCGGGTGGTCGTCCGTCTGCTCGCCGTCGTGGGCAGTGGGGTCGCCACGGCGTGGGCCACCGATGCACCCGCGGCTCGGCCGCGCCGCATCGCGTCTGCCGCCGAACTCCGCGGTGTCTGGGTGAGCGACGTCGATTCCGAGGTCATGCACTCGCGGGCGAACATGGCGGCCCTCGCCGAGCAGGCGGCCGACCTGCACCTCAACGCCCTCTACCCCGTCGTCTGGAGCCAGGGCGAGACCTTCTATCCGAGCGACGTGATGGCGAAGCACGGTGCCCCCAGGATTTCGAACCGCTACGGCCTCGGCACCGGTGACCGCGATCCGGCGGCCGATTGGGTGGCCCTCGGCGACCGCCATGGCCTCGACATTGTGCCCTGGTTCGAGTGGGGATTGAAGGTGCCCGCCGACTCGCCGCTCGCGCAGCGGCACCCGGAGTGGCTGTCGCGCGACGACTCCGGTCGGAGCACCTTCGATCAGGATGGCACGACGACGACCTACCTGAACTTCGTGCACCCCGACGTGCAGCAGTTCTACGAAGACCTCGCCGTCGAGTTCGTCACCCGCTACCACGTGCCCACGATCCAGTTCGACGACCATCTCTCCTTGAAGAACACCTTCGGCTACGACGACCACACGCTCGCCCGCTATCGCGAGGAGACGGGCAACGCCGCGCGGCCCGCTCCCACCGACGCTGACTGGCTCGCCTGGCGGGCGGCGAAGCTCACCGACTTCGTGGCCCGGCTCTCCAGGGCGATCAAGGCGGCGCGGCCCGGTGTCGAACTGTCGGTGTCACCCAATCCGTATCCGTGGTCCTACAAGAACTACGTGCAGGATTGGCCCGCCTGGGTCGAGCAGGGTCTCGTCGACGAGGTGGTGGTGCAGGTGTATCGCGACACGATGAAAGGCTTCGCGGGCGAACTCCGCAGCCCGGTGCTGGCGAAGCTCGAGGGCAAGGCGCGGCTTGGCATCGGGGTCCTCGCGGGCCAGAAGCCTCGGCCCGTGCCGATCGGCATGGTTCGGGACCAGACGGCCATGGCCCACGACCTCGGCTACGGGGTGGTCTACTTCTTCCAGGAATCGCTGCTGCGGTTCACCGCCCCGGGCGAGACGGTCGAGATGCGGCTCGACGCTATTCGCGCGATGCTGCCGGCGGCGGCCACAGCACCGTAGCAGCAGGCTTCTCAGGAAGCCGCATCGCGCGAGCGATGCGGGCTGCGGGCCGTTGTGGTGGCGAGGGGCTGCCCGTGCCCCGTCGCCGGACGCTCACTGCGGGCATTTTGCCCTCCGTTCGCTCAACGCTGCTCTCGCTTCGCCATCCTGGCTGCGCTCGACCAGCGACGCCGGCTCCCGGGGCACGGGCAGCCCCTCGCTGAGTACAGGCTTCAGACTGCCGGCGTCGCGTGAGCCGGCGTTTCGAAGGTGGTACGGGATCGGTGTAGACTGAGCCTCAAGGACGTGATCATGAGCATGCCTGCCTACACAAGTGACACGGCCGACGACGCAGCGGCTGTTCAACTGCGGTGCTTTCGAGAGCTTGCGCCGGCGGAGCGGATCCGGAAGGCGTGCGTCATGTCGAGGCAAAACAGGCTCATGGCCATGGAGGCCATTCGGCGGCGGCATCCTGGTCTTGCGGAAGACGACGTGCAGCTCGCGTACATCGAGTTGGCCTATGGTGGTGAGCTCGCCGCCGAGGTGCGCCGCTGGCGGCAGGGGCGCGGAGCGTGAGCGACGGCGATGACCTGATCGCCGCCCTGATTCCCGTGGCCGAGGCCCTTCGCAGGCTCGGCGTCCGGCACTACGTGGGCGGCAGCGTCGCAAGCACGTTTCACGGAGCGATGCGTTCGACGATGGACGTCGATCTCGTCTGTGATCTGGGGCCTTCCGACGTCGCAGCCTTTGTCGAATCCTTCGGCGAAGAATTTTATGTCAGCCCCGCTGCGGTCCGGGATGCCGTGCAGCGAAAGTCTTGCTTCAACCTCATTCACATGCCCACGTCCTACAAGGTCGACGTGTTCGTGAGTCGTGGCCGGCCGTTCGACCTGCTCGCGATGGAGCGTGCCACGCCGCAGCCCCTCGGCATGGGCGGGGCGACGATGATTCCGATCGCGACGGCCGAGGACTCCATCGTGGCCAAGCTCGAGTGGTTTCGGCTGACCAACGAGACGTCCGAGCGGCAGTGGGACGACGTGTCGAAGCTGGTCGCCCTCCACGGGGAAAGGCTTGACGTCCGACACATGCAGCAGATGGCCGTTTCGATCGGGGTCGGCGACCTGCTCGAAAAACTGATAGCCGGGCGGTGAAGGGCCAGCCCGGTTCATCGCGGCGCTTCGGGCCTGACGCTTGGCTCAGGGCAGCCCGTGCCCCGTCGCCGGACGCTCGCCTCGGCCCTCGTGGCAATCCTGTTCGGCACGGCAGATGCAGGACAGGTTGATCTTCGGCCGGGCGCAGTGCTGGGCATCAGGAAGCCGCAATCGCGTGAGCGATGCGGGCGGCGGCCGACTCGCCGCAGGGCTCGGGGCTTCCCGTGCCCCGTCGCCGGACGTTCGCTACGGGCATCCTGCCCTTCGCGTCACTCGGCGCTGCTCGCGCTTTGCCATCCTGGCTTCG
>Ga0194133_10010900_pt1 | contig 10154 bp, 4 predicted proteins | sample TA2KigOf40mmetaG_FD_155448 | JGI IMG/M metagenome (GOLD analysis project Ga0194133, IMG submission 155448) | Freshwater microbial communities from Lake Tanganyika, Tanzania - TA2015055 Kigoma Offshore 40m | ecosystem: Environmental > Aquatic > Freshwater > Lake | place: Tanzania: Lake Tanganyika... | reverse complement strand
TGTAAAAAAAAAATAGATTCATCTGAATCATTCTCATTCAGAGCTTTTTGTAAGCCAATCAATAAAATGAAATATTTAGTAGCTTAAGTTTTGGCCTTGGTTTATTTACCGGAAAGGCCATGTGCAAACTTTCAAAAAGTGAAATTTCCAGATATTTAGATCAAGATGGTTAACTCACTTATGAAAAAAGTTATTGCGTCAGGGTAGTCATGTTGTTTCAAGCTGTTATTCTGTTCTGGCAACTAAGGTTAGAGCCATGCCTGAGGAAACCACAGAAAAAAAGAACTGACCAAAAAATTAGTTATATCCTTGCAAGGCATACAATAAAAATTAAAAAATAAACCTAAGGTCCAACCTGTTTTTGTAATGCTTTACACCTGCCTTAAATTTGATTCCCAGAATCCTGAAATATTGAAGTGTATTTGAATTTGAAAGAGTTCAGTTATAATTTGGTACAATATTTGTAAACTGAAAAAGTATTGGGTGATAAAAAGCTAAAAATTTACTTAAAAAACCAGCATTTTACATCTTAGCACACCTTTGAGGAATGTTTCGAATAGTTTAAGAAATATTAAAAATTTATCTGGATTCCTTGAATTTTGTCACCGATTTAACTCTAAAAGTACAATACAAATTTTGGTATTTAAGCTCAATCTTGAAAAGAATGAATAAAATTTCATGAATTTTTTCAGGTAGCAAAGTTTTATTGGGACTAGAATTTTCCAAACTTTTGACTGTTTTCTTTAAGCACGGCAAAAATTGAAATTTCCATAATCTTGCCTTTTTTGAGAGCATAATTATATCCAGCAATCAAAACATGTTGGAGCATAATTAATCTCTATGTGAATCGGACAGTCTCAAACTTAACTAAACAGGTAAGGTAATTGAAGTGGTGATAACAGCTCACAACAAAAATATTTATCAGATTGTTTATCAGTAAGAAAAATCAAATCTTGTGATTAGTCTGTTATCACCACAATCATGACAATCCTGAATGAGGTTGGATGTTGGCCTCGCCAAGAACACAAGAAGAGCATGGATTCAGAAAATAAAGTTGAAAAGGTCTTCGACACTTTATATGTTAATGTTTATGAGGTAAATTCCATATCAGTAGTTTTCAAATCTAAGTAAAAGGAAGTCTAACCTGTTTTAGATCTACTACGATGGAACATTGTCCAGATTGCGTCTAAAAATTGAAGAGCTTGTCAGCTACTTTAATGCTGAAGACTCACCTGGTGAAACTTTCAAGAGGGCAATTACTTGCTTTAGAGATTTGGTAAAAGTTTAGAAAAACATTTTCAAATATTCATTAATATTGATATAAACTTTTTTTATCATTCCAGATGGTTTTCCTGCGTTATGTTAAATTTTCTGAAAGCCTTGGCTCAATGTGTCCAGACTTTTTGACAAATGCATCACTGACATTACCAGCTATTTTGCCAAGATCTGGATTTGGATTTTTTCTACTAGATTTCTTCCAAGTAAGGTTTTGCAATAAATCAATCTAAATGGGGTCGGTGTGACTATGACAACTGGATGGCTGAGGACTGGGACTAGGGTTGTTAACCCCAGTTGGGCCAGATCTTTGGCCCAGGATTTGTCTTAAAATATCACTTCACATGATGGTTACCTCAGTCAGGATTGATGGTTGTGCAGATCAAACGAACAATTTATTTAATTATTGAAAACACAAAATAATAATTAATCAGAGAAAATACCATTGGCAAAATTTAACCAGGAAAAGTTCAGATGACTGTAAGACATGATCAGAGTGTACAGAGAACTTGGAAAATTAACCGCCCATATGAACAACCCTTTCCCAATCAATATTCCCCTGGCCATATTATAGGGACTAATCAAGGGCTTAACCTCTTATGAAAGAATTCAAAGGTCGATTCTTTTTCAGTGGGGAAATATGAGCTGAACAGATTTTCAAAAAGATAGAGAATAGATTTTAATGAGCTGAAAAGGTTTAAAATGGAAAGTAGTTGTTGGAAGGATTTGCAAATTTGTGTAAAAGTAAAAAAAGTACTGTGAAAATAATAGTGAGTATTCTGGTCTTAAGAGAACCTCAGGGTGACCTTTGGAAAGTTTGAGAGTGAGTATTTGTGTAAACCCAATGATGACCTTCATAATCAAGAAAAGAACTAATATTGGACTATTTGTTGATGGAATTTGAGCACTTTTGTAAGAGAGGGAACAGTATGGAAAGGGATATGTCTAAAATGAAAAATTTTTTGGTTGTCGTCTGGAGAGACATGTCAATTGTAGGGGGAATAGCTAATGTATGAAAGAAGTAAACTAGTAAAAAAAGCCAAGTGTAAAGATTATAGAGATCAAGTGATTAAGACTATACAACAGTTTTCCACCTCATCGCAAACACCCATGATGTCAAAGTCCCTTGAGGCCAACTGCACTCAATGAAGCTAGAGGCCTGAAAATTGACATGCATAATCATTACATAGATGGTTCAAAAGTTACCGTCCAGACTTTTGATATTTTGCCTAGAAGCCGAGATATTTAAGTTCGAAGTTTTTTATTTACGTCTTCAACAGCTTCCACGATTTTAAAGCTAGAGAAAAATTATAAAACAACACAGTTAAATATTTGAACAAAAAATGTTCTGTTATAAATTTTTCTCTAGCTTTAAAATTGACAGAGCCATAAACTTTTTAAATAATTTTTTTGTTGTTAATTAACCTAAAGACCTCCCTGAATGAGATAGACATCATCTTATCACTAATTTGCCCAGGCCAGGGATTGCACCCTGAACCTCTCAGTTCTCAGTCAGTTGTCAGGGTAGAGAGCTATGATGCCCTCAAGTGTGTCCTGGAATCTTACTTTGGCAAAGTAACTTGAAATTACTTTTAAGGGTAAGAAGAACAAAAAGCTCACTTTTATTTAAAAATTTGTAGAATGAGAAATTTGAAGATAACTAAAATAGAGCAAATGTTATGAAAAGGACAAGAACATTTTTTATTTATTGTCATTGAATGATAATTAATTTCTACAGCTCAAAGTTATTTGCTGGTCTGATCGTTGTATCGTGTTGGACAACAGCAATGTTTATGGTCTGTCAGTACAAGGAGCCAAAAAAATTCAGGCAAATTCTAATGAAGCCATAAATCAGTGTTTCAAAAGTTGGTACAATCTATGATTCTGCTTTTAGCCAAGTGCACTAAGCAGTGTCGTCATAGTTGACACATTTGTCAGGAGTCTCTGTAAAAGCCTGAGTAATCTTCACAAAACAGATTCCATTCAAGCAAACAACATTAAAGATCCAAATAAGACATCAAACTGGGAGAAAGAAGTCATCAGAGTTTGTGCCAAGAATACAAAATCTATAGATAATCTTGAACAGGAAATTTCAGTAACATTGTTTGTTTACAATGAAAAAAATTTAAGCCATAAACTTTATCAAATTTTTATTATAAGTTAGCTGATGAGATCATTCCATTTGAGATGGTCGTTTTGGATTGTGCTTTGAATGCTATGATGGACAGATTTCGCCGACATCACAACTCAGTAAAGCCTGTTGTGAATGCTTTGTTGGAGGAAACATTGGAAAATCCTTGTGACAAATCATTGGAAAAGTTATTGACTTTTAAAAAGTCATTGATTAACTTTAAAACAGGGTGAGTTAATTTCTACGAAGGTATAACAATAGAGAATTAAGCAGACTGGTATTTTTTGCTACGGGGAAAAATGCAAAACACTCTCAAGCGAGGTTTTGTGACTGACAGTCAGCTGACAGGCTTCTAGATAGGCTTTTTTCTGGTCGGGGTCTGGTAAAACCCCTATGGTGGCTTTGTGCTTAATTTTAGGGTAAAGCGTACTAAAAGTAATACTTAAGTATTAGTTCAAGCTATGTTTATGTAAAATATCAACTCAATATTGTGGGAGCTATTAAAGAAAGAGGAAAAAGGTCAGCCATCATTACTACAATTTTGGCAATATTTCAATTCTTTCTCTGCTAATACAGAAGAATTCAAAAATCTGGCATGTAAATTTTTTGGCATTAATAAGAGGAGTCTGTGTGCAAAATTTCAGCCTTTTTGCTTTAAAACTGAGGGAGTAGTTTGAGGATGATGAATGAATGTACTGTAAAAATGCAAAATCTCAACCAGCCCTTTTAGCATGACGGATGCTTAGCCGTCGGAACGGAGGCGGAAATCATTATCGGAAATGGGAGGAGATCAGAACGTTGAGCTAAAATCCCAGTGAAGACCTTCCCAATCAAGAAAAGAATCAATACTGAACTGTTTATTGATTGGAAGTGGGGGCTTTATATACAAAAGTAAAGGAGGGATCGGATCAGCAAGATCAGATCAAGAAATATTGGACCTCTTAGAAGAGGTTAAAAGTATATTGGCAGGAAATAACTGTAGCGAGAGTGAAAACAGCAGCAGCCTGTTTAGGTGAACTTTCAATTACTTTGAAGAGAAGCTTAACAACAGCAGTCTGTTTGAAACGACTTTGAGCTTGCAAAGTGAAAAATATCGTAGCGCAAAAAAGGTGGTAAATGAGCGTGTATTATGATACTTTATGGAACAAAAATTTTAGCAATGATTTTTGCTTAACTCCCTCCTTCACTTCACTTGAGAGGGATAACTTTTTTGAGACCTTTTTTCAGTGTTGATTCGTTGTGGCTCATGATAGACAACTTACTTGGAAATGATCTAGACATGTCCGACCTCTACCTTTCTCAAGGTTGAATTAATTTTGACGTATAATTAAGATTATGCAAAAATTAAGCCAAGCTCTGAAATCCTAGATAGAGAACAAAGCGACCACGAAGAGGTGGAAATTCTTCTTGAAGGTTACCACAGCGACCTCGAAGAAGTTCTGATTGAGTTGAGGTAACAAAAAATTTTGTTTGACATCACTTTTTGCATTCATTACAGACTATGTTTGAAAACTTTCAGATCGATGAAAACACAAATTGAAGATGCTAACGAGTTTGTTAAAACTTACCAGGTTTCAACAAACAATAATTATTTTTATTTATGATTATATTTTCATATTTTTGTCCTTCCCATTTTTAAGAGTGAGACCCGAAACAGAATCATCACATTCAACCTCCACATGGAGGTTGTGACCCTTGGTGTTACTGTTGCCGCCTGTCTAAGCTCTATCTTTGGCATGAACTTATCCTCAGGCATTGAGGACAACCCCTATGCCTTTTTCATCACAACCTTTTTGATTATTGCTGTCAGCTCTACTACCATAATTATCTGCATTCGTGCTTTCAAGCAGATAAGAAATTCTCAAATTTCTCTGGACTTCCCTGGTAATAAGATTATGATGATTTGGCCCAAAAAAAAGCTTTTCTCAAAGAACTATTATTTTTTGTTTTTAGTCTTGAGAGAAATTTTCGACTATTTGGACACTTTTGAATTGCTAAAAGCTAGCAATCACAAAAGGTCTTTGACCAAGAATGATATTGGTAATTTTCTCCCTAAATTTCTCAACAAAGGTATCAATCAGGAAGAGCTAAAAGTTATCTTTACAATGTTTGAAGATGACAATGAGGCTTCAGCAAAAACTACTGAATTCCATCAAATCATGCATGCTTTTGATTAGATTTCTTTGGTTCAAATTAAATTTGCCTTTTTTTCAATTACTGCATTTTTCATCCAAAAATGGCTGAAATTTTTTAATCAAAACTTACTCTTTTTTTACAAAGCAATCTCATAATATAGAATATTTGGTAGCTCTTGGAGATATTTTTTATAATGAAATTGTTTGGATCAGAAACAGTAGCTTAAATAAATATTGATGTTTTTTAAAAATAAAGGCAACAAAATATTTACATGATTGTATTAGGGATATTGAAAAAGCAATTATTTAGAAATAGGCCATGTAAGACATTTGTTCATAAATACTTTTAAGAAAGGCTGATAAAAAGTTCCCCTTGATCTTCAAACAATTTTTATGGTTGGAAAAATATTTGACAACAGCTTGATTTCCTTTCAAGTTTTACATATTTTGAAAAAATGTTTTTTTATTAAGTTAAAAGTGAATCCCATGAAGGGTATCTCCATAACCCAATGGTATGGTAACCACCCTGCTGGGGATTTGATCTAAGGATTGAACTGTCAGTGGTTCAATCCCTGGCACATACCTTTGACCCTGGGTTGGTTGGTAAAAAAATATCATAAAGCTTCAAATCCCAGCCAAAAAAGGCCTGTTGTGCACCTAATAAAAAAGCGTCCTGGCCTTCACTGATGCAAAAAAATGTTAAACCACTTAAAAGTTGAGGTGATGAACTGAGCTTGGGGATGCGTATAAGAAAGTTCTTCATGCAAGCAAAAACTTTTCTCTTAGTCATAGTTTTGTACTCTCTCCCCATCAATGCATTTACCTTACCTAAATGACTTTCCGTTGTGTTTCAAAAGTTTGTAAGTACAACGTACGTCACAGCTAATCTTTGACATGAATACCTTAAGTTTACTTTTAATCAAAGGCTTATCAGAATATTTCAGAGGAAAATGACTTCCAAGATTAAGATTTGGGCAAATTTCTTTTTAAAGAATTAATCTTGTAGGCTTGATTATAAATCCAGGCTAAGGCAGATTCATTGAAAATTGAAGGAGCTAAGTGATTTTGATTTTCTTTTATAAACTCTACATTATAAGCAAGTCTCTTTGAAAACAAGCAATTTCCATAAGATTAAACTAAGTGGAAAATGTGTCCTCAAATGTCTTTTTAATTAATAAGAAAAACAGGAAAAACATGATAAAATAAAACTGAAAATTAAACAGAGTTATAAAATTCAAAATGTCTAGCACAAATTGACAAATAGATTAAAATTCATATCTGTGTACATCTTCATTTTCTTAAGAAAAAAAATCATTTCATAAGCAAAAATTTTCTCTGGCACTAATTTTGAGTTGTGTAAATTCTTACTTTGAAATCCTCTTATGATAAGTTTGGTCCGAAAATTAGAAGACCCAGATCAGGCCATTAAATGTTTAAACCACAACTACTCAAGGTAGCTAGCTTTTTATCTGGGCCAATTAACCCCCAAAATGCCAAATTTTGTGCTTTTCAATCCATGGATTCAAACAAATCACCTCAAATCTGGTTAAAGACTCATTTTAAATGAGAAATGGATCAGGTTTTTAAACATCATCAATAATTTTTTTCATGTTTAAATTGGACAAAAAGGCTTACCCAGACCAGGGATCAAACCTTGAACTTTTCAGTTCTTACCCAGTTATCATTTTCCTAATGCCGCCATATATTCACCTTAAAGAGTGTTGGAATTTATTTTCTTCCAGAAATCAGTAAAGATTTACAATGAGACTTGATGAAAAGATCAAAATATTTCCACTGAAAAAATATTGAAGCTTATCATGATGCATGTCTACTTTTTTAAGCCTTTCAAAGGGATTTTTTTGCTGAATTTTCATTTTCATTTCTAAGACTCTCATGCTTGTTGCAAGCATCCATTTCATCTCGTGATTCCTTTGAGAAATCCTTTTTATTCAAAAAAATGTTTTTTAAAATATGTATTAGATCTGTGATGAAAGATTCATGACAGCAAATAGCACATTAAGGTACTAAAGCAAAACAACAATACTTCCAACTTTTTACTTATATTTCTTTTGGAAAAACCTTGAAAAAATCTTTTGCTGTCAGTCTGACCAGCAAAAAAATGCATCCATTTTTTGCCTCATGTTTAAAACAGGTTTTTTTCACCATCTACCATCTGTGAGTGAAAGCAAAAACTTTAGAAGTTTCTCTTCAAATGTGTAAAAAAACTTTCAAGATGATTGTAAAGAGGATCAAGATCAAGGACAAGCATGAGGAGGTTTTTTATAAAAACAATTCAATTAATTTCACTTTGTGAGCTGTTGTAATTTCTTTTGTAAAACTTGGAACAAAAGTGTATAAAATTCAGACTTTTCAAATTCATTTCAGGAAAATCTAAATTAAAGTTGGCTGTAAAACCCCTCAAACTTTAAAGCTAATTATTGTGTAATTATTGTGACATCACGCGTCTGTCTGTCACCTCTATCTCCTCCTACAACTTGGTCCTAGAAGGCTGAAATTTGGCAGGAATAATCCTTATAGTGATGGCTCAAAATCTGTGGACCAGATTTTTGAAATTTTGTCTAGAAGCTGAGAAAATTAACTTCAAAGTTGGTTGGGTCAGGTTAAGTTAGCAATAAATTCCTTATGGAAGTACAATGTTGTTTATTGGGGTTGGGGGAAGGGTTGCTTGGGAGGGCTTGGCATTTTTCTCCGCACAAAAAATGCCCGTCTGCTTAACTGCTATTGTTATTTCTGGAATTTCAACTTTTTCCTTGTTCTAGTGATTCTGATAAACCAATTGTCTTTTTCTTTCTGATATTTCCTTTTGAGGTAGCAAAAACCGACTCTTTTTCAGCCTCAGAATGAATATTCGTATTCTTTATTGACTCTGACATTTTTATAACATATATGAAATATATTATAAATTAAGTCGGAGTGCATTTTTAGTGCGGGGAAAAATGCCAAACCCTTCCTAGCAACCCATACCCCACCTTAATTCACTACCCAACTTTGAACTTAAATATAAAAATCTGGTTTGTAACTTTGGAGGTATTCGTGTAAGGATTATGCATCCCAAATTTCAAGCCTCTAGCTTCAATGGTGTGGGAGGAGAATGAGGTGACAGACGGAAGGAAGGAAAACAATTCTTGCCATGATCCATAATGGAATTTCTATTTCCTCCCTCTCTTCGCTCTGGAGAGATAACTTTTTAGAGTCGTGTCCTTCACAAGCCATCAACCTTTCTTGAGAGCAGTTGGCCTCAGGCGACTTAAACATCAAGCATGTTCACGATGAGGTGGAAAACTGGGGTTTCCTTTTTTATTTTGATTTGCCCCCTACCCAGCGAAAAAACCACCTCTCCCATGGTGCCAGGCCTTGGACGCTATATTGGTATGCTAGAGCTGCTTTGCACAGTCTTCTCAACTTCATGAATGTCACAGTAAGATTAAAATGAGAAAAGAAAAAAACTTTAGAGAGTTTATTTGAAAGAACTATCTCTATACCAAAGAAAAAGTCTGTTGGATACTTAATATTCATACTGTGAACTTCAGACAATGTTAGAAAATAAGCTGACTGGCAATGAGCTTTACCTTTTCAGGGTAGATAGTCAAAGAAAGGGACATTGAGGTTGAAAGGCTCATCTAGATGCTGAGTAATTATCCCAAAGAATTAAATTGAAAATCTACATACTTCATGCATGTTTGCACCAAGCTAGCCTGGAAGTGTACTATTGGTTACAGTATAATAAATACTCTTGATAAATTTTTAACTGAAAAAATAAGCAATTATATCTTAGGGTTGTACCTTTGAAGATGTGGTTTATTGTTCCCACAAATTTACTTAACTTGAAAAGGATTTCTGTGATGTGATGTATGACAACTAATCACATTTATTCATGATAAAGTTAAGGATAATTTTGCTTTCTCTATTTGTGTGTACAAAATGAGAATTCAAGGTTACGCAAGAGAAAAGAATTACCGAACATTTTTCATAGCTATATACAAAAAGCTCTTTTTACAAATTAGCTGGTATTTTTGTTAATAATTCAACGGAAAGATATTTTGTATCAAAAAAGGTTATGAAAGGATCTCAACAATTTAGCAAAATTCAATCTTGATTCTACTTTTCGAAATGATTGAAAGTTTTAATCCTCGTTTCTGAACTTGGTAAAAACAAACTTTTAGTAATTTTCTTTGAAGGACTGGCAGAATTTAAGTAAGGTAAAGAGTAGAGGTAGCTTATGCTGAGGACACCTTAAATCAAGTGAATGAAAAAGTGTTGAGTTTAAAACAGTGAGCATATTTAACTATTTTTCAGGCAAAGCTAACCTGAAGACCTTCTGACAGGGAAATCATCATGTAATGACAAATAAAGGTTAACCCCAGGGGTTAAAGGTTTGCGCCTCCAGTAGGGTTCGTCGAAGCTCATTGCTATGATAACTGGCTCAGAACTGGGAGGTTCAGGGTTCTATCCCTTCCCTGGCCAAATCTTTGACCCTGGCAGCCTTATAATTAGTCATCTCATGATGTCCATCTCCGTCAGGGAGGTCTTTAGGTTTGTTAATCATGTAAAAGTAATCAAAAATGTTTAAAAAATTATGGTTGGATGACTGA
>Ga0194133_10010898_pt1 | contig 10155 bp, 7 predicted proteins | sample TA2KigOf40mmetaG_FD_155448 | JGI IMG/M metagenome (GOLD analysis project Ga0194133, IMG submission 155448) | Freshwater microbial communities from Lake Tanganyika, Tanzania - TA2015055 Kigoma Offshore 40m | ecosystem: Environmental > Aquatic > Freshwater > Lake | place: Tanzania: Lake Tanganyika... | reverse complement strand
CGGGTTCGTCGCCCTGAACAGGACACCTGCCTATTTTCTCCACGTAAAATCCGCCGGGAACCCCATTAAGAAATTCCTGGACTCCATGAAGACCCCCTGGGAGGTTCTCGTTTATTTAAATACAACCATCTGGGAGGGATTGAAGGGGGTGTTTTCTCGTTATCTCATTCTCCCGGACAAGGAGTTGATGGAACGATTGATCGTTAGCGAGGAGTTGTCGAGGGAGGTTTGCGCGGACATGTGTTCGGAATCTTCTTCGACGGAATTTGGTACAAATTCCTCGGGCTCTTTGGCCTCCAAGATATTAACCGAAAATCCAAACCCCCTGAATACCTGTTTATCGAAACTTCTTCTGACGGAGGTCGCCCTGGAGAAGATCGTTAACGAGTTACTCGCCGGGAACACGAAGGATTGGACTTATGTGTTTACGAAGGAGGTGGTTATGCAGATGTTGGTCGACAGGAAGCTTAACGAACTTTCGGGTGAGGAAGAAGAGGATCAAGTTACACCGACCAACGAATGGTTTATTCTCTCCGGCGAATCGACCGAAGATGCGACTAAGAAACCCCGGGTTACTATTTTCCGTTCGGAGGATAACTTCCTGTTCCAACTCGATGAGTTCGATTACTTAATGGAAAAAGGCGAGAACCCCTTCAATCGGAGACGTTGGTCGGTGAGAGAAACCGAGGAACTGGAGAACAAGATGGAAACTTTCAAGAACTGGTGGTTCCTTTATCCCTCGGGTTATTTAACGACAATGTTTTCCAACAAGAAGGTCAGTATGGAGGAAAGACTAGTAGTTTTAATCGATAACATGATCGACCAGAGTCCGTTTTTCGTGTACGGGGAACGTTTGAGAACCCACGTTGACAAACTGAAGAGACATACGCAGCTGGTTCACGGGAGTTACATGTTCCTATTTTCCGGCCCGGAGATTACGACACCGATGGGAATTCTTGACGAAGGTCTTGTCTCCTCATCGATAAGTTTCCAGGCGAAACCTCAAGATCACCTGATAATCGAGGAGATTAACGTGTTCTTCGGTTTGAAATTTGCTTATTACATTAATGAGCAAACTACGGATAACGGGGATGTACTTGTCAAGTTACTTCTTCTTTACATCTACCTGATACTGACCGCCACGGAGTTTTACGAATCGAACGCGCGTTTGCAGGGAAGGATTATAAGCCTGTACGTCGTCATCGCGGGGTTTATTAAGAATTCCACACCGGTCGTTAACCTTCTGGCCGATGAGGATGGCGAGGAACTTACACATTAAAGAAGAATGGAAGATCGCCGCTGCTGAAAAGGTTAAGATTATTAAGTCCGTCAAGGATTTTTTGGTCAATCTGGGCAAGGAATGCCCCGGAGGCCGGTGCTCCGGGTATCGAACCAAGGATATTACTAATCAACGCCGAGATGTTGAAGAGGCTGCTGGTTATGGGGGTTATTATTTGTGTCATGGCGGCGCCAACGATTTTTGAATATCCTCCGATAATATCACTTACGCACCAGGACGCACCGTACCATGTGAAACAAATATAATAGAATGTTATACTGAGAACAGTGTATGAACACCAATCGGGTAAGTAGAGACCAATTTCGGGTGTACAAACATCCCATTGATTAAAGACTGCGAAGGCGGAGTTCATGGTACTGGTCAATATAGGAAGGATACTGGCAAGTAGTTTTTCCACAAGCTTAAAAATAGTATAAATAAGAACCAGTGGAAGAAGAGTCTGGGCGGGAGATGTTGGCAGAAGAGCCACGACCTTTGAGCTAAAAATACTCTTAAACCCTGTAAAAATATCCACCAAAACGTTCCCTACGTTACTGAATATAGTATCAAGACTTATATCTGTCCATCCAAAGCTTACACTCGGGAGACCGTTTAAAAGACTTTTAAATCCGCTTAGTAAGGGATCAAAAAGTTCGCTCGGCCATAAGTCGACATCAGTATCTCCTATTAAATCAAATATTTTGCTGGCACTTACTTCTATCGTATACCCAGGGATTAGGGTAACGTAGGCGATTTCTCCTAATAGGCAGTTGGTAAAATTCGTTACAATTGCCGACCCGGGAGTTGTCTGACAGAAACTGCCGTTCGTAATGTACCATAATCCCAAACGAACAAAATCCAGGGCGCAGTTATTTAGATCACCGGTTCCCGGGATATTGAGCAGGGAAAATAACGGCTCGATAATCCCAACAAGAACTTCACAAAAGTCAATGCTTAAACCGGAAAGATCGGCAGTTATGGACCCTATGGCGCTCACCGTCGAAGAGATAAGATCGGAAATGATCGAACTATCGGTGAAGATTCCGGTAACGCGTTTAAAGGATTTCACGTAAAGGGCGACCGTAAGAGTAACGATCGCCATGGAGCTATCGCCAAATATCTGTCCCTGGGAAACCGACTGTAAAATACTGAATGCATTAATTAGTCTGGGAAGCTCGGACTTGGAAAACGCCTCTATCTTATCGGCGAGCATACCTCGGATACCGTTGAATGTTTGAATCGCCGTGGTAAACCCATTCGTTATAATAAAGCTCATGGCCTCCTGAATAGAACCAAGCAGGGGAAGAATGTTAGTAACAACACCTCCGACGGATTCCGTTGCCAAGTTCATTGTCTTACCGAGAATTCCTGAAAGATATTCACTGGCCATCGAAACGGCGCTCATTATATCCTTAACACTTCCGGTAAGAAGGCTCTGCATCGGACCTATTAGATCGGACATCGACTGAATAATATCACTAATAAACTCCACCGCCATGACGGTCTGGGCGGTAAGTTCCGTAATTGTCGTCACCATTCCGCCTCCTAGACCGTTCACCACCGAACCTACCATGTTCAAGGCCTCCATCGTCCCTCCGCAGGACACATCTACAACCTGTTTCGCGTATTTTCCAAGCTGACTACCTGTATCGGTAACGAGGTTGATCGACAGGATCGGGTATATGAAGAGCAGGGCAAAGAAACTCGCCAGGACCCCGATTAATATAAACGACACAAATTTATACTTGGCATCTTTCCAGTTCCAGTTGGAATTTGGTTGGAAGGGAACGATCGCCATTGTTATTTTTTACCTCTTTTGGTTTTGACTGGTCCTCGGGTACAACCCCTATATACAACAAAAGAGACACTCTCAGTCATTAAACAAAACACACATAAAAGGAAAAAATATGTCAACCCCTGTTCAGGAACCCGCCCCAGTTCAGGAGTCAACAACCACCACGTTTGTTGATATCAAACAGGCCTACGTCGACGAGAAACTCAGGGAGTTTTTCCAGAAGGATGCCCGCGAGGTAAACATTGATAACATCTGCCTCTTCGCCGCAAAGACGGTATCGGAGTATAATAAGATTTCCGAAATCAAGTTGCACGGCCGTCAGAAACTCGAGGCGGCAACGGAGTTGGCAAGATCGGTCATTGAGAAGACCGTTGCCTTCGTCGCCGAGGATAAACGTCGTGAGGTGGTCAAGAATATTTATCACAACATCAACGCCATCGAGTCCACCATTCAGTTTATCGTGGATATCTCCAATGATCCGAACATCGTCAAACCCGGTAAATGGATTCTCGACACCAGAAAGAAGGCGAAGGAGATCGTCGAGGAAACCGATGAGAAGTCCGGCGGCCTGATCGCCAGGCTCAAGGCCTGTCTCTTCAAACCCACACCTGCCGCCGCAAACGAAGAGGATAAGGAATCAACCACTCCCACCGCCGCCGCCGCCAAGGAAGAAGAAACAGAGGTTAAGGTTGAAGAGGTCAAGGTCGATGAACAGAAACCAGAGGAAACCAAGCCCGTTGAAGAGGTCAAGGTCGACAAGAAGGCCGAAAAGGAACGTATTAAGAAGGAAAAGGCCGAGACCGAACGCAAGCGCAAGGAGGAGGAGCTTAAGGCGAAACTTGAGGAGTTGAAAATGACCCCGGAGGAACGTGCCGCCAAGAAGAAGGCTCAAGAGGACGAGATCAAGGCAAGGAAGGAACAGGAGAAGAAGGATAAGGAGGAAGCTATCGAGGCCGAGAAAGCAAAGAAAGAGCAGGAGAAGAAGGATAAGGAAGCCGCCGCCGAGAAGGTAAAACTTGAACAGTTGGAGGCCGAACGCAAGCGCAAGGAGGAGGAATTACAGGCGAAACTTGAGGAGCTGAAGATGACTCCGGAGGAACGTACCGCCAAGAAGAAGGCTCAGGAGGAGGCCGAGAAGAAACGTAAGGAGCAGGAGAAGCTGGATAAGAAGGCCGCTAAACTCCAGGCGGAACTCGATAAGTTGAAACCCAAACCCGTTGAGGAGGTTAAGTCCGAATCCGAAACAACGGAGGAGGAGCCAAAGTCGGAGGAGATCAAGAGTGAATAAATACCCCATACTCTCCCTGCTTCCTAAAAATAATATTTTTCAAATGAAACACACTGATTGAAAAATATTTAGAGATTAAGGTCAACAAAAAAGGAATTAACTAGACGTTAGCATCCATGCCGTTGACAAGAGACGTTATTAACGTTCCGGTGAAATCCCTATCGCCTTTATCCCAGAGGGCTTTCCAGAAGGAGGTTTTCGAGTATCAATTAAGAATGTTGTTCATGAGAGGACAGGATACCTACGACGAATTAAGAAGCATGATCAGGGTGGATTTTACGGATGATCAGGTCATGGTTATCGAAGGCCCCCAGTACTCCGATACGGAGGACAGCGAGATTCCGGACGGTCCGTTCACCGCGAACTGGAGAGTCATATTTGACAACTATCTTCTGAAACCGGGTTTTATCGACGCCCTTGCGCAACTCCGGTTCGTAACGGTCAACCCGATCTCCATTTATTATCAGGTACTGGCCAACGAGGCCAGAATCTACGGTCGGGAAACGGTGAATGGGGTTACCAAACAGCTGAAAATGAAAAGGGCAGTTCTTGAATACCCGGAAGATCGGGAGATACCCGAGGTCATGTTACTGGATTACCCATTTGTTGACAAGCCAATTAAGGAGGATGATAAGAAAAAGCTAAAGAATCAATACAACTACTCAAAGACGAGTTTCGGAGATGGTCATGTTCAGGTGGAACGTGATGAAGGCGATATCGCAGGGAGGGGGATTTTCCTGGGAAGATTTGCCGAGGGGTTTGTCGACGAGACGATTCCGGAGGACGTACCGATCAATCCGTTAAGAGATCACCCCACCGGGTTGCTAATTAATATTTTCCCCGGGTTCCCTTTCTTCGCCTTCAATTATCGAAACGTTTATCCTAAGATTCATGATATTAATCGAATGATCGAGTCTGGGATGCAGGTGGTTTTCGTTGACAGGGTGGATGAGAACAAACCGCTCCGAACCGTGGAGGCTGAGTATCGACGATTCTTTAACGACTGGGGAATCCCGATTATCGATTACGTTACCTCGGAGAGAATCTCACTGGCGGAGCTCAAGTCCTTGGTCGACCCCCCGGAGAACGTTTCGGGTGTGCGTTACGTAAACATTCCCAACTTCTTCGTGATTCAGAGACCGATCGATAAGTTCCATTCGGCGGCCTGGTGTGGAATGAATACGGAGAGGAGAAGGGGTTTGGGAGGAATCCCCTGGGCGAAGGACGAGTACGACGGTTTCGATATCAGCTCCCCACAACCCGACGACGGTTTCCTCAGCTATTTAATTAAGGAGGGTGTTCTTAGGAGGATGCAGGGCAAGAGTTCCATCCAGGTCTTTTTCCCCCTGTGTACGATACTTACCGGCGGGGAGATCAGAAAGATTATGAAGAATGTCGAACGGGCTCTTAATCGACCGATAAAGTACATTGTTTACGAGGAGAATTCGATCATGGGGGTGTTCCTAAGATCGATGGGCGAGTGGGTTCTACTGAGGGCGGTGTTGAGAAAATATCTCTAAAGTGAGAAGTGGTTTAAGGAAAAGTATCGTTCACGAGTAACTAAAGGAGGTGTTTTTTCGGGGGTAATACGTCTGTCGTCGATACTTTGAACTAGGATTTAAGAAAGAATAATATGGAGGAATTTGTTTATCAGGAGTCGAAAGAACTTTACATGGCTATGGTACGGGGCGAGGTGATCACCTGGCCGAAGACCTGTCGTAACTGTGACTTCGAATTTCCTTCAAATTTGAAATCCGAAATTTCCAAGTCCCTGATGGACGAGCCCCTGATCGACCTCCTTAAGCTCACCAGCACGACCTTCCGGAAGCACTGCACCGGACACAACTACTGTTGCATCAACAACTTCAAACCCTCCTTCAAACGTCCCTTCTGCAAACAGGATGAGAATATCTCCTATTATGTTTTCAGCGAGACCTTATGTATCGAGGAGGGTCTTGTCGATTGGTACGACGTGGAGTGGCCGGATTTCGATCAGGACGACGACAAGTTAGCAGCCGTCAACCAAATTGAATCCCGGACGGCGTATGCTGGTGCAAATATTTCCTCTCAGGCTGAATTCTCCCTTTTCAACATATAAAAAATATCCCCCTGGTAAATTCTCTCGCTGTCAATTATGAATAATCTATAAACCAAAAACTTTTCAAAGGATTAACAAAGAATAATAAAACCACCACAAGAAGGAAGATGAACCGCGCCTCCTCATTTAGTAACTTTATCAACGTCGTCGAGGGTGGAGGAAAGATTGAAGTCGATATTAATGAGTTGTATCATATTCGTCAATGTCTGGAATTCTCCATGAGGTTGATCGACGGTCATATTTCGCAGTTCTCCGCCAAGTTGCATTCCTCAAAGGAATTTGTAACGGAACCCGAGGAGGCAACCGTTGTCGATGAGGAGAAACCTAAGGAGGTGGTTAAGACAAAGTCCCCTAAGCAGAAGGCAAAGACCGAGACCGGCGGTAAGGCCAAGAGTTTGGGAATCTGTATGTTCGTTAACAAACGAATCCTTAAGGAACAATCGATTGGAACACGGGAGGAGCTGGAGGCCTGTAGTCAACGGTGTCAAAACAAGGCCGTTCATCTCAAGAACGGCCTGTTGATCTGCTCTCGTCACAAGGATTCCGACGTTAGCAAGCTAGAGGAGATCGTTAACGGCATTAAGCCGCAAATTCTTACTGTTGATATCTCTAATGAAGTAACGACCGTCAAGACCGTCGACCCCACTGAATCAAAGTTCCTCCCGGAAGGTCAGTACGGTAACCAGCGGTATTCCGGCGTTTCTGATCTAGAGGACGCCATTTCGGAATGTACACATCTCGAACGGTTGTTGGAGGACACCAGCAAGATCATCCCTTGCAGGATCGGAGGTCTTAAGGAATGCTGCCTGGCGGTGTTTGATGACGTTTACTACGTTGTCGAACCGATGGGTGAGTGTTACGGAAAGATCACCGATCAGAACAAGATCGATAACTTTGAACTTAAGCTCAAGACCAAGGAGTACTTCGACATCTCCGGTTCCATCGAACAACTTGAGGAGGACGCCAAGGATCGCAAATTCATTGAACACCACTCCCTGACATACACTCGGGAGTTTATCCGGCGGTAGTAAAATAAATTTTTCATTTTAAAGAACAAATAATGAAAAATTAATCCTCGTCCTCCTCAAACTCCAGATCAAGGTTTACGATCTTGTAGGTTACGGAATAATCTTCGGAAAGTTCCGTTTTCAACTGTCGATCGTAGATGGAATTTTCAAATTCCTCCTGAGTGGAAAAGTGTTTATTGGGGAACTCCAGCATCTCGGAGGTTATCATATCGATTCCTATTTTCAACCCAGAATGATAAAAACCGAAACTCATCTGACCACTAACTCTACTTACCAACCAGGGGGGTTCGTAGTCTCTTTCGAATTCTTTCCAATGTTTAGGATAAACGGTTTTTAGCTTTTCTGTCTCCCTGTCTTTAATTTTAGGGATGTTAAACTTGATGGTTTTCCTCTCGTCGTTGATTACTGTTTTCTCCCTAGCATCATATTCAACATCGTCGTCGTCATCGAGTATTGTTTCCGTCTGAATGGCGAAGCTCGTCGATGACGGCGGTTTCCTTGGATTTAGTTTCTGTTTACCGGCCATGAGAATTCGATAGATGGCGTATCCGGCTCCAAGGAAAATAACGACAAAGGAAAGATTCCTCTTCCAACCCTGAAGGGCTATTTTTTCCTTGGCACGTTCCTCGGCCTCCTGTATAATCTTTCTGGGGAGTGTAACCGCCTCTAATTCCTCCTCCTGACGTATCTTCTCAAGAATCTTGTCCCTCTGGATTTTGATACTCCTCTTCCTAATATCGTCAATGATGATCGAGGTGTTCATTTAATATGACGAATTACTAATTTTTATTTAGGTAACAAAAATACCAAAATCATTTTTCTCTAATGTCGGAATACATCAGTGAGTACTACGAACCTTTCGGTGTGAAGACGTTCCATGACGCCGAGTTTTACGGCAAGGTTAAGGCCGGTGCTCTCCTGAACACGAAGATCAAGGTTTACATTATCGACTCCGGGTTTGACGACGCGGACTCGGGAACTCCCGGTATTCAAACCAACGTTGATCTGTCCTCCGTTACCGTTCGGAACTTCTCAAATTCCGCCGGTTCGCCGGAAGTTCCCTCGCACGGCTCGTTAACCTGCGCTCTCGTCGCGGCGCCTATCAACGGGTTTGGTATCGTTGGTGTTTGTCCGGACGCACAGGTTTTTCTCGGGGACGTCGACAATTCAAACAGCGTGATCTATCAAACAAACGTAGTGAACGCTCTTAACGACGCCGTTGCCGAGGGGGTGGATATTATCAGTATCTCTCTCGGTTCTGAGGAATACACACCCGAGATGCAGACGGCCATTCAGGCTGCCGTTACCGCCGGGATTTACGTTTTCGCCTCCGCCGGTAACTCCGGTATGCGTCAGTATGAATATCCGGCTTCCTTCCCGGGGGTTATCTCCGTGGGATCGGTCAACCTCGATAAACAACTTTCGACCTTCAACACCAAGAACGAACTCATCGATATCTTTGCCCCGGGCGAGGATTACTATCTCCCGAGCTCCGTTGGACCGGTACTTGTCGACGGAACAAGCTTTTCTTGTCCTTACGCCGCGGGGCTCTGGGCACTTCAACTTTCCAAGGAACGCGGTACAAACCCAACCTACAAACCCACCGTTGCGGAGGCGATCATCATTCTCCGTTCGGCGACCCATCTGGACAACGGGACTCTCGGGTACGAGGCCCTGCCGGACCCCGAAGCAATCTCAACCTCGACAATTGGATCGATCGGGGCAATCGTCGGTGGTTTGGTAGTCCTTGGTCTTATTGTTTACGCGATCATGTCACTTCGCCAGTCCTCGGCCGCCAAGAAGGCCGCTAAACAGGAGGCTAAGGAAAAGGAATGTGCCCTTACCGGAAATTGTTAGTTAGCCGTAATCCCATAAACCGTCCTTTTACCTTTCTACCTATAAAAGTAAAACTGTCCCGTGGTATGTTATTCCAGGCCGCCAGCCGGTTAAACATCACCGGACCTCTATGTGAGGAAACAACCCCTATCGAGGTACTTGTTCAATGCATGACATCCCATGGTCTGGAACCCTGTGCAGACATAATTCAGGAGACGAAGTACCGGAGGAAGTGTATTCAGAAACTTGTCAATATCCCCCCGTCTGCGATAAAGGATGAACGCAAGGCCGCCAGATACATCAACAACAAGACAACCTTTACAAGTTTAGATACGATCAAGAAGGCCATGGATCATTTGATATTATTTGAAAATATACCATCCCCGAAAACGTTTTCTCTTTCAGGATGGGCCTACGGACCGATAACTGACCGGAACCCGACATCCCTGGACTGTACAATTCTTTATCGTCTTTGTCGAGAGAGGGGAATAAGGACGACTCCGAAAATGACCTGCGAGGAACTTTATCGATTGTTATTGATGAGTTCGGAGGTCCCGGAAAAAACCCTTCAGGATTTCCTAATCGATAGGATTCAAACCATGGGATCGGTTGAACTTGTTAACGAATTCCGTCATCTGGTACCCCCGGGATTTGATTTCACGAAGGAGGAAATGTTCGGAATCTACGCCTCCTCGTCACGGAAAAGGGATTCTTTATTACTCGACCCCTTGAAGTTGAGATTGCCGACGACGGATCACGAGACCGTGCTCCTGGCGGCGGTGAATTTCAAGGTGGACATTTCCGAATCGAGGTTTCCGATGATGGAATACG
>Ga0194133_10010895_pt1 | contig 10159 bp, 5 predicted proteins | sample TA2KigOf40mmetaG_FD_155448 | JGI IMG/M metagenome (GOLD analysis project Ga0194133, IMG submission 155448) | Freshwater microbial communities from Lake Tanganyika, Tanzania - TA2015055 Kigoma Offshore 40m | ecosystem: Environmental > Aquatic > Freshwater > Lake | place: Tanzania: Lake Tanganyika... | reverse complement strand
CTGGAAACCCTCACACACCCTTTTCTTGGGAGATCAAAAGATCTAACATATCAAGGCTAGGTTGGATTGCAACTAATAGAATTTTTTTTCATCATCAAAAAACCATTTGAAATCCCAAACACTTTTGGATTTACATATTTTACTAGTCTTTACCATCCAAAATTAAGTTCTAGCAGAAATTAGAACTAAGTAGTGTCAAACATTTTAAAGTGGTTTTAATACAGTGCATAAATATGGCGAATCGAGGGAAAGCAAATTTTAAGCAAAAAAAATGTGTAAAGCTTTAACACTCAAAGTATAAAAGGCTGAACCCTGAACAATCTAGTTTCAGCTTCGATTTGACTGTCAATTCGAAAGGTGAGTCTTGATATTTTTTGTTAATAGCTAATTTTTTTAAACAAAAACATGGAAAAGATATTTGCTACTTTTTCAATTCATATTTGAAAATGTATTGAAGGTTTTCTTAGGTTTAATGAGAAGATTGATGATTTGTAGTGGTATTTTTAAAATACACCACTTGAAACATTTTTATCATTAAAGGTACACTTTGCATGAAGAAATATTGTTGGTTTAGCAACCAAGGGTCAAAGGTTGCCAGGAGGTGTTACTTGGGTTTGAACCCAGGACCCGCCAATCACAAGTCTAATGCCATATAACCACTTGGCCTGAATGAATAATTTAGAGCTATCTCAAACAATCTTTAAAGAAACTTTTTTTTGTTTTAAAATCCAAAAGTCGCTTAGCATCAATAAGGGGTATTCAAATAAAATAAAATTGAAGTTTCAATTTTTTGTTTGTATCATTATATGTAATACTAGCCAACCGGGCCTGGCGCTGCCCGGGAAATTAACTTAACAGTGTAAGGGTACCCATCTGGGCATTTTACGTTACACAAAGTTTTCTCTCCTCTTCATTTGGGTTTTGGAGTTTGGGGTACCCAGGGGTCGGGTTGAAGGGAACATGCTTGTGTTAAAAACCTTCCCCGAGTTGTAGGGGAGGTCTGTGCAAAGTATCATTTTTTGATCACACAACTTTTATCCACATCTGATCCCTGAAAGCACCTGATCAATGCGCTCCCGCCTCACATGTCAATAAAAGGCCTGCGTGCCTTAGAATAGTTACCTAGTTATCCTCCGAGTGCTTAGAAGTAAGTAACGTAAGAGTAAGTAGCTAAGGAATTATTCTAAGAAAACATTATATGTGTATTATAAAGTATTGTAAAGTACCTACTCAATAAAAGTATTATGAGCATGCTTAAATACCTTGCGTTTCTTTTATAAGAACTGGGGGACCTTAAGGACTCATAGTCATGGGGTAGGAGTTACTGAAGTTAACACCCCTTACCTGAGCTTAGCGACATGCTCAAGCCTGGCGCTTTGAATCAGTAAGTCTACATGAATTAACATTTGAAAATGTTAAAATGTACATATAAAACCTTAGTGTATGTCCATAACTCGAGGGAGCCGAAGGAGGAGCGTGAGGAAGGGGTGGCAGAGGTGGGATTGGAAGCGGTGGTGACTAAGCTGTCTTAAACTGTTAGTTGACTAATAGTGTTTAGGAACTTATCATTCTAACTGAAAATATTTCTTGGTTTGAAAACTATTCACAAGCTCTTCATTCTTTAGAGAGGCAGTTGTAAGATTATCAATGAAGGTTTACCCAAGGGTCAAAGGTAGTGATGGTTAGGGTCATCTTTTGTGGCTTAGGCTGGGTTGTGTCAGGTCATCCGTCTCTGGGTCTGGAAATTTTATATTTTCCTTCTGGTCAATAAAAATCTCATCGAATCGGGTCAAAATATACCCATGTCAAAGACAAGTTCATCAGTCCTTTATTTACTGTGGGTCAGAAGGATTCTTGGGTTGGGTCATGGCCCAATCTCTAGTTTGCCAAGACTGGCAGTTGAGTCCAATCCCTTAGAGAATGATCTCAAAATACTAGTGTTTGATGCTTGTAGACCAAAATATATGTTACTTTGAATCAACCAAGTCGCTTTTATATGTAACCTTTATTATGTTAAATGTAGCAAAAAATTATAAAGTTTATTGAAGGTGAACTTTTTTTTTATAAGAAAATTATTTTTTTGTAGGAATCTTGAGGCTCAATAATGCCAGGACATACAAAGAAAAGTGAGGGGCCTGATCCTGACCCATCTCCTTGGCTGTGTGTCTCTGAGCAGCTGAAGATTAAGCTTAAGAGCAAGCCTTATGATGCCAAAAAGTCTTGTTGGGTACCAAATAAAGCAACTCATGGTTATGATGAAGGTCTCATCGAATCAACTGAGGGTGAAAAAGTTACAGTAATGATTTTGGAGAACAATGAAGTAAGTTATTTTGGTTTAAATACTGCTATTTTTATTTCTGCAATATATGGATCAAATTCATTTCAGAAAAAAGTGTTCAAAAAAGATCAAGTTGGACAAGTCAATCCACCTAAGTTTGATTGCTCAGATGATATGTCTAGTTTGACATATCTTAATGATGCATGCGTATTGTGGAACTCTGTTGTGAGGTACAAGAATGAGCTCATTTACACCTACTCTGGCTTGTTTTGTATTGCCATTAATCCGTACAAGCGGTTCCCAATCTACACCCAGAGAACAATGGAGATTTACATTGGAAAAAGGAGAAATGAATGTCCACCTCATATTTTTGGTGTTGCTGAAGGGTCATACCAAGGTATGAACAATGGAGGAAAGAATCAGTCCATTCTTATTACTGGTGAGTCAGGGGCTGGAAAGACAGAAAACACCAAAAAAGTCATTTCTTACTTTGCCAGCATTGGTGCTTCTGGAAAGAGGAAGGAAGGTGAACCAGGCCTTGAGGACAAAATTGTCCAAACCAATCCTGTCCTAGAGGCCTGGGGGAATGCGAAGACTGTCAGAAATGATAACTCTTCTAGGTTTGGCAAGTTCATTAGAATCTGGTTCAATCAAGCAGGAAAGCTATCTGGTGCTGACATGGTCACATACCTTCTTGAAAAATCCAGACTTACCTTTCAAGCTGAACTGGAAAGATGCTACCATGCTTTCTACAACATCATGTCAGATTGTGTTCCTGATGTCAAAGCTAGGGCACTGCTTTCTGATAACATCTATGACTATTGGTGGGTATCTCAAGGAAAAGTCTCTGTTGAATCTATTGATGACAAAGAAGACATGATGTTTGCTAATGAAGCTTTTGACATTCTTGGATTTAATGAAGATGAAAAGTACAACTGTTACAGACTTACTGCTGTTGTCATGCACATGGGCAATATGACAAAAGATTTTGTTCCAGTTGGTAAGGAAGAGCAAGCAGAAATCAAGGATGAAACAAATTCACAGAAAGTAGCTACAATCTGTGGAATAGATTGTGAATGGATGATAACCTACTTTTGTAAACCCAAGCTTAAGGTTGGAACTGAATGGGTTTCAAAAGGTCAAACCTGTTCAGGAGCTGCCAGTTCTGTCTCTGGCATAGCAAGATCTGTTTATGAGCGTGTGTTTAGGTTCATTGTTGAAAAGTGTAATGAAACCATCATTGACCCAACAATGAAAAAAGTTCATTACATTGGATGTCTTGATATAGCTGGTTTTGAAATTTTCGATTACAATGGATTTGAGCAAATTTGTATCAATTTTTGTAATGAGAAACTCCAACAGTTTTTTAACCAGCATATGTTTGTTCTGGAACAAGAAGAATATGTGCGTGAGGGAATCGATTGGGCAAATGTCGATTTTGGTATGGATTTGCAAAAATGTATTGATATGTTTGAAAAGCCTATGGGCCTTTTGGCCATTTTTGAGGAAGAATCTCTTTTTCCAAAGGCAACAGATCAAACATTCTGTGCAAAGCTTCATGAAAACTTGCTTGGGAAGAGTGAAAACTTCCAGAAACCATCCCCAAAGCCAGATCCAAATGCCCATTTTGCTGTTGTTCATTATGCTGCAACTGTATCCTATAACTTAACAGGGTGGCTTGAAAAGAATAAGGATCCTCTCAATGACACTGTTGTTGAGCTCATGAAGAATGGTTCTAACAACTTATTGATCAGGTGCTTTGAAGACCATCCAGGCCAACCTCTTGAAGCCAAGAAAGATTCAGGTGGTGGTGGAAAGAAGAAGGGCGGTGGTAAAACTGTCACCTCTTTTTATAAAGGTCAACTTGATGATCTTATGAAGACCCTTTATTCTACTGAGCCATCCTTCATTCGTTGCGTTGTGCCAAACACTCATAAAATTCCCGGTGGTGTAGAGCCTGGTCTTGTTATGCACCAATATCAGTGCAATGGTGTACTTGCTGGAATTGCTATCTGCAGAAAAGGCTTTCCAAACAAAATGCCTTATCCAGAATTTAAAGTGAGGTACAACATTTTAGCAGCCCAAGCTGTTGCTAAGGCCAAGAATGATAAAAATGCTGCCAGAGCAGTTTTAGATGCCATTAGTCTTGAGGCAGAAAAATATCGCCTTGGTCATACTAAAGTATTTTTTAGAGCAGGAATTCTGGGCTACATGGAGGAGGTTCGAGAAGATAGAATTGGGAGTGTTTTGTCATGGCTTCAGGCACAGGCAAGAGGCAAGGCATCTAGACTAGTTTTCAAGAAATTGCAGGATCAAAAGCTTGCATTGTACTGTTGCCAAAGGACCATTCGAAACTATTACATTGGCAAGACTTGGTTGTGGTGGCAATTGTGGCTTGCTATTAAGCCAAATCTCAAGTGCACGAAATTTGTTCAGTACAAGGCTGAATATGAGGATAAAATTGCTATTGCTGGTGCTAATATTGACAAAGCAATTGCAGAGTGTAAAAAAGTCATGGCAGAGCATGAAAGACTTGTGAATGAGAAAAATGAGCTTGTTTTGGCTCTGCAAAGTGGTGGGTCTGCTGTTCAAGACATAATAGACAAAACAAACAGAGTCGAAGCAATGAAAAATGACTTGCAAAAACAACTTGATGATACAAATAACAGGATAAAGGGTGAAGAGGAATCTAAGCTGTCTTTGGAGCAACAGCAACAAAAAGTTCTTCTTGATGCTGATAGGCTTAGAGGGGATATCAAAGTTTTAGAGTCACAAATGGAGGCCTGCGAGGAAGATAAATCCACAAAGGACAGCCAAATAAGGACTCTAAGGGATGAAATTGCACATCAAGAGGAGTTGATTGCAAAGCTTCATAAGGAAAAGAGGGGAGTGGGAGAATCAAGACAGAAAACAGAGGAAGATACACAAGCTCTGGAGGATAAATGTAACCATCTAAATAAAGTCAAAGGAAAACTTGAGCAAGCTCTGGATGAGTGTGAGGATGGGCTTGAGAGAGAAAAGAAGGCTAAAGGTGATGTAGAAAAGCTAAAGAGAAAAGTTGAGGGTGATCTTAAGCTGACTCAAGAAGCAGTGTCTGAACTTGAAAGGGTCAAGAGTGAACTGAGCCAAACCATTCAGAGAAAAGAAAAAGAGTACTCATCGGTTGCTGCCAAGATTGAAGATGAACAAACTTTAGCTAGTAAATATAGCAAGCAGATCAAGGAACTACAATCAAGATTAGAGGAGCTGGACGAAGAGCTGGCTATAGAAAGGCAAAATCGAGCAAAAGCTGAAAAAAACAGAGCCCTTCTGTCAAGAGACATTGAAGATCTTGGATCTAGGTTGGAAGATGCTGGAAACAATACTGCCACCCAAATTGAGCTGAACAAAAAGCGAGAAGCAGAACTAGCCAAATTGAAAGCAGAGCTTGAAGAATCAAATATAAGTCATGAAGGCACTCTTGCTGCCTTAAGGCAGAAGCACAACAATAATATGTCTGAACTTGGGGAGCAAATTGATGGTTTAAACAAAATGAAAGCTAAAGTAGAGAAAGATAAATCTAACATGGAAAGAGATCTTCAAGAGACACGTTCAGGGCTAGAAGAGGCTATGCGTGATAGAGCAAATCATGAGAGACATGGAAAATTAACTCAAAGTCTTATTGTAGAGGCTAATCAGAAGCTTGATGAACTTGCTAGAGCTTTAAATGAGGCAGATTCGTCAAAGAAGAAGCTTCAAGTTGAGAACTTGGATTTACAGAGGCAAATTGATGAAACTGAAAATGCCATTGCTGCTTTGGGAAAAGCAAAAATTTCTCTTACAACTCAGTTAGAAGACACTAAAAAGTTGGCTGATGCTGAAGCTAGAGATAGGGCATCTCTATTAAGCAAGTTTAAAAATATGAATACTGAGGTATGTACTACCTTTCAAAAATGCTACAATTAGTTTACAGAAATTAATCACCCATTATTTCTTTATCAGGTGGAAAATCTCAGAGAAAGGATGGAGGAAGAGTCAGAAAAGAAGTCTGATGCCTTAAAAGCTCTATCCAAGGCCCAAGCTGAAATTCAATTGTGGCGCTCCAAGTTTGAGACTGAGGGTCTTGGTAGAATTGATGACTTGGAGGGCAGCAAGCAAAAACTGACTTTAAGACTAGCAGAGGCTGAGGAAACTATCGAGTCATTGAACCAAAAGGTTGCAAGTACAGAAAAAACTAAGCACCGTCTTGAAACTGAACTTGAGGACCTTCAACTTGAGTATGAAAGAGTACATGCTGCAGCAGTAATTACAGAAAAAAGAGGACAAAACTTTGACAAGGTATAAAATGGATTTTTGGGGTAGAATTATTGAATTTTTTTAATCAATTGATGCCTTAAGGTGATTGGTGAATGGAAGGCCAAAGTAGATGATCTCTCTGCAGAAATTGAAGCAAGCCAAAAAGAATGTAGAAATTTCAATAGTGAGCTATTTCGCCTTAAATCTGCATGGGATGAAACCATTGAGCAATTGGATGTTGTCAAGAGGGAAAATAAAAACCTGGCTGATGAAATAAAGGACCTATTGGATCAGCTTGGAGATGGTGGCAGATCTATTCATGAGCTTGACAAACAAAGGCGCAGGCTTGAAGTAGAAAAAGAGGAGCTACAAGCAGCTCTTGAAGAGGCAGAGGCAGCTCTTGAACAAGAAGAAAACAAAGTTCTCAGGGCTCAGCTTGAACTTGGTCAAGTGCGACAAGAGATTGACAGAAAGATTCAGGAGAAGGAGGAAGAGTTTAATAATACACGGTAAGTCAAAAGTAATTTTCAACAAAAGTTACAAATTACTTTATTGATTTATTTTTTCAGGAAAAACCATCAGAGAGCTATGGACTCACTATCTGCTTCTCTTGAGGCAGAATCAAGGGCAAAGACTGAAGCACTAAGGATTAAGAAGAAGCTGGAGTCAGACATCAATGAGTTAGAAATTGCCCTTGACCATGCAAACAAAGCTAATTCAGAAGCTCACAAATCTATAAAGAGATACCAAGGCCAACTAAGAGATGTTGAGCAATTGCATGAGGAGGAATGCCACCAGCGCCAAGAAATTTCAGAAAGAGCTGGCCTTGCTGAGAGAAAAGCAAATGCTCTTCAAGGAGAACTAGAGGAGAGCAGAGCACTTTTGGACTCAGCAGATAGGGGAAAGAAGCAAGCTGACATTGAATTAGCAGAGGCAAGATCTGCTGTCAATGACCTGTCAACCATCAATTCAAAAGCTAATGCCGAGAAACGTCACTTGGAATCTGCCATACATACCATGCACGCTGAAATTGATGACGTGCTCCACCAGGCAAAGAACTCAGAAGAAAAAGCAAAGAAAGCCATGATTGATGCTGCAAGACTTGCAGATGAGCTGAGAGCTGAGCAAGAGCATTCATCTCAACAAGAAAAAGCCAAGAGAGGTCTTGAATCTCAGATCTCTGAACTTGAACATCGTTTGGCAGAGGCTAATGAAACTGCCTCCAGAAGTGGCCGGAATGCCATGGCCAAGCTGGAATCACGTATTAGAGAACTTGAAATAGAGTTGGGTGGTGTTCAGTCAAGAACCTCAGAAACTTTCAAGGCCTTCCAAAAGGCAGAGAGGCGTATCAAGGAATTACAATTCCAGCAAGAGGAAGATCACAAGAACCAAGACCACATGTCTGAACTGGCAAACAAGCTTCAACAGAAGATCAAAACTTACAAGAAGCAAATTGAGGAAGCAGAAGAAATAGCAGCTCTCAATTTGGCAAAGTTTAGAAAGGCTCAACAAGAAATGGAAGAGGCAGAAGAAAGGTCTAAGTTGGCCTCTGCACATCTTTCCTATGGTCTTTAAAACTTCAATTAGTTCTATTTGGTTTTAGTTAATTTCATAAAATAGATCAGGTTCCTAAATGGATGCTACCGTAAAAAAACTGTAGCAACTATTTCCGATACTGATCCACATATTTGAGCAGCAAATAAAATGATTTTCAATCAATTTCGACGGATTTTTCTTTAAAAAATGTCTTTGTAAATGGATGGCTCCGACCGAGCAGTGCTAAATTACATTAGAGTTTTTCCTGTATCAAGGGTTCTTCCTATAGTTCAATTTAAACCACGTGACTATGCACAAGTACAAAAGGTTTTTATTGAAGGACCAAAACCCTCTAGTCAATGATTTATCAAAATTGTTTGAGCATAGATATAACTTCACCTTAATTTGACAAAAGAAATTATTGCAGATGTTAAACTATAGGGTTGACCATCATTGACAAAAAGTATCTGAAGAGGATGCTATATATAAGTGAAGACTGAAATAGCTATCATACAATAATGTACCTGATCAAATGTTCCTGATTGATTGACAGCTTTTATTTCAAAGTGATTATTCTTTCTCCTTGGAGAAAAACTTTACAACAATTCAAAGTTAAAATTGACAGATCAGATCAGTTATCACAAATATAATTAAGAAAAATCAATCATCATTGTTAAAAATGATCAAATTTTCAAATAATTAAAAAATGCTTTCTTTGTTAGAATTCTGATTGCGTCATCATTCAATTCCTGATCTTGCCAAGGTTCAATGATTTCCTTCATGCACGCCAGTCTGTTTTGCAGAACCTGATCCCTTTGGTCGTTTTAGATCCATCAAAGAATTTTCCAACCAGTTTCACCCCATTAATTGAATGAATCTTCATAACCCTCTAGCTTCACAACTGTAGGAGGAGATAGTCGTGACACATGCTCGAAATTTTATTTTTCCACTATCCCTTATAAAATTCCTAAACATCCCCCCATTGCTTTGCTTTGGTCGCTCGGGAGGAATAATCCATCAAAAATACCATTAATAACACTCACTCATTGAGACATTCTGTAAATGAAATAATAAAAATTAAGAAGACGGGTATTTTATGTCAGGGCAATAAATGCCTAACTTCTGAGTGACTAAGACAAATTCCCAATCCGATTCCATGGGGCCCAGGGTCAGGCTTGGGCTTAGGTTTTACAAAAAAAATTGAATTTTGTTTTAAATCTTTAGTTGCTCCCACAATTTTAAACCTAGAAAAAAGTTCATTAAAGGATATTTTTTGTCCAAGTTTTAGCTAATTTTATAAACATTTTTTTAGCTTTTAAAATGTGGGAGCTCTTAAAGACATAAGTCGAAAGTCAAACGAAATGATCAATTACTGAAAAGTTTTCCATTTATTTCACTACAGAATTTCCCCTGGCAAAATTGTTTTCATATACCTAAGCAAAATGACTTATATTTTTAAGTCAGGCAGGCTATTTGTACAAATATCAGTTCAAATATTCTTTTTTTTTCTCCATTCAAAACCAGAATCTGAAAGAATAAAAGAGATTAGAAATTTTTACATTAGCTGCACTTGTTGGCCAAAAGTTTTTTGGCATATCATTTTTGTTGACATCCAAGCATAGAAAATGACACTGTAACTTATCTTCAATGTTGTGTAAAACTTTCAAAAACAAAAATCTCATATTTTTGAGATACTGTTTATCAGAGTAAGAATTCTTAAATTCAAATTAAAGATTGATTGTTATGATGCAAATCTTGGATCACAAACAGAGAGATGATAAATGTAGAGAGTGCACGGTCTATTTTTTCAGGGAAAAAATTTCAGCTGGCACTGCTCCTTTTTTGTGGTTTCATAGATACAAAGGTAAGGTATGCTGTAGATGTCGTTGTTTGAATCTGCACTTTAGATGTCGTTGTTTACATCTTACATTTGTATCTATGAAACCACAAAATAGGAGCTGTGGCAGCTGAATTTTGGCTCCACCATGCACAGCCTAGCTCACAGTATCATGCGCTCTCTATATTTATCATCTCTCTGGTGTACACCATGGAACAAACAGGTAGCCTTTA
>Ga0194133_10010893_pt1 | contig 10160 bp, 9 predicted proteins | sample TA2KigOf40mmetaG_FD_155448 | JGI IMG/M metagenome (GOLD analysis project Ga0194133, IMG submission 155448) | Freshwater microbial communities from Lake Tanganyika, Tanzania - TA2015055 Kigoma Offshore 40m | ecosystem: Environmental > Aquatic > Freshwater > Lake | place: Tanzania: Lake Tanganyika... | reverse complement strand
AGTAAGTTTTTTTTATAAAACCTGAAGGTCTTTGATATAAAAATAGGTCTTCTAAACAGGAAATTTGAGTAGTGAGGATCTACGTGAATTGTCTGAGCTTTGCTGTCACATTAGAGAGATTTTGTCTGGAAAAGGTACGGATGTTATAAACAGAGAAGTGAGTGATATTTACTAAAGTAATTTCTCTATAAGATCAATGCCAAACCAGTGAAATCTTAAAATTGGACTCCAAAGAAGACCAGAATGTCAACCTTTGTCTCCAAATTGAGCTTACAGGAAGTCAAGTCTCGAAAGTCCACCTGTTAGATACTGGCGTTGCCGATGAGCCCGGCGAAACAAAAGCCAGCGACCTGTTCTTTGACGAAAGTTTTTATTTCTCTATAACAGACAAAGACGACAAAGACAATTCTACTAGCTTTGAAACACCGCCAGAAAGCTTTTGTCGATCGGCAGAGCTGTCTTCAGGTCCTGTTTCACTTTGAAAATTTGTGGTCTCTGTAATGAAACTACAGTTCTAAATTAGGATCCTTAAATAAGTCTGCAATATCCTGCTCCTCCATGATGTCAATGAGATCAGATGTAATCAGGTAAAAAGAACTCTAACTTTAAGAGTTTGCCCAGTTGTTATTTTCAATTGCAGAAAAGAAATGCTTCTTTACGGTGACACAAATATTGGACCCATCATCCCGACAACCAGGAGAACTTACTTAATAAGATTGAAGAAGTTGCGTCAAGGACTTATCAAACCGGGTCCATTTTCAATTGCCAATTTTGAAGTCAATAGCCTTAAGAAATTGGGACCTATGTGTAAAATAGATAAAGAAATGTGCGAGAAATTTAATGCAATTGTCGAAATGGCCCAGATTTGCTTCAGCGATATTACCAGGTCTTTTGCCTTTTAAAAAATGTACCACTTGACTATTTACTTTTTCTCCTTTTGTCGTTTCCAGAGAGGGTTTGACCCGCACGTCGTTTAACTACTTGCTGTTAGATCCGCGTGAGACTCGAAACTTACCCTCCAAACACTTGACTCTTGGAGAATCAGAGTCTTGGAATATTTTTCTTCGAGCCATATTCTATGTGGGAAAGGGAACCAGGTCGAGACCTTTCCAACATCTATACGAAGCAGTCAAAAAAGCCGATTCACAGAATGTAAATGTATTGTATAAATGAAAAAAAATTCTGCAAATTTTTTTAGATTTTTGATTTCAGGTGAAACTCCAAGGAAGAGTCAACCGCTTAAGTGAGAAGACCAAGAAAATTCTGGACATCTGGTCAAGCGGAACTGGTGTCATTTCCTTGCAGGTTAATGTCGCAAGCATTTAATCATACAATGATGTGACTAATGTAAAATTGTTTAAGGTCTTTCAAAACAGCTTGGGTGTTGAGGCTTACACTAGAGAAGCTGCAATGATTGAAGCTTTGGGTAAACTTAAATTTCCCTCATAAATCAAAGTTTTTGTAGTTTTTAAATGAACAGAGAATTTTTTTCTGTAACTTAGCGATTCGAGGGTTTTGCTGCGAACCCTGGTATCGTCAACATCAACTGACCCTGGATCCTTAAAAAAGCAGCTTTCCGGCTTAACTTTTCATTTTTTATGCAATTCTGAAATTTTATCAATTTCACTACTATGACTAAATTTCAATTCAAATCCTTTAAACTCACTCCGACTAAACTTCAAAACCCTAGATGCTCATTGTTAATGGTTTTACCTCTTATCAGCTTATTGTACTATTGATTTGCCTCCTGGTTTGTCTTCGTGGTCAGTGGTAGATGCCTAGTAGCACAGCTTTTATTTGGTTTATAACTCCATTTTTGAAGTATATTTCTTTAAGAAGTACTCAAATTGAATATTAATGAGAATGAAGTTTTTTAGTTCAAAAATGGGGTCTGATTGAGTTTGATTTGTATTACAGGATTATCAAAACTTACCAATGAGAGGCTTGGGGACTATTATGGTTCTGCCAAGTCCTGGGGATCTGAAAAAAGGATTTGTTTAGGATTTGCCCTCATTTACAGGCGAGATTATCTTTCTCAAGACCTTGCAACTCTCTGTAATTAATCCGTTTTCAATTTCCAGATGTTTCAAAATATTTCTGTATGAGGGAGAACGTGAATTGAAGCCTGCCGACCTGAGGTGCAGACAGAAATAGGGAATTCTCCTAGCCTGATCATCATTTAGTGTGACCTAAAAGTCTTACTTGGCTTCATTTATCAAGTAAGAAAACTGGTTGAAGTTTATTTGTTGACCCTAAAAAACATTTTATTGAGTAGTTGTCAAAAATAATAATAAAGGTAGTTAAACATCATTTGAGCTGGAGATGGGTTTGGGCCAAAAATTTGCCGACCCCAAATGGTTTGAGTTATTTTTTTACCACCTGGGTTAATTATGTTGGATCAGCCTCTTCCAGGTCAATCTGAGAAGGGAAAATTATTCAATTTTTATCAAATCAAATATAAAAAAACACTTTTGGCTTGGGGCAAAAAGTACCCAGGTTGACCCTGCATAGGGTCAGGTCGGATCGGGTCACGGCCACACGGCCCGTGATTCAAATAGACATGAGAGGTTTGTTGCGTATTCTGTGGAAGAAAACTCCATATAATTATATATCTGTGTGTCAACCAAATAGAGAAAAATAAAAACAAAGTCACGTGATTGATTGTGCGGCAGGCTTCAGGCTTGAGCCTTGAGGCGAAAAAGGGGAGAAAGAATAAAAAGGCGGAAAGACAAGACTGGGGGCCCCGACACCTCAAGAAAACTTATTGAACAAACTTGTTATTCAAAATATTTCTCCCATCAGTCGATCCTCCATTGATTGTAATCAAACTTAATCAGAAATAGTTGTCTTTCATGACTGACAGCACCTGACAGATATCTATTGTTCAAAAAAATTGGTCTACTCTTGACTGGAGCTTAGATTTTTAACTTTCCTTCAAGATGCCTAATATCAAAGTTTTCTCAGGTAAAAAAAAGCTTAATTTATTGCACATTAAAAATGGAGGGTTGGACTTAAAATACACTTGCAAGACCTTTTTCAAAAAGCTGTTTGGATTCCAAACTTTTGAAATTTATGTTTTAAACTACGTGATAAAAATACTGTTAATACATTATGAACTGCAAATAGGGTCATCCCACTCAGATCTGACTCAAAAGCTCTGCGATCGCCTTGGAATCGAAGTTGGAAAAGTTGTGACCAAAAAGTTTAGCAATTATGAAACTTGGTAAACCAAATTTTCTTTTAACTTTAATGTTCTGCTTCATTCAAATCATTTGTTGCTGTAGTGTCGAGATTGGAGAGTCGGTTCGAGGGGAAGATGTTTATATTGTACAGGTTGGAATAAAATTGTCTTCAAATGAGTAGTTTTATTGAAACTTATTGTTTTGCAGTCCGGTTGTGGGGAAGTCAACGACAACCTCATGGAATTGCTGATCATGATCAATGCATGCAAAATTGCCTCTGCTAACCGGGTGACTGCTGTCATTCCTTGCTTTCCCTACGCAAGGCAGGATAAAAAGGACAAGAGCAGAGCACCAATAAGTGCTAAGCTGGTGGCTAACATGCTCACAGTGGCAGGTTAAGTCTTCTCTTTAAATAAACTGAGAACAGTTTCTTAAAAGGTTCTATTCTTCACAGGAACAGACCATATTATCACAATGGACCTCCACGCTTCCCAAATTCAAGGTTTTTTTGATATTCCAGTGGATAACATGTATGCTGAGCCTGCTGTTCTAAAGTGGATCAAGTAAGTATAAACTCAATCTTTGAGCTAGCCAATATAATTTTTACCAACATTTTTTGGAATCATATTTAAGGGAAAACATCCTAGAGTGGAGAGAAGCATGTGTAGTATCCCCTGATGCTGGCGGTGCAAAACGGTGAGTTCATTTAAGATTGTCTTTGTATCAATCGAGGATAAAATGAAATCTATTAGGGTAACTGCTATTGCTGATCGACTCAACATAGACTTTGCTTTGATCCATAAAGAAAGAAAGAAGGCTAACGAGGTTGCCAGCATGGTTTTAGTTGGTGATGTGAAAGAAAGAGTGGCGATTCTTGTAAGATGGTTTTGCAGTCAAAATACCAATAAAAGGTTTTAAATCTACATTAACTTTCAGGTAGACGATATGGCTGACACATGTGGAACTATTTGCCTAGCAGCTGATAAACTAAAGGAGGCTGGTGCCTCAAAAATCTACGCAATCTTGACTCATGGAATTTTCTCAGGACCAGCTTTGTCGAGGTGAAATGGCTTTAGTCAAAGAACCTAGTTAAAACAAATATACAGACTGCATATTTGTTTCAGAATCAACAGCGCATGTTTCGAAGCAGTTGTAGTAACAAACACAATCCCCCAAGACAAGCACATGCGTGAGTGTCAAAAAATCCAGTGTGTTGACATATCAATGATGTTTGCAGAGGCTGTAAGAAGGACTCATAACGGAGAATCAGTCTCCTATTTATTCTCTAATGTTCCATATTAGAAAAGAAATTTATTGGTCAATAAAATGATATTATCAGACTGAAAACAGTTGAACTTTAAACATAGAAAGAAATTTTTTTTGAACCTTTTCACCGAGAGTTTCAGTTCTTGTAAAGCTGATATAGCAACAATAATAAAGGGTTCATTTTTTGTATCTCTCTAATTTGTCCCCCTTAATCAGCAATGAAAAATCATTTTTTCAACGTTACTACTTAATCCTGCCTTTTGGGTGTAGAAATACATTAGAATATTGTGTTTTAATTTGGAAGTTTCAGTGGTAAGGGATAACCTCAACAAATCCCAATGCTATTATCAGAAATTGTAGACTAAATAAAAAAGCGTTCAATTCGAGAAAAGAAGAGGCCACCAATAATTATGACTGTTTCTGCTTCAACAATTGCTTATCAAAATCGTTCTTTTTATCAGCCTTCTATTTGCTTCATTGAGTCGATTGTTTAACTGCTGATAAGGAAAGTAACAAACTGATGGAATTAAGTGGAAAAAAATCTCTTAAATTCTTATTATAAAAATGATCTAGATAGAATCTAGTTAAAAAGAAAGAATTATTTGCTATCTCATTTGATGTGATTGAAATTTTAAGGGGAATCACATTTCCTTAGTTGGCCCTGAATCAACCTTTTTATCTTTTGTCCTATTGAAAGCATTATCAGTATTTATTTTCCTGCCTAACTAACTGGTTGATAGATCAGGCTGATAAATAATCCCGAGAACAAAAGAAAATGTGGAAAAAGGTCATTTTGGTCTTGGTGTCTATCTTCCTTGTAAGCACCTTTGCAGGTAAAAAGGATTTTTTCAAACAAAGTATTTTTATCAAATAACATTGATAGTTTACCTACAGCCTCAATATCTGATGAAAGAGAAAAGGGTTTCAACATAGACGAAAACTCGTGTTTTTCTGACGATGATTGCATTAGTTACATTTCTTCATGCTCTAAAGATGGCGGATTAAGTAAGACATTTCATTTTTTCATGTTTTGAAATCAATTTAAGTTAGTTTTTTTTTCTAGCTGGAGATTGCAAATTGAAATGGTGGTTCATACTGATTGTTGTCTTGATCGTCTTGCTTGTTGTCTCATCAGTGGTGTCCTGCTTGTGCTGCCCCTGTTGCTTCCTCTATAGTCTTGGGAAAAGCTTGATTGATTGTCTCTGCTGTTGTTTGAAATGATGATTACATGATTTTTTGGGGAGAGCATAAACAAATTTATGATTGGATTAAAACTTTTATTAACATATTTAAAGTTATAAGACTCCGGTTGTTTTTTACCACAACTTTTTCATGCGCAAGATGGTTCAGCATTTTGAGAAAAAAAAGTTAACCTTTAAAACAAGCTTTATCACAAGAAGATACCTCTTCTATTTATATTCAAAACTTTCTGCAACACACTCTTATGGCGCAATCTAAGTTCGCACAACCACTGAACGAGTCAGCGTAGGGACCGTCCTCAATTTGGGTACAATAGTATAGTAGCTCAGGGTCCAACCGCGAGCATTCTTCTGTTAACTCAAACAATGACTTGGCGCTTAACTTAAAGCATCCACTCTACAAGAAAATAAATTGTTTTTTATTATTGGCTTTCAAGTCGAAAGCACTACAACATACCAGATCAACTTCCACTAGAGAAGGCTTGTGAACTGTTAGCCACAGTAATCCAACCTCTGTTATGTCATGGCAACCAGAGAGGCTCAGCTTCCGCTAGAAAAGATGCACATAAACTATTGGTGTCATTTCATTTTATGCCTTACGATTATGTGACTTGTGACTCACCAAGTGGCTTTTGTGACCATGCAGGGTATAGCAAAGAGCCAAATTTTCAAGAAAGCTGTTACCAACCTCTCTGCACCCAGAGAGGTCAAGTTCCTCTAACTGAAGAAGAGCTCCAGCTCTAAATAGAAAATGAGAAATTCATTTGCAAAAAATGTGTTAGATAGTTTGGGTCTACAATTCGTGTGAGGATACGAGTTCTAGGTTCAGGGGTTCAAACTCTGGTTTTTCAACCCTGCCAAAGTCCTTGTCTATATAATTGTTTTTCAATAGCATACTTTGGTAATCCAATAAGTGCTTCGCCAGAAACTTTGGTGTAGCTAAGGTCGATGTTGCGAACATTTTGAAGCTAATTGATCAAAACTGAGTGTTAAAAAGTTGACCATTCCTTCAGCTTTTTATTGTTTACCTGCAGAAGCATTCCCCGAATTTGTATGTTGGATATTTTTTGACTTGCTGATAAAATTAAAGTTGAAACAAAAGAACCAATTTTAGGTAAGAGGTCTCTAATAATTCCCTAAAAATATTTCGATTAGACAAGATTTACTTAAAAAAACCGTATTTGCATGTACTTGAAAAATTTTAGATTCGTTTGGTGCCTCTTGTTTTCTTGGCCTTTTGGCTGCAGATTCGTCACCTGATTCACCAGAACTTTCCTCATCTGTCCACGAGACCGAATATACCTTAAGAGAGTAAATTGAAAAAATAAATTAGACTAAACTTTTCAGGTCCTGCTTACCTTTGGTATGTCTGATTCAAGTGGCAGAGTCCTGTCAAAATGCCAAACTCCTCTACCCCATTGAGCTGGATACAAGGCCTTCCAAAGAACAGAGCTAAAACATGGCTTTATCAGCATTAGAATAAATTGACCAAAGATAACACAAGTTTTACCTAAAGGCCACCTTTCTCCATCTCTTGCACACAGCAGAGGCACTAACAAGGTCTCGAACATTGAGGTTCACAAATATGGTTAACAGCATTTCGTCTGGAATTGGAAGGCCCTCAGACTCTAAAATAGCCTCTTCTCTTTTTGGAGCACCACATTTCAAAAACGGATTGACATCATCGGGCTCTAAAAATCAATCAAAACTAGTAGTGAAACATTTGATTTCTCTCTTTCAAGGCTCTACCCTCATCAGATGCCTGACCATCGTCCGAATGAAGATCAGCCTGCGACCCATTGAGCTTTTCTTTGACCTCCTAAGAAAGGGTCAATTTTGATCTTAAATATACTTCATTAGCAATCATTTTTACCTGGCAATAGGATTTTTTAAATCTTAAGTCTTCAAGATCAAACCCAAAATCATCCTCAGTAAAGACCTCATCTGACATTTTTCTCTTAACTGCCTTGAGCAAAGACTTTTCAGACCTAACCTTTTCCCGGAACAAGTTGTGCTGTTCAAGAACCTTCTCGTTCATCATCTTAAGTTCTTCCTAAAAATTGATAAGCCTAATTCAGAATTGATTAAAGAGAGATAAATTTGGTTGAAAAAACTTTTTCAAAATTTTCAGAGAGCAGTGGGCCGAAAATAGATTCTTCTTCTTTCATATGCTTCACAAATTCTTGGAGAAATTTTAAAATTGCGCACTGTAACTGGCGGCTGTACTGAAACCTAGAATTAAAGTAGTTTGATAAGTTGACTCTTAAAGAATGCTATTTAAGCTTCCCTAAAGCTAGGTTCTTACCTGGACTTCTGAGTGGTTGCTAGGTACACCTTTTCAACTAGATGAATAACATCTAAAAGCCTGGAGTCTTCGTGGCAATTGCAAACCAACTCGTTATAAACCTGTAAGGTAAAAAAACAGGTCTTTCATTAAAAGGTAAAAATCAAAAGAAATCCATACAACAAAATGCCTTTGAAGGATTTTACATGAAGACTAGTTGTAAGTTAGTTTTATCCTGATATCCCGAGGGTTTAAAAAGCCAGGCAAAAATGTTATGGGTGGCTCTAGAGAGCATCTTTGAGGGTTTTTTTACATTATCAGCCAGCGAGCGAAGCGAGTGGCGAGTTTAGAAATTTCAATAGGCTAGCGGTTTTTAGTGGATGTCTGTCTGTCTGTGATGTCCATATTTGGGCTCAATAGGGCTCAGAGGTGTAAACTTTGAATTTCATCTCCTCCCTCATTTTTTGTGCTCTATGGAATATTTTTAGGTTTTTGGAAAAAGGAATTTTTTCTGTACATCTTCACATATTTTTTTCCGGAAAGATTGACCAGGTGATACGCTATTAAGAACTCTTTAACCATTAGTGATATTGAGCATATTTTTGGATTTTTGGAATGAGAATTTCATTGTGAATAGTTTATGTTTTATAAGTTTGTTGATATTATGTCTAGAAGTTGAGGTAATTAAAAAACTCTTCTGGCCTCTGAATGAACCAGCGATGCCATTTAAAATGGCAAAAATGGCTAAAAAGATGGCCTTCAACTTACATCTTTTATAGCTCCTAGAATTTTAGAGCTAGAGAAAAGTTTTTAATTTTTTTTTCAAACATTAAGCTAAAAATGTTGTTTTATAAACTTTTCTCTAGCTTTTGATTTGAATTAGCCATGCCTTATATCTTTGCAAGCTAGCGGTTAGGTATTTTTTGCGCAAAAAAATTCCCATCTACTTAATTTTAACTTTGTTTGATATTTGAGACTCATATTCTCATATCCATCATTTTTTAACTAAATGTTGTGAACCTGATATTCTGAATATGAGAGGAATTTGATTGAGTTATACAATAATGCACATAATGGTTCTTATCTTCGTTACAAACCAAGTCCTTTAAGCGTAAAGATGAATACTTCACATACTGTTATCAAAAAATAATAATTTCATCAAAAAAACGTATTTTTAAAGTTAAATTAGGAAGAAAAAGTAAAACGCAGTTTAAGATAAGACAGTGAATATCATCCACGATATTTCAAAAGATAAATCTAAAATTGTTCTGTTACAGAACAAAACTTTGGTAAGATTTAAAACAGAAAAATATTTGCTATTATTTAAGGTTTATTGATGGTAAAAAGATAACATTTAAGGCTTTACTACAAGAGGTTACCCACCTTGCTTGAGCGAATACGAGTAACTGATATCATAAACGTACAGTTTGAACGACTAAAGTACAAGTGTCATACGTGACATGGAAGTATACTTTTGCTTTGTGAATAAAAACAGCCTTTCTTTTTACAGTGTTAAGTTAGTGACAATTTTCAAAAAGACAACCTCCAACTACTTTGATATCAAGTTTTTTATAATATGTGGTCAGATATTCTTCCCTTTTTCAAAATCCATATGCTTGCAGAGAAAAAAAGTGCAGTCCAACAGAACATGTAAAACTGGCTCAGATTTTAAGAAAAAAGAAGTACACTTTTGAAACTCACCCTTTTCTTGTGTAACCTTGCTTTCAACCTTTTCATAATGTAAGTGTTCTCGATGTATTCGTGGGTTTTCAGCTCCCACATGGCTTCATAAACTGCCTGGAGATTCGGCTCAAGTTCTCGGATATCAATGGCCATGGCCATTTCCGATAGAGGCCAGTCTACAAGCTCCTTCATCCTGTAATATTTGTGATTAGATGATGTATAAAATCAAGTGTTTTTTAAAGAGCCCCTCCATGACAAGAAAGTAAATAACTTTTATTTTCCAAAGTGAATTGACAGCCTTTGGTTTCTAAAATAGTACTGATATTCTGCACTTTTTGTGTGTTACCTTGTGTGGGGTACCCGAAACAAGTCGATCTTGTCCTCGGCAGCCTTGGACAGGGCCCCAATACTAGTTGACGGCTGTGACCCGTCCTGCCTTTCGTTCATGTCGTCGGTTTAGAGTCGTGGAGGTCTAAAGTGATCGTTCAAGAAACGTTTCTAAAAACTTATACACAAAATCAACTATCAGGTAAATCACATGGAAAA
>Ga0194133_10010890_pt1 | contig 10162 bp, 14 predicted proteins | sample TA2KigOf40mmetaG_FD_155448 | JGI IMG/M metagenome (GOLD analysis project Ga0194133, IMG submission 155448) | Freshwater microbial communities from Lake Tanganyika, Tanzania - TA2015055 Kigoma Offshore 40m | ecosystem: Environmental > Aquatic > Freshwater > Lake | place: Tanzania: Lake... | reverse complement strand
TGCCCTCGTGTGGTTTTTTCTCAGGTAAAGGCGGGCTTAAACATCCAAAGGATTGTTACATATTCTAAATTTTTTTGAATTTAGTTTACAATGGCAAACATTTAATGCAGAATTTGTTCGCTTTTTCAGCTTTTACACAGCTGTACTTTTGTTGACAGCCTTCTGTTTTGGAGCTGGGATCCTTTCATTTATCTTGGAGTAAGCAAACACCTTTTTAAAAGAATCGTGCATAGAATTACAAAAAAAACTTCAACGTGTAGTTTCAGCAACAAAAATGAAGTTCCGAATATCCTGTCACGATGGAGTCGACCTTCAAAGAACTTGCTCTCCAGGCAAAAAAAGATTCAGACTAATGAAGTTCAAATTCCTGTTGAAATAGATCAAGCTCTCGAACGGGTAAGGTTTTCGTGAGTCGGAGTTTTCTTTGCTGGACCAGAAGAGCTGATATGTATTTTATTTTAGCTTTATGAGCGAATCTTACAGGAACACATTTATCCTTGGTACAGCCTCGTTTCTTACGACGACGATTTTGTGCAAGAAATCAGATTTATTTTTCGACATGCTACATTAGAAATAACTAGGAGGCTTTCTTGCGTAAGTCAAACTTACCCAATAGAAAATCATCAATTAGAGCACGAATTTTTGTTAAACAGATTGACTTAACCAGCCTGATCGTTAGGAAAGCGATCCCCATCGGCCTAACTCATCTTGATTCCATGATGAAGAGTGTGGAATATCGTGAAAAATTCGCAATAAGTAGGTTTATCATTGCTTTTTGAAAGTCTTTTATCAGTCAGCAATAGAAAAATAAATGAAATTAAATTGAAGAGATCAAAGATTATAAATGAAACTGCGGTGCTTTCAAAATACTGCAAAAAAATTGTCTGATTTATTAACTTTTTATCAGCTTCTGAAGAGTCCCATACTGTCCTTTTCGAGTATTTCGGGCCTAGTGTTCATCCGTCGTCACTGAGTCGTCTTCGAGAAGTTGAATATTGTAGAGCAATTGCGTCGAATCTGGTGTCAATGCTGATGCCAAAAAAGTATCAAACGTCAAGGTGATTATTTATTGTTTCTCTATATTCCCTACATTAGTAAGATCTATGATGGATTCTTTCCACAGGTCATTGGTACTTTTAGCAACAGACATCCTTCAAGGAGCAGTTTTGCAACCGGTTCTAGATTTACTTCCCGACCCAGACCGTTGTATAAATTATTTGATTGCAGAGGCTTTTCATCCTGGTCCAAGTAGAAAATTTCCAGAGCCTTCGGGAAAGTGTGTTTCAATGCTGGAGAATTTCGTGTCCAATCATGAAAGCCGCCAGTCTGTAAGTTGATAAAAAGTCCAAGTAAATTTAGGGGTTTACTCATTACTCTTTTACCTAGATAATTTTTAAGAATGAAAGAAGAAAGGTATGATTGTGGCTTATGGCTTTGCTTTTATTAGGCTTTGAGATTAAAATGATAAGAGGAGAGTGGAAAATTTCATCCTGGATTACTGTGAATTGCTATTTTTCCAGGCTCTAAAGATGGACTTCTCGGATATTTTGAATGACCAAGGATCGCTCTTTAGCTTTATGAAGTTTTTAAGAGAAGAAAACTCTTTGAATCCATTGCAATTTTGCCTCTCAGCTGGTAAATCCTTAAATTTACTCATACTTGCTCAACACCTAAAAATCATTTCGGTTAACTTTCTAGAGCATTTTAATAAGCGGATTTTAACACCTGAGCTCAGCGAGGACGAAATGAAAGCTTTACACAAAGATGCTCTCGAATTATATGATCTTTACTTAAAGCCTAACGCCAAGCATAAAATCGATGTGGATGATTGCTTGGGAGAAGAGATATTTTCAAGTAGGAGAAAAAAGTTGGATGCATCGAAAAGTATTTTAATCTATTTTAATTACAATTTTAGTCTTAAATGGTCCTGTTTCTGACGTTGTCCTTCTAAGAACTACCACTCCATTATTCAAAGCCTATGAAAAAGTGTTTCGTCAGTTAGAAAATGTAGCCTGTCCTGCATTTCATAAGAGTGAAGAGGTAAGAAAAATCTAAATTGAAAAACAATGTCGAATGTTTCAATTTTTAAATACTTGTTTCAGTATTTCGTCAAACTTTTGCATGGAAGAGAAGGAGAAATGCAAGATTCTATGGAAAGGATAAGTGAAAGGTTGGCAAAATCCATAATCAGAGTATTGTTAGTTCTTCAGTAATTTTGCACAAATCTTTAAAAGGCATTTACACCACAATTTTAAGGTATTTCAAAAATTGGTTAATCAGTTTAAAACGTCTACCACTCATTCGCACAACTCGAGCACCACATTCAAAATCAATTTTTTATGCAAGACTGAGTCATGAAGAAGGCATTGATAAAGAAAAAGAAAAAAGTACCCCCTCCCTGCTTAAAGTTCCAAGCTTGTCAAGTATATTGTTGGCAGCATCTACAATTGAAATTGTAAGAACAACAGCCCTTTCGCAAGTTAAGCCCGGACTCCGGTCCAAATCCACAACCTGCTTAAACTCTTTGGAGAATGAGCCATTCCACTTGGACAAAAGTTCTGGAAGGTCAAGACGAAAATCAAATGAGCTCAAAGTACCCAGCCCAAAGCCTCTCCAACAACATAAAAGATCAAACTCGTCAGTGTGTCTGATCCGTCAAGACAACATAGAAGTGTTTGAACCAAAGAATTCTTCAGAGGACACTTCAAGTTTAAAAGAAGAGCCTTTTGTCAGACAAATCAAAGATGAGGTTCCGTCCAGAGGATCAAAGGCCAATACTTTTCCACGTTTAATGCCTGGCTCGCCAACTTTTCCAATGAAAAAGCTTAAAAAGTCACTCTCCCTTGTCACCTCCCAAGTGAAACATGCCTCAAATATGTTCAATCCACCGTTTCTCCAGAGTGGTCAGAAGACCACCAAACTACCAATCAAAAGGTTGATACCATAATTAATAATTCTGTGTGAAATCGTCTGTGATGGGATCTTGGGATAATCATTCTTCCAATTCAATGTTCACATTTGATTGTTGTTTTTTGATGGAACCTTTCAATGTCTCAAGTATTGCATTAACTGTGTGTGAGTTTCGATGTAAATTCTGTGTTTTAAGGTCACAATCCTGTACTCTCGCAACGGTTGAAATTCCAAGGATCTCAAGAATTTTCTGTGATTCAAATTTCCTTTTTATTCTTATGGCTATTTCAATTTGATGTGGTATCTTTATAAACACATGTTCTTTAATCATTTGGTTCTTATTTTTCGCTAATGTTTGCGTTTTGACCTGGTCTAAGTTTTTCACTAAATAATTCATCATTTTCCTTTACTTTGTTTTAGGGCAAAGTCTGAAGTTGCATCAAAACCTAGTGATAAAATTGGCCGAAGTCTTTCAAAGCTTAAATCTGAAGTATTGGGCAAATCTGTTGAGGGCATTGTTGATCCTTCATCCACCGACTGTGCCTTTGAAATCACAGAAATTTATGTAAAAAAATCCCCACTTTTTTTAATAATTTTTGCATTTTCCTCAATTGATTTCTAAATTCTAGGAGGATCCAAATGATCTCACCATTGTACCTCAAATATCTGGTAATGGAAATGAGTTTCGAGACTTGTCGGCATGGAGATTGTCCATTCCAAAATTAGGTTGAAATGAAACTTTTTTTAAAAATTGAAAGCCCTATTGATAATCATTGATTTTAGCAACCAGCTCTTCAAATGCAAATGGGAAACCATTTTTTGTATTTATAATTGAAGTTCAACGGCTTGACATTAAGTCAAATCTGGTAAAAAAAAGCATGAAAGTTTTTTTTATTATTTAGATTGTTGATAGTTTGTACAAATCTAGGATGATGGGAGCGACCTAAGGTTTAAAGTTTGCAGAAAATATAACGAATTTTATGCACTAGAAGCTAAACTAACTGAGTTTCATGGAGAATTCGAAGATGCAAAACTTCCTCCAAAAGCAAAATTTGCAGCTTGGAAGGGATTGGACGTTCTTCAAAGCAAAAGAGAGGTTAGTTTATTTCGTGTCTTGGAAGAATTTTTGGCTTACATTTTTCCTAGATCAGAAACAATTGTTCTATTTGCAGTCTTTTGAGAATTACTTGACCAGTCTATTGTTGAAACCTGCTCTCAAGGAGTCAGACATTCTTTACACTTTCCTTACTTCAGATGAAGAATTTACTACTGAGGGCTCCAATCTTGGACTTGGGAAAATGATAAAAAATGTACCAATCAAATTGACAAAAGAGAGGGGTCAAAGTCTGCAGCATTTCATCGACTCCTTTGTCATGCAAATTCAGTCTCCTCCTGCAAAACCAAAGTAAATTATAACACATATTTTTGTTGCCCAAAAAAATTGTTAGTGTTGTTGAAATCTTTTAGGTATGAGAGTGTGATGGGGCCTGTGCAAGATCATGATGGCACAACTGAAAGACAAGTTGATCACCACTATTTATTCAAGAACAATTTCAATGCTAACAAAGTGTCCAATCCCTCTAGGTAAGAAGAATTTTATTTTCGTGAATATCTCATCGCAAACTGATTTTTTTTACAGAGAAATGGCAAGCTTTGTGAGGAGCCACGCATCAGTAACATCCCTGGGTGTTTATGACACAGTCCTATACTTGCTTGCTACTGTTTTTAGGGTATCTCGACTAACGTTGGGCTTTCTAGTCGGAATAGGACTTGTCATACGACAAACCTTTGATTGCTATGTTGGTTACATCATTGATTGTAAACTTACTCAAGTTCTGAACACCATGAGAATTGTTCACCTCTGTAGACTTTTAGAGGGTAAGTTGTCATACCTTTCCCCACCCTTGATTTGTACTTTTATACCTTTTCCTGTAGGAGCACTTTTCGAGCCCCACGAGCCACACTCTGAGACTGATCTTATCGTAAGGCGAGAGACCGCCTTGAGAAATTTTCAAAACTACATTCGCCCTGTTCTGAATTGTGTCACAGGTCCTGTAAAGTATGAGGAAGGGACTCAAATAATATTTGAAGCCTTACAAGATCCAATTACAAATAAGCATTTGGCCCTCGTTCTCCTCGACGTTGTTGTGGCCGAAGTTTTCCCAGAGCTGAGACTTTGAGAGACATTCATTCAAGTTACCTACAGCTATTTACATCACCAATGAAATTTTTTAAGTAGAATACGAGTATTTATCTGTTACCAACCAAGGCATGTAATCTATTTTACTCAAGTTAAAGTTTAATCAAATCATGTGTTTCATCCTTAGACCTAAATTTACCTAAAGACTGAGCGATGAAAAAATGAAATCCAACTGTATTCTTAAATTTTAATACAAAACTATTTTTTTACTTAAAACCCTAACCCCTCTACTTTTTTTACTTGCTCATGTTTCAAAAAATAGCTAAAAAAAAATTACCAGTTTCTTAATTTTTTGCTTACAAAAATTTAATATTTCTCAATGGTTTTTATCTCGAAAAAAATAAACGGTAAGAACAAATTTTCCATAATAATGGCAAAGAGAAATTTACTTTTATAAATATTTATTTCGAGATTAAACTAAAAGGCAAAAGTTTGACTATTGATCAGGTTGAATCTCTGAGCTGAGTTTTTTTGAAATAAGCTCCAAAAGTCGATTGTTTTGACCTCCAAGGCTTATCAACTCATCCAGTCTAAAAAAGATATTTTCTTGTCATTAAGGTTGCAATGAAAGATAATCTTAGATAAGGCTCACCTCAACTCTAAGACTTTAAAATCCATTTTAGCCAAATGTCTTTTCCTCATTGCCTGAGGTCCAGTTAAGCTCTCACCACTCGAGTCAAAGTGATCTTTAGAATGAAGGAGAACTGCAACACTATGGCTATTGTGTGTCTTCAATCCTAACCTTCAGAGACAAGTAGGTTTGTTATTTTTGTTTGTCCACAGCTTTGTAATTAGACATCCCATACCTGAGAAATGATGCAGAAACTGATGGATAAACTACTAGGTCGACTACGTACAAGGGGTGCAAGGGTAAAGAGGCTAAGATAACGGATATTCCGATACGCTTCACATCACCAACAACATCAGCAAATGGGCTAATTAGTTGAGAGGCAAACTTCTCAATTAACGAATCATTTTTGATGACTCGATGCTTGGACTCCTGGGGTAAAAATGGGCCACCATAGTGAGGACAGTCCTAGACGAAAACTACATAGTTAAGGGTTTGTAATTAGGCAAACAAAAATGCAGGTGAGTACCATTTTCATTGCAGAGTCGAAGAGTTTCAGTTGCTGTCTAGAGTAAGCAATATCCTTTTCTGATTGATTGTGAAGCCGCTCCATGAAATAGGGATTGAAGATCTTGCGGACAAAATTGACGGGGTACCTTTCGATGTATACAAATGAGAGAAGCAAGTCGATGACCTCCTTGGGTGGAAACTCAACAAATTTATGCTCCTAAGACATAAATTCGTTACATTCGTCGGTGATAATATAATGAAGAAACTTTTCATACCAATATGTGTTCCAAAACCTGCCAAAACTTAAAACCATTTGGTGGATGAAAATCGAGCTCTCCATAAATTCTGCTGATTGAATATATTTGTGGGGTATTTAGGTTTAATCCATGCTCTATCAGATATTCTCCAGCACCTTCCAAAATGGGCTTGGATCTTAAAATTGAGAAAGTTTTGCCTTTGAGATACCGATGAAAAGTTTAATTCGTTCAAGTTACCCACCTTATTTTGAATTGCAAACAGTAATCGCAAATTGCTGCAACTAAATCTTTTTCTTTTATGTTACATCCTCGAAGTTTCATATATTTTTCCAACGTTGAAACAAGAACGGTGTCTTTGTATTCCTGGAGAACAAAAACCAGATAATGATGATGCTCATTTGACATTCTTATGTTTAAGCAAAATCTCTTACCAAAGTGGAGTAGCAGCACACAAAAGCTAAAAGCTCCTCTTCGGCCAGATTTTGGATATTTACCGAAAGCCACTGTGAAGTAACCTGAAAAAAAGTTTTTTTTAAATTAACATAAGAGAAATACTTCAGTTTAGAAGGAATGCATTTTACCTGAAGAACTTTTGTGCTTCCAAACTGAATCATAGAGAGTGATTTTAAGACCTCAAGCACATCTCTTGTCGAATAATGTCTCCAAAAATCTCCAACTTTTGACTCAAGTAATTTTAAAACCACGCTCCGGCTCTAAAAAATAAATTTCTGTTATCAAGTATAACTTTTTAAAGAATCATTTTGTAGAACTGATACTTGTTTGAGGTACGGCAAGGTGCGAAACAATGCTGACACGTTGTCAACTGTTAAATCTTTTGATTTGTCCATGACTCCTGGCCACAATTTATCTGACATTTCTTCACAACGCTTGGGATCCTTTGGATAAAATTTGCTCAGCAAAATCACAGCTTCACATATCTGGATGAAAGAAAGAAATCCACGTGTCTTTACAAGCACAATTATTGTAATTTGATGTTATCATTTACTGCTTAGACCCAAGAGGCTCACATCACGGGGACCAAAACAGTGTGTACTGCTAGTTTCTACCTGAAGCCAACCAAAAGAGGGCAAAGAAAGAAGATTTTACCTGTTCAAGTGAGAATTTCCCAGACGTCATGAGTGAAAGGACTTCATCGTATATTTTTTCCTTTAAGTAGGCAATTTGTTCTTCTGCCATTGGCAGGCTCTCAGTGCCTAACAGTGTCATTCCCTCGATTAAAATGTTTGTATCTTTAGACGCCAAAATAATCTCAAAAAGGATGTTTATGAAGGCATATCTCAAAAACGTCTCGCTTGTCTTTGAATCCTTAGAAGGCAAAGATTTTGACCTAGAAATAAAGTTTGTAAAATATCTTTTGTTACCTTATCAAAACTTTTTTTTGCCAAATTATTCAGGAAATTTAAAGTAAAGATAAATAATTACAAAATGGAAAATTCTTGGATTGAGGACAAAAAAATCATCTTGAACTCACATAGACCTTCTTTCTTCGAATGCTTTGTCATTGAAATTTTTGGAGCCATTATTTTGAGAATAATGTAGGAAAGTAATCTTCTTCAAAACATGAACAGCAACGACAGGACTAACTTCGTCTGCCGGTATGGTTTCGAGGAGCCTTAAAATATTCCTTACTGTAGAGCAGCGGTTGAATCCGTTCAAAATTTCAGCAACTTCAGGATTTATTTTGGTCGAGGCAGCCAAAAGGTACTTTCCTTCCAGTTTACTTTGATCTTCTTCTCCAATTCTAAGCACATCGTGTACTTTTTGAACTACCATTGGTAGTTCACAAATTTTTAAACCAGTCTGGAAGAAAACTGACGTCTGAGAAAAATTCGTGCTTATGTTTAAGGCACACTCTTGTCTTATATAATGTCTTGCAAAGCGTGAAGCTGAGGCACTCAAAAAGAGTCTAGAAAACATTTTGTCTCTTGATGGAGCACTTTTTTGATAGTTTTACTTTTTGCCAGGCTTTCCTTCCCTGTCAAAAGGATCAGTCCATACCTATATGGAAAGAGTTTTGATGAAGAGAAAAAAAATGTGTCAAAAATGCTGAACCTTCATATTTCCAGGCTGAATGTTTTCTTGTTTAATTCCTGCTTCTTCTCTTATTTTGGCCGACATTTCTTTCCTACCATCAATGAAGGCATATGCGTCATATCATTTCACAAATTTGATTCGAACAAAAGGAAATACATACCACGGTTTAGGATTGTACATTGGAGCAATGATGATGGGGTAGATTGCAATACCAATGGTGCCTACCAATCCAGCCACCATGGCTGCGTATCTCCAACCCACAAGACGTATTTTCGTCATTTTTTCATCCTACAGTGGCAGCTGCTTCAGCAGATTTCTTTTCTTCGATCAATTTTTGAAATTTCTAAAAAAAGTGTCACACGAAAAATTGTCTGAGAGACAAAGCAGAATATTTTTACCTTTGCGTTTTGCTCTTTTACATAAGGTAGCCAAACATAAATGGAGGATCCTACTCCAATAAAAGTTGCAAAAGCAATTTGATGGAAAGGCAGTCTCTTAAGAAACCGTGGGAACATTGAGCATCGTGGAAAAACCTGCACTCTATTCTTTTTCTAAATTATAAACAGCTTATTATTTGTGCCAATGTCAAAATCGTGGGACAAAATAATTTTTTTTTTTTTTTTTTTTTTTTTTTTGGTTCGTCTTGTGTTTGTTTCTGGCTCGCCACTAGCCTTTGCTTGAAAATTGGTCACATTTTTAAGCTCTATTTTTGTGGGTTTTGCCAATGCCAACATATTCCTGCTGATTTAAATTTCATTGGGGGATTTTGCCCGATTTGAAATTGAAAATTTATAGTTATTAAGACAGCTGCCAATGACTGACCGTAAATAACTGGAAATTTTTCAAACTAGGCTGCTGCGTTTCAACATTAAACTTGAAACGCACGTGGATTTTGAAGCGACGCAGGTTCAGCGGTCTATCAGGTTGGTAGCAACAAAGATTTGTCGTAAAAAAGTAGAAAGTACGAAGAAGTGAGAATATATAGCAACCGAGGGCCGAAGATTGACACGAGAGGTATAATAAAAAGCATTTTCATATTTTTCAGCAAAAAATTATTGACGATTAACTGCTAGTAAAAATATAGTAAAGAATTCAGGTTGTGATAGATTTTAATTTTCTTAGTTGACTGAGAGCCTGCCATGAGGTCCCTCGAGTTGTGGTTGAGCGTCGTAGTTGCACTACTTGCAACTTTGGCAGAGGCCCAAACTGGGCTCTCTCAGAATGGGACTCAAGCTGCTGAGGTGCCAAATCTGATTGTCAATATCACTTCCAGTGCACCGAGTGTAGATGCTGTTAATGCCACTATCAGTACCTCGTCACAGGCAGAAAAAGACAAATCAACTTTGATAACTACCACGGCCGCCTCCTCGTCTACTTCTGCTTCAACTACTAAAGTGTCTGTTGTGGAAACTTTCACCATTGCTCTGTCTACTACTACCCCTGCTGTGGAAACTTCTACCCTTGCTTTGTCCACTACTACCTTCTCGGCTGCAACTTCCACCATTGCCTCGTCAACAGGGGCAACTACCACCGTCGCCTCGACCTCTTCTTTGCCAACTGAGACAACTACCCGTGCTTATGTGGGCATAACTACTGAAAAGCCACTCAACTTTCTGACAAGTCCTCTACCAACGTCTACTTTCCCTATGATTGATGTCTTCT
>Ga0194133_10010888_pt1 | contig 10163 bp, 12 predicted proteins | sample TA2KigOf40mmetaG_FD_155448 | JGI IMG/M metagenome (GOLD analysis project Ga0194133, IMG submission 155448) | Freshwater microbial communities from Lake Tanganyika, Tanzania - TA2015055 Kigoma Offshore 40m | ecosystem: Environmental > Aquatic > Freshwater > Lake | place: Tanzania: Lake... | reverse complement strand
TTCCAGTCACAACTATAGTGAAAATCTGAAAAAGGGCATGTGGTTGAAGAAAATTTGATGCACGTTTTCTGTTCACCAAACCTCTTTCGGAAAGTTCACAAAATGACCACTCAACCTCAATCTCTGGTCGATCACGTTTCAGTTCATTGAAGGTTTAGAAGTTTCTTAAAAATTTCCTTTTGAACTGCAGCTGATGAAGCAGATTCTCTTGGCTGGTAAAATTCATGTTTTCTAGACAAGAAAAAAAGGCGTCAGCTGATGAAGGGTCAAACTTCAACCGTAAATATTTATTTTGGTCACCTCAACAGCTGAAACTTTTAAACGTGTACCGCAAATTACGTGATCCAATAAAATTGAATGTAAATATAAATGTAAACAAAAGTATCTTGATTTTTATATTTCTTCTCTTCTATATCGATCTGTAGTGCGACATGAAGTGTCTGCATTTCTAGAATAGTTTGGTACGAACGAAAAAAGTTAGTAGAGCTCAATCAAACCTGTTTTTCCTCCAATTTTAATTTTGTCAAAGCTGGTCCTTCAAAATTAACTTAGAGGTCAATTCATCAATTTTCAGCTATTCTCACTCGCCCAATAGAGATATGGCTGTCAAAGTAAGTTGTATTCTTTGAGCTATAATTTGTGGTGATATGTAGCATAAATTTATTCTCAGGTTGGGATCATCGGAGGTTCCGGATTTTACAATCTTTCAGAACTGCAAGACCCCGTTGTGAGAGAGGTGGACACAGAGTTTGGTAATCCGTCGGATGTTCTTGTAGAGGGAACCGTCAGAGGAATCCCTTGTGTTGTTTTGGCAAGGTATTTTCAAGCCATTTTAATCACGCTTTAAACGTATATTTCTAACATTTGAGGGCACCAAAGGCACGGCAAACATCATAAGGTTCCTCCATCTGAAGTCAACTATCGTGCCAATATATGGGCTCTGAAGTCTTTGGGAGTTACTCACATCCTTGCGGCTACTGCATGTGGATCGCTAAAGCGAGTCTTTGATTCAATACTTTGTGAATTTTTACTGTTTTAAGTGACAAAAAAATCTTTCAGAGAAGAACTTCGGCCTGGAGATTTCGTCCTCCTGGACAGTTTTATCGATAGAACGACAAAAAGGGAACAGTCCTTTCATTCTTTGGTACGGTGAATACTTAACTAAAAAAGTAACTCTTATCGCCTACAATTGAAAAATTAGCAATCAACCTCGGAGTTTGGACGTGTCTGCCACATACCCATGTACCCAACTTTTTGTGAGGCAACAAGAAATGTGATCATAAAGGCAGCAAAGTAGCAAACCTAAAATATTTGCTGAAAAAAGTTAAGATATCTAATATTAGCTCCTAGGAATCTTGAACTTCCAAACTTGCACCAACACGGGACCATGGTTACCATTGAAGGACCTCGATTTTCGACGAGAGCCGAAAGTTTGATGTACAAGTCGTTCGGAGGGGACGTCATTAATATGACTACTGTACCAGAGGTTAAAACACTGATGGGAGAAAGTTATTTCCTTGAACATTTTTGAATTGATCAGGTATCGCTATCGAAAGAGGCCGGAATCAGTTACGTTGCAGTGGCAATGGTCACGGACTATGATTGCTGGAAGGCAGGGACTGAACCAGTTTCTGTCGAACAGGTACACTAGGAAAGATGAGCACTGCTGAAACCCAAGTTGTTTTAAAGGACAAAAAGGCAACAGCCATTTTTTCTTCTTTTAGGTAATGTCAGTCTTATCGAACAACGTGGAAAACGTGAGAAAGCTTTTCATAGAAGCTATAGGATTGATAGGCAAGGAAAACTGGGAATCCGTCATCCAAACAAATCAAGTAATGTTACTCTTGGATTTTCAAGAAAGTTACAGCTGTGTTAACGAGACTGTCTCTTGTCTAGGAAACATCCAAGGCCAGCGTTGTGAGAGTTTGAAACCAAGCATTTCCTTTTGAACAATTTAGACGAAATAAAATTAATTTATGAAAAATAGATGCTCACGTGTATTTAAAATTGGGATGATTGAAGACGTGACATAAAAATGGGTGCCCTTTTTTTGAATCTTACAAAATCATTCTGCTCTCGTGAAAACTGAACTCAAAACAATCTACCTAAAATGTATTTGCAGGCCCTTGTTCAGCTGAAACAAAATAAAATCACTTTTGAGGCAACACAAAAGCACATTTTTTTTAAAAATATTTACCCCGAAAAGTCCCAAAACGTCGAGGTAATCTCTGGAGCTACAACTTAAGCTCGGACTCTGTATTCCCAGAAGATACGGGAAGCCGAAACCTATGCCGTACAATAAAATGAACCCGTACCGATGTATTGTTATCACGCCTCCGACTGCCGTGAAGGTGCGATTGTTCACAACAAGGTCGGAAAAAACGTCCATCCAGGATCCCACGACGCTGGCCCAGCCAAAGGACTGGCGGATCTGCTTCTGGTACCGCAGGGTAGCCTAAAATGGATCGCCTCTTTCTCAAGATTGGCGCCCGTCGCGACCCAAAAAGGAACACCGACCTGTTGCGACTTGACGGCGCCTTCGACAAGATCCGGAAGAGCGCCCAGCCTCGCCTCTATTTCAGCGTCCAAAAAGTCTTCCGGACTGGGGTCTAATAAGTGAAACGAAAGTCAAAGCTGTAAAACAAAAGTCAAAGCCGACTTTGATCAGCTGACAAAAACAGCATTGGAAAAAAGATTGTTTCGCGGAAACCGACCTCACGCCGAGAGTCATCCTTGGCCGGGCCAACGCTAGACTTCCCCGTTTTAGCACCAGATCGCCTTTGACTTACTTACTCTCTTGACCAAAAACGCGACGATCCACAAAAGTCCAAGGCCCAGCTGAACAAGTTTCATCCTTCATAGAAACGAACTGTCGCCGCAGCAGCTGAACTTTGACAGCTGACACTGTGGGAGATGTAGGTGGACGAAAGCGGCCTCCCGAGGAAGCGTTTTCGAAGCACCCTTCCCGACAATCTTTGTAAAGGACACACGTTTGTGACTTTGTCACCCTTAAGTCACACCATCACAGGCGTACTACAAGGTACACTTTCGTTTTTATCCCGTTGGCCAAGTATTGCAATGCTGGACCTCCAGTTCAGTCTCTTGTTCTAACACTACCAGTCATGGATCACCCAAGAACCTCGTGCAAGTGTAAAGTGCAACTGCAACGGTGCAGGAAGAGGGCGGAGGCCGGCGTTAGAGGGGAACGGGATGCCAGTGTCGGGGAGAGGTCGGTGCTCCGTGCTCACCCTGCGGCTGCACGCCGCACGGCCTGCGCCTCATTTAAAAGTCAAAACAGACGGCAGACGGGATCGGACCGATCGGGCACACGCCACGTGACCACGTCGTTGCCGTCACCGCTCACCCGTGTGCTGGGCAGACGGGTCCTGCAGCCTGGACCGTGACCCAAGCCCTCTTTTGCACCGCGGGCACCTATTCAATATATTTGATATTTCAAAGTGCAGTTCTCGACACGCAGTGACAGTGACGCAGTGACAGTCACCATCAGTCACAGTGCGTCACTTTGTGTGCCCGATAGGACCCGACGCAACTGCAAGCTGCAACTTATTTTTTGATTTTTGTATACAGCGGGAAGGCCTCGGCCTCCTACGTTCGTTCGGGGGTCAGTTATTTTGACCTGATTGGGTCACCGGGCTGACCCTCAGGGTGACGGCCAGCGACCGTGCCGTCTGCCGTGACGCAAAAAAGCAAGGTTGTGTACTTGTGTAACGTGTCACCCTCGCTCACAGAGTCACGAAAGAGAGGGCCTTTTCCTTCCTTCCCTCCTGTAGCTACACGCCTGCGACGCCGTCATTCAACTTCAGTTCAGATACTTACCTCAAATACTTTCAGGCAACAACAAAAACCAGGTATAAAATGGAAAAGAAAGAAACCGCCGTTGCATGTTTTTCAGCTAAAGAATGGGTCTCTCTCTGACTCTCTTTCCCACCTTCCTTCTTTTGCGAGGCGAGGCGTCAGGCGACAGCCGAAAGACAGGTAGATGAATTTCGTGCGAACCAAAGCAAAGACTCTGGAGCTAAGAGAGCCACTCTTTTTGTTTTCAAATTACAGTGGACTGAAGATAAAAGAGAAGAAGAGCCTTCGACCGACAACGAGAGACCATGTGTGAAAAAAGTGGCCGCTTCTGTGTTTAAGAGCTGCGCTAGAAATAGACCCGCCGCCCTTCTTGAGCCTGTCAGCCTGTTGCCCATTTTGATATTGCCAGCGATGGGATGGCGGTGAGCGGCCTCGCCAAGAAAGCCAACCCGGCAGAGAGACATTTTCAAACGATGTGCGCCACCGCTGCCGTTCTCCTCCTCTGGGTCGCGGCGTCCGCTCGGGCCCAGCCTCCCTCAGGTAGCTAGAAAGAGTGTTTCCCATAGTCAAACGGGTCGACCTGATTTCCCTTATTTTTTTCAGACATGGGGAACGACGAGTACAGGAGGCCGCCCGATTTCGCCTCCAACCCTTTTCCCAATCAATTTCCCGGAGGGGACCCCTCCGTGAGTCGGCGCGCCGCGACGCCATCCCTTTATGCGGGCAAGATTGTAAGTCGCTCTTCCTTTTTCAGGATCCCTTTCGCACCAACATGTTCCGGGTCACGGAGCCCCCCGCCAATCTTCCGCCCGTCCCGACCACCCCGACGCCGTTCGACCGGGTGCGCAACGACATCAACAAATATCAGAATAAGGAACCGACGCCCATCGCGTCCTACCCCGACGCGCCGTTCAACCCCAATCCAGGTAAGACGCAACGGGAGGAGCCCTTTTTCCTTCGCCGGTCGCATCCTCTTTTTCATAGGGCGCGGGAGGTACCGACCCCAGGTGGACGAGTTCGGCAACCCCCTGGGAGACATCTTCTCCGTGGACACGACGCGTTTCGAGCTGGGGGAGACGCAAGACGCGGACGAGCTGAAGTGCGCCCGCAACTGGGTGAGGTTTCGCAACAGCTGCTACAAGTTCACCCGGAGCCCCATCAAGAGGTGGGACGACGCGAGACTCATTTGCCAGGCTTACAGGCACCAAGACCAGGTATTTTTTTGCCCCGTCGCCGAACTAGAACGTTGACCAAAAAAAACCCTGCGCGTTGACAGGACCACGCCGATTTGGCCAGCGTCAGCACCTTGGAGGAGCACCGCTTCATCAGCAGCCACTTGAACAAGATCGATCCCCAACACAGACGTTGGTACGTCTCGACCAGGTTCGTCTCGAGATTTCAAAGATAAATTGTTTCTGCGGTCGCTACGGTCCTTTTAAATTTAGACAAGAGGATCAGAACCGGTGGGTGAACCTCGGCGACCAGACCCAAATGTTGAACTTGCAAGAGTACTTTTTGCAATCCAAAGAATGGGGAGAGTCTTTCGCCAGAGACTTCAAAAAGGACTATCTGGTGTACGCCTTCTCCATCGAGGAAAATCGCTGGGGCTTTCAACCTGTCTTTGGCCACGAGGAATACTTGTTCATCTGCGAGATGCCCATAGAGGTAATTTGAAAGCGCCAACGTCGTCCGTCGTCTTTCAACTTGAACCCATTTTTTCTCCAGGAAGTGACGTATTTGATGACGGACGACAGAACCCACGAATACGGGCAGCCCATCGGAGATCCGAGGTAAAAGTAAAAAAAGGCACCGAGATTGAGGGACGAGCCGCTCATGTGACACATTCGATTCAGGTTTTATCCCATGGGACCGTTCTTTATCCGCCAACCGAACAACACTGTCTTCAACGTGGCGAGCAGAGTAATTAACAATGACGTCTCTTTGTTATGTATTGCTGTGGGATGGCCGACGCCAACTTACAAGTGAGAGAATATAAGGTAGACCTCTCAGACCCGAAGAATCCTATAGGTGTAAATTTGCAGGTGGTTCAAAGAAATTTACAAGAACGACACCTTGGTCGAGCAAGAAGTGGACCCTTTAAAGGATTCTCGTATCACGATCAGCGGAGGACAGCTTATAGTGAATAGCCCTGACCCTGTTACGGATCGTGGAAAATACTTCTGTAAAGCAAAGAATGCCTTTGGATCAATCAGATCAAGATCGGTGTCCATTGCTTTTGGCTTTATCGGAGAATTCATTCTTAGAAGAAGCAATGAAGTTGGCAGTGAGAATTGGGGCAAGGCAATTTCATGTGACCCCCCTCAGTATTTCCCTGATGTAAAATTTTACTGGGCTAGGGATTATTTTCCAAACTTTGTCGAAGAGGACCGTCGCGTCATGGTAAATAACACCTTATATTTGGTGGTTGAAATACCAAACCATCCCAATCACATATTTTTTGCTTCCAAACTGACCCTCTTTGATCATTTCCAGGTTTCATACGATGGTTACATTTATTTTTCTGCTCTGGAAAAAATTGACCGGGGTAACTATTCCTGCAGCGTTCAAAGCTCTGTTTCTAATCAGGTTGTAAAAGAAACTACCTCGATAAACTATAAAAGGTGTAATTAAATTTTTGATTTAAATAGGGTCGTAATGGTCCATTCTTCCAACTTGACGTCACACCACACCCTAATTACCAACAACTTAGGTTTCCTCAGAATTTTCCCAAAGCTTTTCCCGAGGCACCTGTCGCTGGTGAAGACGTCCGCCTTGAGTGTATTGCCTTTGGTTACCCTGTGCCCCATTACAACTGGACTCGCAAAAACTCACAACTCCCCAAAGAAGCAATCGTCACAAATTACAACAGAGTACTCATCTTGCCAAGAGTTCAAGTTGAGGATCAAGGAGAGTATGTTTGCAGGGCATACAATGACAAAGTGTCAATTACTGGATCTGTAACACTAAGTATCCAGGCCAGGTAATCTGAGCTTTGCCCAGTGAAAGAGTTTTGTTTACTTCATCAAGAAATATTGGATAGGCCCATCTTTACCATTTCGATTGGTGACATGCATGTTGATGAAAAGGACGATGTGACTTGGACTTGTGAAGCTTTTGGAATACCAGATGTTAGATATGAATGGATGAAAAATGGAAAGGCAATTGTGAGTTCAGTATTTACGAAACAAAAAAATCCTGTTCATAAAAATTTGTACATTTTTTTTAAATTAAGAGTGCAAATTCAACCAAGCTAGCAGTGGAAGATCGTGATCGTTATGAGATTCGTGATAATGTTCTCATCATCAGAAGCGTAAGTAGTAACTTGGGGTCCTAAATAAATAAATCATGAGAACATTTCTGTATATAAAGGTTCGCAAACGCCGTGACGAGGGTATGTACCAGTGCGTGGCCTACAACGAATTGGATACACGATACTCATCTGGACAGCTTCGTGTGCTTGCTTTTGCCCCAACATTTGCAAAATACCCTTTGGAAGAAAAGACTTTTGCCTCAGAGGGTGGAAACGTCACTTTGAGATGTAACCCCGAAGGTGCACCACAACCTGAATTTGTCTGGTAATAAGAAAAGCATTTTTTCTAAGCAATTAAGATTCACAATTTTATCAAGTAAATTTTTTTACTAGGCGAAAAGACGGAAATAAATTATCTTCTTCATCGAAATACATAATATTTGCCAGTGGCAACTTACACATACGTAGAGTAACTGTTTCTGATACTGGAACTTACACCTGTGAGGCAATAAATGAATATGGAAAGGCTGAAAGCTCTGGAAAATTGGTAATATTTCAAATAATTTTATTGGCAATTTTGTTTGAGTTTCACTTTATTGCCAATTAAAGATTGTGAAACAAGGCCCATCTTTTAATACCGGAGTGAAGCCTAGTCCTCGTGTCATTGCTACAATGGGTGAGGATGTTGAATTGAGGTGTCGAGCAGAGGCCGATCAGGTAAATTGTGAAAATGTTTCTGGATTTTGAGTCAAAGGTATAATAATATTTTTACGCTTCAGCTGCTTGATATGGCATACAGCTGGCGCCTTAACGGTCTTCAAATACGATTCTTTGAGGACGACGAAATGGAAAGAATATTGACGCTAAAAAATGCACCAGGAAATAGAGTCGAGGGGCAGACATGGTACAAGTCTCTTTCAGAGCATCAGAAACTTCTGGAGTCAAGTACCTGGTGAAAAAATCAAGGCTCTAAAATGCAATTCATTTTTAATTGTTTTACTGACTTTTAACATTAGGTTTCAAAATAAGTTCCTTGAGTACACGAAGGGTACTGGTGATTACAACAAGTTTAGACGCGGATATTTAGAAGGTTACATGGTAATTCATAACATAACTGACGCAGAGGCTGGTCTCTACGAATGCGTGGTTGATACAACAGTTGGAACAATTTATGCATCGTCTGATGTATTTGTCCATGGGCCACCAGGTTTGTTTCAAATTATTACAATTCTCAAGAAGAAGGTCAATGTAACTTTGTCTAAAATATTACTTGCGAATCTTAGGACCACCTGGGGGTGTATCTGCTCTTTCGCTAACGTCAACATCGGGTACGATTGTATGGACTGACGGTGCCATTTACGGACGGCAGATTCTCAGTTACCGTATCGAGGGAAAGACTGATCACAACAAGACCTGGGTGATCCTGGCAGATAAGGTCATAGGGGAAGAGATCCAGCATCTTGGTGCTCGAGCCAAGATTCATGGGCGCAGACAGTACATTTTAAGAGAAAAGTTGTCTCCCTATGCAGCTTACCAATTCAGAATTGCTGCATACAATGAGCTGGGTCTTGGCCAGTATTCGGAAGCATCTCCGCAATACAACACCATGCCTGATAAACCCAGTAGAGCTCCGAATAATATAAGAGGAGGGGGTGGACGCACTGGTGATCTTACAATTCTTTGGGATCCTCTTCCATTGCAAGAGCAGAACGCTCCTGGAATTTACTACAGAGTTTACTACAGACGAACAGGTTTAGAGAAGCATGACTTTTTAATTTCTTACAACAAAATTAAAAATACGTAATTTATCAGGTCTTGATCCCGAAAGAGACTTCCAGCAAAAAACACTCCAACACCTTGGAAACATTGGCCTTTATGTTGTTCGAATTCAAAGGAAGTACTTCTATACAACATACGAGGTTAAAGTCCAAGCGTTTAACGACCTTTGCCACGAGCCAGATTGTAATGGGCCTATCTCAGAGCCTCAAGAAATTTTCTCAGCTGAAGATCTTCCCCAAGTTGCACCAACAACAGTGGGAGCCAGACCTTTCAACTCTTCTGCAATCAATGTAACATGGACCCCCATACCTAATCTAAGAGAAAAAGTGCGCGGAGAGCTCATTGGTTATCGAATAAAATATTGGAACCAGGATCTGAACGAAATCATAGAGTCGCAATATTTGCTCAGTCGATCTGTCGAGCCTCACGCTTTGATAATTGGTCTCTTACCCAACACCTACTACTGGGTCAGAGTGATGGCATACAACTCGGCAGGCCCAGGCCCGGAGTCGGAAAGATTTTTGGAAAGAACATTTAAGCTTCGGCCTCAAAAACCTCCAACTGCAGTTCAAGTAACTATTTAAGAAAAGCAAAAAATTTGCAAGAGAAAATTATTAATCGTCACACTATTTTTAGGTGTATGGAATCAATCCGTCATCAATACGCGTTACTTGGCGTTATGTAGCCCCTACAGTATTGGAGGAACCTCTCACAGGTTTTAGAAAGATTCATTGCAATCAAACAATTGTTTGTTAATCCTGAAACTTTCATCTCTAGGCTATATGGTCAGATATTGGGAGTCGGACAAAGATATCAGTGTTGCAAACAACACTGTGGTTTACATTGGAAATAGGCTGGAGACGACAATTTCAGATCTCACTCCAGGGAAGACCTACTATCTTCGTGTGCTGGCATTTTCTCAAGGAGGAGAAGGAAAAATGTCTTCTCCTGCTTGGCAATTCCAAATGGGTAATTTCTTAAGTAGATGCATTAACTTCTAGTCATGATTATTGAGTTTTATAATGTTTCAAAGGTGATCCTGATGCCCTCAACTTTGCAACTCAATATCTACCTTCATTAACGTTCTATGTAGCCCTTGTAATCCAACTTTGGTTTGCTGCCATGTTATAACTTTAAATGGTACCATACAAAATCATTTATGGTTGAAGAATGAGGTTGATGCACAGGTGATGAAAATCTATCCGATTCAGATCATGCTTTCAATTTTTTCTCGTTCCTTGTGCTTCAAAGTGTAGTATGGAACTCACTCCAATTACAAATTTTTACTGCTATGTAAATAAATACTGAAAATAAAAAT
>Ga0194133_10010886_pt1 | contig 10164 bp, 8 predicted proteins | sample TA2KigOf40mmetaG_FD_155448 | JGI IMG/M metagenome (GOLD analysis project Ga0194133, IMG submission 155448) | Freshwater microbial communities from Lake Tanganyika, Tanzania - TA2015055 Kigoma Offshore 40m | ecosystem: Environmental > Aquatic > Freshwater > Lake | place: Tanzania: Lake Tanganyika... | reverse complement strand
TCCACCTGCACGAGCGACCTGTCCTGTCAGGAGGTTTTTTCCCCCTGGTAGGGTAGCCATATGAGTGAATGAGTGTGGGAATGAAAATCCAGTATAGGACAAACAGGTTAAGACCCTGCTCTCCTGATCTAATCTCTTAGAGAAAGGTAAACAGAAATTGGCTCAGACGCCAATCAATAGGTGGGAATGAAAACCAGTAACGGCAGCTTGTTTGAAATGAACTACTGTAGATGGGAAATGAAAACAATTAATGGCAGCCTGTTTGATATGACTTCAACATGCCATGAAAGTTAAAATGTTGTAAAGTGAGATAAGGATGGATTATGATTATTGAGCGTTTAACTCAATAAAATATTTTTTTTAACTTATTTATAGCTTCAAAAGTAAACATTCATTTCTGCTTCATAGGTTGTTAATAAATAATTCCAAAGACAGATGGCGCCACTCAAAAATATTAGGAGTATTGTCCTTCACAATAAAAACTGCAGCAGTTCATACAGAATTTAAAGCAAAAGAGCCATTTCTACATTTGAGCTTCGTATATATTAGCTTATTATTACAAAAAAACTTCGGGAGAAAAATTAATATCACAGTCTTTAAGAATAGTCCTTTGAAATTGCCTAAGCTTCTGTGCTCTGGGAAGGGGAATCCTCCGTAGCCTGTTGGAGACATAGCAACATGTCCAGCTATAATAAGAAAAATTGATGACCATTTTTATGTGAATAAAGGCAAAACTTAGTTTTTAATCATTAATTTGTAAATTAATAGGGTTTTGCAGATTTTTGACTTAATCAGTTCTTTGCTATTGGCTAAAGTATAAGGAGAATCTCACCAATGGATCGTCATTGTTAAAAACATTATCTTCTTCTCTGCTTCGAATTTTCTTCTGCGCACTGTTTGACAAAACTATAAAGAGGTACCTCAGTTTCAATACAGTTGTTGATATGTAAAATTCCACATAATAATAAAGTCGAATAAAACTTTCTCAATACAAATGAAGTCGGACCTAATAAAGAATACACGAATGTCATTTACTCACCAGGTCTTAGAGCCTGGGGAAGCCCAGCAACATCATCTCGCCATGGCCAAGTTCTGAAAATATAACGTACTGGATCCTCGATATCATCATAGTTTCTGCTCCGAGACTTAAATTGAAAAAAATGAAATTTATAAATTTGAAAAAAATAAGAAAATGTTTATGTATTACTTGAGCCATCTTGATGACATCTCGAAGGGTAAGAACTATTTTGGTGTTCCACAGGTCCAGGAACCAAGATCTAAATTTGTGAGTGTTGTCCAATGGAGGATTTGTGAAGACAGCTGGAGAAAAGTGGCAATCAGGATCAATTCTTTGACAAAATTCTTCAAAGTGAATGGCAAGTCTGTTGAGCCAATTCACAGCTACGATCATAGAATCGTTGGCCTCCTTTGTCTCTGTCTCGATCTCGATAACCTTGCGTCGAAGGAAAAAACCCAGGAAGCTGGAAATGAAATCTCAAATGAATTTTAAATGGAAACGGATCTTTTTCATGAAGACAAATAAAAACCTTTTTTCAACTCTCTGATCAATCTGTAACAAGGAAATTTTTGCCATTTGAATATCCTGCAAGGCAGGGCACCAGTTTGTCGCAGTCATCAGAACCAAAACTTTTAAATCTGTGGCAACAAGCTCAGAATATCTTCGAATTCGAGGAAGGAAAAGTCTTCAAAGAACAAATGCTTTACAACCTCCAAGGAAATAATTTGAAATAGCAAAGAATGATACCTTTGAAATATGTTGATATCTGCAGAATCGACATCTTCAAAAACAGCCACACACACTCTGGATTGACCTGATGGCAAATGGAATTCTTTTTCAAACTCTTCTAAAAGGCGCAATCTTTGGTCGTTGCTTTCAATTTTGTTGAATGGTATTCTAAAGATGTCATTTTCAGATATTGGAACATTTTCTTTCACCATCAGTTCTGAAATCCTTTGACACGTAAACCTCTTTCCCGAGCCTTTTGGTCCCAGCAACAATCCCTGTACAGTCTAACATTAAGATCACTCAACATTTGTTAAAACTTCAAAGAACTTACAAAACCCAATTGTTGCAAAGAATCACAAAATCCCTGAAGAATAATTCTCGGTCTTAGTGTTGTGAAAACTACTTCATCAAGTGCAGGAAATGGATAACGTCGTTCTGTTTTATTCCTACAGAAAAGTAAAGCAATTTTGATCATCTTCAGATAGAAAAAGAATTGAAGGAAAATCACCTTGATCTTAAAGTGATATGGACAACTCTCGACTTTAAAGTGGACAACTCAGAGCTTTCTTGAGGCTCATTTTCAACTTCATCGTTACTGTTCGGCCCAACAGGCTTTCTACATCGACCGAGATATTCATACCTACATATGAACAAACCAATCATTATTTTATTTGATAGATAAATATGAAAAGTTTTTTTTGCCTTAGAATCGATCCCTCAGCTGACATTCCAAGCCTGTCGAAAGGATCCAACCTTGCCATGTATAACCCAAACACGCATTGAACATTCAAGTCGAGCTCTCGCCATTTTAAAGTGTCACTCCAGTCTAAGCGACGACACATTCTGTGTGAAGAATGAGACCAATAAAATAAAGTAAATTAGCCGTGAAAAAATTCTTTTGAAAAACCTTATGTAGCCAATTCTGGTACTGAACTCGGTTTCCCTTGCCTTCACTCTTACAATTACAGGAACATCCAACATAGTTGAATCACTTCAATAAACAAACTTTTTTTTGAACATGTAATTTAAAACCAAAAGAAGTTACTGGATACCGAGAATCTTTATCCAGAGACATGTTTGCAAAAAGAGTTGAGGATACTTTTTCATCATCAATTTCAATCGTGTCGGTTCTATTATTAAATAGTCAATATACTGATTTTGATTTCTATCGACTAAAATTTTTTCAGGCCAAATCTTACCCACTTTTATTTCCATTTGATATATGCAGTTTCTGTTTCAAATCGTCATTTTCTCTCTGCATATGTCTAAGCTCTGATGGATGACGAAAAGTATATGTAATTTTACTAATCATATTGTGTGTAGTGATCGATATTTACCAGATTTTAGCTTGATAACTGTTTCTCGCAATCCCTGAAGCTGGGAGGCAGAAGTCAAAGCTTCCAACCTCGTCTCTGTAAGTAAGATATCTTTAGCAGCAAGTTGGCGTTGCAGATCAGCAACAAAAGGATCGTCCAATCTGATAAGAAAATAATAGTAAGAAAATGCAATCCACAAAAGTTTTTGAATGATATCAAATAAGAATTTCCTCATAGTTTTGGCATTTACTTACGCAGAGACTGAGACACTTCTTTGTTTGCACAATGATGCACCAAATTCTGATTCTTGCTCTGAATTTTTCAAGATTTCTTTAGTTTCTGATCTGAGGCTTTCACCAACATTTGACTTATTGCGGCTGAAGGCTTTACTCAACGAGGACCTTAACTGGGATTTAATAATAAGATGAAATGTTTTTTGGAATAATGATGTGATTTGTCAAATCGTATTATGCAAAACCTTTCACTCTAATTTCAAAAATTCAGTTTATAAGGATATTCAAAAAGACTTGTCTTAGCAGGGAACTTGAAGTTACCCAAGTTTGCTTCTTTGGCCTCCACAACCTTGAATCTCTTTTGTATTCTTCATTATCCGATTCTGTTCCATTATTCTTAGTCTTGGCTACTGCGATGCATGAAGATCCACTGAGAACGTTTTCATCTGACCTCCAACGTACAGGTGCTGAAAACCCTGAAACACGAGAACCAAAATCTTGAATAATTCTTTATATTGTTGCTATGAAAATAAGAAGTGTAAGCTTAAGGTTTTTAAAAAACATTGATTATTCCATTTCACGATGATCAATATATCTATTTAAATTAAGAGATAAATAGCCGACTTCTCAAGAATATTTTTATCCATATAAATTTACCCTTCGCCCTTGGGAAAATTGAATTTTCTTCTGAGTTGAATGTTATAATGAAAAACGATAAACCCGCCTGTCCGTAAAAATCAATATAAGTAAATGATCACTTCAAAGAGCGCTTGGACCAAATCTTTTCAGAATGGGGTTATATTCCATACTCTCGCACTAAACGACCTTCACCTTCCTTTTCTGACATTACTTTTATTTGTCCTTAGCTATTTCAGTTGTTGAAGCTGATCTTCATGAGGGATTCAATTTTTTGTGTAAAGAATCGGAAAAAAGTAAACAATGAAAGAAGACTTACCCTTCTTTTCTGAAGACTCTTTCAGATGATGAATCACTTGTTTTAGCTCTAACAGCTCTTGGTCCTTAAAAAAGGAAATAGTGAATGAAATTCCAAAGGATCGAAAGAAAGAACTTGCTTTAGATATGAGCATGATACTCTATATCACATGACATGCCTATCACATTTTGAAATATTCCATCAAAAAGTGTTAAATGTCATCAACCTTTGTACCTTTTTATCAGATGAATTTGTCAACTTTGTCAGCTTGTCTGTCATGTTTGCCAAGGAATGTTCAAATGCTGAGACGACGTGAGACTGCAAGTATTTATCAAAAGAAAACTTTTAATGTATAGTAACAGTAGATCTTGTTGAGAGTACTCCAAAAAAAGTAGTACATAAATAATATGAATTGCAAAAGAATTACATTTGTTGATAATTGAGCGGAAAGTCTTTGCACATGTTCTTGTTCAATCAAAAGTTCCCTCTTGAGCCTTTCTGTCTCGTTGTCGTTAACTGAGCTCTTAAAAACCCTTGGATTTCGTGCAGCTCTGAATGGAGAGACAGTTGCAACAATATCTGGGCTTGCCACCCTTGTTAGATCTTCGTTTTCAACTGAAAAGTAATGAAAATTCTGAACAAATTTTTTTTGTCATAACATGCCAAAAGTTAAGCTCCAATCCCAGTTTGTTATTAGTATAAATATTCTTTTTCATAAATGAGCCAAGAAATAAGTATACCAGAATTTCCAGGACTGGCAATGCTTCTTCGAAGTGGTACTCGACAAGGTGAGAGCCAAAAGGATGCAGGAACCATGCCATTCTGGTAAAAGTCGTTCAGAACATCGGAGGACTGGCGAACATTAGGTGAAGCTTCGCACTGTAAAATTTCTCTTTTGAAAAACAAATTCTTAAGTCTCTGATTTAATCTCCACCTCTGCTTTCAGAGAACTTGGTTGGACTGATGAAGAGATGGAAGAAGTTTTCGACGACGAAGAGTTTGTAGACTTTCGGAATGGAAATGTCCTTTGAAATGATCTGGTACCTGCGACTGGCATGTATCCTGAACTGCAAAAAATATATGAAATTGAATAGAAAAGGTAGCTAGTGTAGTTATTTAGAAACCTTTCAAAAATTTATGTGTTTAGTGACATTTTTTCTTTTTATCTAGAAGAAACTTACTCGTGGGAGTCAGCAGTAATATCCTGTCTAGGTAACACATTTCCTGAGTGATAGTTTTCCTGAACCCCTGAGCTAAAAGCTGCATGATTCACAGTTCCAGCAGAGTTTATGAAGCTATTTGCCCTAGCCTGTTGTATTGAGTTACTGACTGCATCAAGAGAATCAAGGCTGTTGGCACAACGCATCGAAGAAGTTGACGACACAGAAACACCTTAAAAACGTGAATTTTTTTTATTTGAGTGATCTTTTACTTCATGCAGAAACAGTCACATTTTTCATCCTCTTTTGTCATCATTCGTTTTTCTGTGTAATTTTCACCCATTCTTTTCCATTTGGATAATTAATTTTGAAACCTCTAATGGTTTTTTTTTGAGAAGACAATTTTTCTTTGTGTATTGTTGAATTTTGAGAATGAAGGCAAAGATTTTTGAAACATATACCAAAAGGAAATCTAAAGTTTTGATGCCGTATTATTTAATGTAATTTTATTATACCAGCTGTGTTTATGTTTCCATATCCAGACATCAAAAATCGACTGTCATTTTGTCCGTAAATTGAGCCTCTTTCTTTGGAGTTTGGTCCTAATGTTACCTGAAAAGGAAACCAACCAGAACAGTTACGAAAAAGCTTTTTTGGTATGCATGAAATGTGGAAAGCCTTCGTAAAATAAAATTTTTGAAACTAATCGTTTCTAATTTGAATCAAAGAATAACTCCATGGTATAATCTAGAGATGAACAAACTTTGAAATTTGGATTTTTTCTCTTTTTGTTGCTGCTTTGAAGCTGTTTAGAATCCCAATTATTTTTGCAATTTATGAGTCTTTCAGTCCTTAAGAACTTATTTATGGACCTCAGTTGGCTTAGGAACACTCTTAACGACATAAACACTGGTCATTATTTGGTAGACTTTTGAAAGTAGTATAAAAGCCAATATTGGAGAAAGTTCTTCAAGAATATCTCAACTTTTAGTTGACTCTCTGTAATGCAGATCTTAGTTGTCAGTAAAAACATGTCAATTGAGCTCTGGTAATTTTCATATATTTTTCAGCCGGTTTTTTTGCTTACCAGTCTACGGAGGTATCTTGATAGTTTATTCACGTAATTTCTTTGCTCAAAAAGATTAAGTGAACCTCTTTTTTGGCCCTTACTCTTCTAACTAAATTACTCACTTGAGCATAAATTGAAGACTCTTTAGCAGAGGTTCGGCGTTGCCTCAAATGGTATGCACCTAATTGGTCAGAATGATGCCTTTGAGGACTTGCGTAAAGTTGATCACGTTGGTCCAAATGGTTCATTCCTGGTCCTACTCCAACACCAGAAACAGTTCGAGAATTCTGGAATCTATGAAAATATAGGGGTAAAAGTACAAGCTGACTCATTGATTTTATACCCCATCTACCTATTCGGAGTTCTCCTGGGTGAAATGGATGCAACAGGAATGGTCGAATTCACAGGTTGATGGACTGGTGAACGAGACAAGGAGAGCTTGATTTTGCCATCTCCCACAGGCATTGTTCATCCAATGCTCTAAAAAAATATTTACAAAGTTGGTTTCTTCAAAATCATGAAAGGGAAGTTTATATTTTCAATATTTTATTTTATCTTATCCCATTCATTTTTCACTTTACAATATTTTAATGATAATGTGCCATCTCTTTTACATTCTCGTTAAAGCCATTTTGAAACAGGCTGCTGGTTGGTTTCTCATTTCCGCATCTTTAGCATACAGTACACAAGATCCGCAGATCAACCAGTACCAATGGTTGACCACCCTCACCATATTCTTGAGAACATTCAGTATAAAAAGGGCTGCCATTCCATCAATAAACAGTGAAGTATTAATTCGTTTCTTGATTGGGAAGTTCATCACCAGGTTTGCATCACGATTCTTCATACCACAGCATCAGACTCGCAACATAATTTCATTTTGTTATCAAAAACTTTCACACCATATCCTTGCATAAATATTTTGAAACTATTAGAGAGATCATTTATGAATGGTCTGTAATAATAATAATAATAATAATAATCTTGTGCAGTACAGAATCAAGCGATGTTGATGTGCGACCAACACCTTTATAAGAGTCCCGCCATAGAAGTTTATGGCCACTGCAGATTACTATTACCCTGACTGAGAGTGCCTTGTTGATTTCTTTTTTGCAATTCGGGGTTGAAAAATTGCCGGCATGGGTGGCCGGGGATTGAACCCACAACCACAACCTTAGATCTTAGTTCTCAGTCAGGTGCCTATGACCTCTCAGCCACGGCAACCCCTGTAAAAAGCAAAAATTTTGTCTTGACTTTTTCACGGCAAAAAAGGGACTATTTTAAAACCCACTTGTATTCTTAAGACACTTGTTCAACATCTGGCTTACAAAAAAGCCTTTGTGTAGTATGGTATGTAATTATTGAGGAAAAATTGTGGTAGTCTGAATTGAATATTTAAGACTTTATGAAATGCCAAACAAGATTGTTGGCTTTTTTTGTCCATCCAACCAGAAGACTAGAAAAAGATCATTTTACTTCTGTATTAAAAAACTTCTGCATAGCATCATTGTCTTTTTTTCAAGCAACTCACAAGACATTTCTGAAAATTCCACTTCACAAATCTTGTTAATTAATGTGATATTTGAAAAAAAAATCTTGTTCCACTCTATTTTACTCTTCATTTATTGTCATGTCTTGACTGTATGATGAGGTCAGATAACTTTTTGTCTGCTTTGGTAAGCCTCCAACCGGTCGATCTTAAACTTAAGTAAACCTACCTTTGATATCAAACTTGTCTGGTGAACAATAAAAAGCCTAAAGATTTCGAGGAAAGTTCTGCCAATAGAATTTATTTTTATCTACATTGAATGATCAAATCTCCTCTAATAAAAAAATACCCTACTTTTCTCAATTATCCTATAATTATTCTCAATGACTTTTGATCCAATTAGCCTCGTTTACATACTGTTTGACATAAGACTTGATCTCGTACTCTTTAACAATGTAACAGTTTCTTTTGATGGAAAAACAAACTAGTTTTTACTATTCTCAAAACAAGTTTTAATGTCAACTTTTAAAGAATTAGATAATTTATGAAATGTTATCTAAAAGTAAGTTTTAGGAAACTATCTTTAAGTCAATCTTCTAAACACAAGTTTCAGATATCATGACAAAAAATGGCCAGCAATGGCACTTGAAGTAAAGTTTAGCATGAAAATTAACATCCTTTTTTTACAGATGACCTCCACCTACTTTGACTGAAACTTTTTATCAAGTATTGGCTTTAAGCCTACAGTTTGTCTGATCAATATTCGAACTAGTTTTATATTTTATATCTCAGAAAACTCAAATTTTGTTTGGTTAAGGTTAGCCCAAGTTTTAAGCCTAAAAATCTTAATTTATGGTGACTTCTCACCAGACCCAATCTCAACTCTTAAGCCTGGGGGGATGACAGAAACCTGCCAAGAATATTACTGACCTGCTTTCTTCTTTCCCTTCTGCAAGTATTGAATCAAAAAGGAAGGTATAAAATGGAGCAAACCCATGCCACAAATACAGAAATGAACTCTTCTGCTGACCAAATATCGATTTCTTGAAACTAATTTCAGACAACTATTATTATTAGAAAAACACTATATGTGACAGTATGAATGCTATAGCTAGTACTTGATAATGGGATTAACAGGCTAATACAAAAACAGACAATTAAGTTTTCGGCTTAACAAGTTTTAACTGTTAAAATTTTATGCTGAAATAACTTTTTGGCGATATACAGCTTTTAAATAAATTGAGTTAGAAATAAAACTTTTACCTTTTCCGCTGGTAAGTTGTTTATATTTGTTAAAAAATAGTTTCTTTTCTTAACTGTCTTGACAGTGGGTCAAAAGGACACTAACTCAATCTGGTTGAAAGAGGATTGTTTTATTTTTAACCCTTCTTGGTTTGGTTTGATTCAGTGTCTGATTTTGTCAAGAGTTTGTTTGCATGCGTAGATCGAATTCGACTGATGTTTGCATTTCGGCCTCCACGTACTCCAGTTGCTCCTGCGGTCGTCGACGGTCGTGGCCTGCGCCTTCCTTGCGCCGCAAAAGTGAGGGGATTAACTTGTTGTGTACGTTGGAAGAGATCTCTTGCGACAAAACATACTTACAGAGAGAAAGAAAGGTTCAAAGTTTAGCAGCTGTATACTGCTCTGCCTTTTTCAAAGTTTTTGCTTCAATGAAAATTGAAACATAGAAAAAGGGCTATTTTCTCAAAAACTCAATGTTCCCATTATGTTTCTGCAATACTTTTTTTACTTTTAGTGGTTTGAAAACTCTTGGATGGGCTTTCTTCATGGACTCCAATGAAGAGTAAGAGTGAAAAAATGTGCACTTGCAATGAGTGGATTAAGCTCCCTTGAGCAAAGGAAAATGTTGTGGGTTGGCTGAAAAATCAAAATGGTCACCCATTTTCATTGGACAGGTTTTTCAGTTGCAAAAGTAAGAACATAAATAGCAAAGATTTGAGAATGTATTAACAAAGCTTGGAATGAAAATATGGGTAAATCTTCATCCCTTGATATATTTTTAGGGGGATTCTCAACCCTGAGCCCTCTGGGGTACCTCTTTATGCTAACACAAAAACAAGGGATAGTAGTCTCTTTTAAACATCATCAATTAATAAAATAAGCTTGCAATTTGATGGATGCAAATTTTATGTGACCCTCTAACTAACCCCATTTCGCCATGCTCAAAAACAAGAGGTATATCTCAAAAAAAAATT
>Ga0194133_10010885_pt1 | contig 10164 bp, 7 predicted proteins | sample TA2KigOf40mmetaG_FD_155448 | JGI IMG/M metagenome (GOLD analysis project Ga0194133, IMG submission 155448) | Freshwater microbial communities from Lake Tanganyika, Tanzania - TA2015055 Kigoma Offshore 40m | ecosystem: Environmental > Aquatic > Freshwater > Lake | place: Tanzania: Lake Tanganyika... | reverse complement strand
AAATAAATAGTTCGGTTACGGAGTATGTAAATAAGTATTTTAGTTCGGGTATTAATCCTGTTATGAAAAGGTTTATAGACAATCTCCTTAGTATTTTTTTAAAAAAAGTAAATTAGTAATTCTTCTCTGTTTTGCGTGCGTTGCGTCGGCGGTGATGCTTGCGGGTTTTCTTTGAATGATGCTTTCCACCCACGCCCACGGGGGACGACTTTTCATTTTCATTTTCATTCCCATTTTCATTCTCATTCTTAATTTCTTCTCCAAACTTTACATCGTCGGGGTTGATGGGGAGAGATTCATGAGAAGGCAAGTTGGATTCGCTTTGGGGTTGTGGTGGCGATTGGTCTTCCTCCGCCTCGCTTTCAGTTTCAGCCTCGCTTTCATTTTCCTCTTCACTTTCAGCCTCGCTTTCATTGTCATGTTCTTCAACATCTAATTTAATTGAATGTGCATCATCTGCTTTTATTCCTTTTGCAGAGGCAGAAATTACTTTGGCGCTGGATGCGGCAGCCTTGGCAGCAGAGGCAGCCGCAATGGCCGCAGACGCCGCAGTCTCCGCAGCAATTGAAGCCTGGTCCAACGCACTCAACAACTCTTCTTTTATAGTGTGTTTTTCATGTGAAGACCCTCGCGACTCTAATTCTTTAATTTTGGCTTTCAATGTTTCATTTTCCTTTACTAAATCTTCGTATTTTTGAGACAAGTCTTGAACACTATTTACAACGGATTTCAAGCCGAGACCCAGTTCTCTTGGTTTTTCTTGGTCTTGGTTTTGTGTTTGTTCTTGTGTTTGGTCTTGAACAACGGGTGACGGTGTGTTACTGGATGTTTCTTCTACCACCGGTTCTTCTTCTACCACCGGTTCTTCTTCTTCTAAGGGGGCTTCATCATTTACACTTTCTTTCACTGCCTCAGATGCGTCGGTTATACCTTGTTTCACGCTTTCAGCAGTAGTCACGGCTGCTTTTGAAACAGTTTCTGCGGCAACAGAAGCCGCATTTGACACCCCTTCTTTCACTTGTTCGGTGGTGGATGTAACAGCATCTTTGGCAGAAGTTGCCAAGTTTTCGCCTACACCTTTCAAAGAATCAAGTACCTTTTGAATAGCGGATGGCTCATTTGCTCCTTGTTCTGTTGGTGCTGCTCCTTCTGTTGCTGCTCCTTCTGTTGCTGCTCCTTGTTCGGTTGTTGTTGCTCCTTCGGCTGTTTCTTTGGCGGCTTGTTCTTCTGTTTTGGGACCAAATAATCTGGCAAAAAAACCGGGTTCCTGTTCAGCACCCCCAAATTGTTCTTTTTTTTTCAACAACAAAGCCTTCATTAATGTTTTTTCATCATATGAAAGTTTCGATTTTTTTTTATTATTCCTAATACTTGACATTTTGGTTGGTTAATTGTATATATTATATAATATAATCCCAGAAAATATTACATAATAACATATTTTTTACACGGTTTTAGAAGCGAACACGCTTGTACAATTCAAGGGCAACCAAGCCACCACCAACCTGAGCCAGGATGTAAGGCAACACCTCGGCCTTGGAGAGTTTGCCGGCAGCAGCCATCATAACAGAGACGGCGGGGTTGAAGTGGCCGCCAGAAATGGGGCCTCCGACCATAATGGCGACTGCGAGAGCAGCGCCGATGGCAATGGCGTTGCCGGTGGCAACGATAACGTAAAGGAAGAAAACGGTTCCGAGGAACTCTACCAAATACTTATTAAGCATCGTAAATATTTATATATAAAGATGATATAAATATTTTTGTATAATTATTTTTTGTAATGTGTGTGTATTTCCTAAATTTTACAAAACCAAAAAGATAAAAAAATTATATATAATACAATCGTGACTAAATATATATTTTTTTTTCTTGGTATGCGGGGGTTAGGGATGCGGGGGTAAGGGATGCGTTTAAATACGAATTCGCATAACAACCGACTGAGCGCCATTGTTTGAACCGCCAAATCCGACATCATTGTAATTCTTATTTACAGCCCGGTTTTTACGAAAACGAATGTAATCCGAGGAATCATACACATACTTTGGGTTGCATGTGGCAGAAGGAATGCCGGTAGCATCCGCAGTGGGATGAACGCTACCCGCAGAACCACGCCATCCGACAGTTATACTAGATTTTGCAGAGGTGACTTGATTTGAACCACCAGACGTGTAATTCTGACGACTCAAATAATCACCCGCATTATTTACTATACGAAACGGGGTCATTGCAGGACGGTGGCCATTGTAATTATTGGTTGCCGCCTTTCCGTTCCACGCCTTTCTTAAATTAAATCGCACTGTTTCATATTCAGAACTGCCATGCATCGTTCCGGATGAAACAGGGCGAGGAGCAATACCTTTAAATCCACCACCTAAATTAGACATTATTTTTGGGTTGTTGTGTTATATATTATTATAGAAGATTATAAATGCTTCAATTTGGGTTTATGGAAAAACATTACCATTCGTTTTTTGAATGATTGAATTATAAACCGCGGTTATATAATCATTTTGTGCTTTACACATAGGTTCATTTTCTGTTTTGATACAAAAAGAACCGATTGGGGTTTTCCCCCTTAACAGTAAAATTACCGATGTAACGGAACCTAATTCCTCCGGACATTTCATAATACGTATTTGTTCTTTGATTTCATTCAACATTTCTACATTTTGTAAAATAATGGTTTGAACGTTAAAATCAGAAACAACACATTTGGGAACAGTATTTGAAACAACTATAAAAAAATTTGTATTATATATTTGTAATGGATTATTGGTAAATATATTATTCAAATACGCTATAATTTTATTATTATCATCAATACTTTCCCCGCCTTTTTTATTTCTACGTTGACTTATCGCTTGTTTCCTTTTTTCTGTATTTTTTTTTGGTTTTGAAGTGTTGGTTTTGGTTCTGAGTTTAGTTCTGAGTTTGGTTCTAGTTCTGGTTTTTCTAGGCATAAATGCTAAATATATAATATATCAAGATAACAACAAGATAACAACCAGATAACATCAATGAAATTCAGGCATGGTTTTTATGTCATAATTCTTGGCGCAACATTCATCGTAATCAACTCTTGAAACAATAATTTACATGCATATGGAATTTGAACCAACGAAAACTCAACCCGATTTTCGCAAGTCTTGCAGTAATGTATATTCATTTCATCGTTATACGCCGCAATCAATCCGCAGCGCTTACATACATGTACTTCATATTTATCAGATGAATCATACATGCGGCCTCTTGTAAAACGAATTGCCCCGTGCGCAATCATGGCATCTCGCTCCATTTCTCCAAAACGATGACCACCATCCCGGCTTCTTCCTTCCGCCGGTTGATGCGTAAAATTCACCATTGGACCGATTGACCGACTATGCTGCTTATCATTCACCATGTGTTTGAGGCGTTGGTAAAACACCGGACCAATAAATATGTTTGACTGTAATTGTTCGCCAGTAAGTCCGTTATACAACAATTCGTTGCCATACATTTCATACCCCAGTTTCAGTAATTCTTTACTGATGTCTTTGATGTCTAAATCGCCGAATGAAGTGCCGTCTCCAAACAACCCCAACTCTACCAACACTTTGCCCAGCAGCGTTTCTTTTAGTTGCCCGATGGTCATGCGAGAAGGAATTGCGTGCGGATTGATGATGATGTCCGGGCGAATGCCGTCTTTGGTAAAAGGCATGTCGTGTTCGGGAATGATGTTGCCAATTGTGCCTTTCTGCCCCATGCGCGATGATACTTTATCACCAATCACCGGTTTTCTTAATGTGCGAATGCGAACCTTACAAAAGCAATACCCTTCGCCGTTGGTATCAATATAACTTTCATCAATGTAGCACTCTTCGGTGGTGTGATGGCTGCGGCTTGCGTCTTCGTATTTAATAATTTTGGTATGGTCATTGCGATTTTCCTTGATTGGAATCACCTTTCCAATGATGATGTCACGGTTTTCAACCAGCGTGTTTTTCGGCATTACACCGCGGTTGTTGATTTTGTCGTAATTTCCGAATTTCATGCCCTTGGTTTTGGAGGGGTCCGGGCGGCACCGGATTTCCTCATCTCCGTTAAACTTCTTGTCTTCGTCCTTTTCCGTGTGGTAGATGGTTGCGGTAAACATGCCGCGGTCCAGCGCCCCCTTATTTACCAACACACTATCCTCCTGATTATACCCGGTGTATGACATAATTGCGACAATCAGCGGGGCGCCAGATGGAATTTCATCCAGCTTAATCATACCCATTAAACGCGTATCCACCAATGGACGCATCGGATATGTCAACACATACGCCGTTTTATCCATTCGTTTTGCGTAGTTTGTTACATACACACCCATTGCTTGTTTCCCCATTGCGGTTTGATACGTATTTCTAGGCGCTTGATTGTGCTCCGGATATGGAATGCACGACGCAAGAATGCCGAATATGGTGCTGGGATGAATTTCACAATGCGTGTATTTGTAAATATATGGATTTGCGGGGTCAAAGGTGTGTTCGTATAAATGCTTGGGGCGCATGGCAATCATGCTGAATGACTGTTCTTCGGCGTCAATGTATTCAATAATGGAGTTTGGAATTCGGGCGTCAGTCAATAAATCGTCCCACTTCAATGTCTTGTTTTTCAAATTCTGGATGATTTCGCGGGTGATAAATAGGTCGTTGTCTTTTACGCGCAACACTGGCCGCATTAATCGTCCCGCATCATTGTAAATCCGGATTTCGGCGGCATTGTAGTCAAACACCACCGATGTATAAATATTGATGATTCCGCGATACTTTTTTTCTTTGTATTCACGATACAATGTGGCGGGGTCATCGGTGATGCCAACCCAAATTCCATTCACAAACACCTTGACCGCATCATACATTTCCTTTGGTTGTAATGTTTCAATGCGGCGAATGTATGGGTCTATTTGTGCGTGAAGTGCGTCGGGATTGCTGTGAATGGTGATATGCGACATATAACTAATGTTTTTTACAACGCCGACGCTACCGCCTTCTGGGGTTTCAACCGGACACAAAAACCCCCACGAAGTGTTGTGTAGTTTACGCGGCGGAATTAATTTACCGGATTTATCAATGGGCGTGTTAATACGGCGAGAATGGCTGAGTGACGCGGAATATGTTAAACGATTCAACACCTGCGCAACGCCGACTTTGTTGCTATTCACGCTCTTTGTTCCGAAATCACCCGTAGAAAGTGCTCGCTTCATGCCGTTTTCAATGGTCGGCGATTTGATGATTTTATACATATTTGTGTGGTTGATGATAGACATGTAGTCGTAGGTTGAGCGCCACGACCCCGTATTTATTTCACGCACAACCTGGTTACGCATATCTTTCACCAATTTGTTGATGTGATTACGCAGCAAATTATTCAAAAGGGCGCCGGTCAAATCAATGCGCTTGTTCAAATACGAATCACGGTCGTCTTGTTTTATCATATCCAAACTCGCTTTTATGAGTTTGTTTGCCATATATCCGAGGAAATACACCCGCTGTTGGTGTGTCGTGCAATGCGGAAACAAATCATTGTGAATTACATCCAATGCGAATTCACGCTTTTTCTTTGAACCCGACTCTTTATCCATGTTGATTGGCGTGAACATTACATTAGATGTCACGTGTTTCAAGGCTTCTTCTTGTGTCATAATTCCGTTGGCTTCAATAATAGACGCCTGCAACGCATCCAGAATTGGTTGATTCCTGTGTTCTTCAATGTTCAGTGTTATGTATTCGCAAATTTCCTTGTCAGAAATCACGCCTAGGGCACGAAATACGACAAACAATGACAACGGTTGCTTAACGCGCGGGATTTGGATGTAAATGGGGGTGCCGAAGCCATTGTTTTTGGCGGCAATCATCATATTGATTTGTTTTGGCGAAATACATTTTGTGTCTGGGATGGACTTGATTTCGGCAAGCCAGGTCCATTTGTTGTTTCCTTTGGAAACATTGAAACAATACACCTTGTTTTCGGCGGCTCGTTCTTGCCCGAGGACCGTTTTTTCGCTGCCATTGATGATGAAATAACCGCCTGCGTCATGCGGGCATTCGCCGGTTACTGTATTGTCAATATGCGAATGCTGGCTAAGCACGCAAATGGATGATTTCAACATAATCGGGAGTTTTCCAATGTGTACCTTGGGCATGGTCTTGTAGAGCGTTTGGACATTTTCCAGATTTGGACCAGACCGGATGACATATTTAATCATTAAATCCACGGTCATTGTAGAGGCGTAGGTGAAATTGCGAAGGCGCGCCTCTTGGGGGCTCATAATTTTGGTTGCGCCGTTATTTTCGTGGATTTGCGGGCAATACATGTGGAATTTGTCAAATGTAATTTCCACTTCTAGGCGGTGTTTTTTGGCTTCTTTGTCGTAGTCCTGTTCAGAATACACATTTACGGGGTTAAACATTTGAATTGTGCGCTGGATTTGATAATTTACAAAATTGTTATACGATTCAATTTGGTGACGAACCAGTTGTTTTAAATGCTGGCCTTCAAAATACGAAGACAAAATGACCCACGGTTCTTCAATATACTCACCTACTCGCTCCTTGATTGTATCTTTGATACATTTGTCTTCATATATCGGGTGTATTTCTGTTTCTGTGCCTTTGCCTGTGCCTGGGTGTTCACTTGGACAACGGGCATATCGCGGATTTAATTCTTCGTATTTTAATATCACATTTTCGTCGTTTGTGTTGTCTTCCATATGGTCTTGCGAACCGAAAAATTCGCCTGGTGTGATTGGTTGGTCTTTTTGTGTGGGTATTGATGTGGGGATTGGTGTGGGGATTGGTGTGGGGATTGGTGTTGGTATTGTTGTTGGTATTGGTTTTGGCGTTGGTGTTAGTATTGGTTTTGGTGTTGTAATTGACGCTGCTGTTTTTTTCGTTGTTGCCTTGGGTATTTTTAATATGGTTTTTGATGAGGTTTGGTTTGAAGATGCTACGGATTCCATACTGGTTGAGTTTATGCCAACCATATCAATTGTTAAACTATAAATCAATTTTTATTTTATGTTGTTTTTTTAGAGAAAACAAGGGCGCAAGGGCATTATGTGTTATAATATGAAAATTGTAGTAAAAAACAATGATATATTATATAAAATAAAAGATATATAAATACAACTTTTTAGTATCAAATAGTATTGACATGCCGAACACAAATAGAAGCGGCAAAAAACGATGGGACCGAATGAAAGATGCTAAATTATATAATCCTCATACAAGACAACAAGAAATTGTTCCGATTTATGCGATATATAACGCAAACACGTCCAAAAATACTGATGACCTAGCATCAGCAAAAGCGACTTCGGCAACCGATAAAAATAAGAATAAAGAAACAAAGCTGCCTTTACAACAAGATGCTCACCGTAATCAGTGTGTAGAAAAAATGATTGAAAGTATTCACAAGTATTTACAAAAAAGTAATTTGGCATATGTGTATAGAGACGATAACGTAATCATTGAAGTAAAGAAAAAACAATTGAATATAAATGCGCCAGAATTCATTCCGCGGTCATCAATGAGCATGTCAAAATCACACTCCCACGGTTGTTTGTGCGATAATGACGTAAATGAAAACACAAACACAAACCGAGATGTGGTGCCACCAAATAAAAGACCTAGAAAAATGGTATTCAAGTCCAATCGGCGCGATACAGACAACAAATCCGCCAATGAAAATGACGACAACGACTACAATGACGGCAACGACCGTTCAAAACAAAACGCCTCCTCCATACGTGATGCGAAACAAGCGTCTATTAAAAAACGCAAAGTTATTATTGAGGAAGACATCACCAGTATTCACGATTTGATTTCAATGTGTAAAAAATACCCGATTGACCCGGAGTGTGATTATAACATTAACATGAAAGCAATTCACAATATCCGTGAGCCATTGGAAGATTTAGCACGAATGGTGGGAATGGAGTCATTGAAACGAAATATCGTGGACCAGATTTTGTATTTTGTTCAGAACTTACATTTGCCCCGGAAATCGCAAACGGAGACGCAGGAGCAAGGACAAACGCAAGGACAAACGCAAGGACAAACGCAAGGACCAACCGAGGAAAAAGACACACACACGAACCCACAGCCCACCATAAAACAATTCATCATTGGTTACAATCGTGGCGAAAACAGCGATGGCCGTCCGCGATTGTTTGATTTGACTGCGTTATTTACAGACGGCGCAGATGGAATTACACGAGACAGTGAGCCCCCTCCGCCGCCGCCACCGCCACATTCCTCCAACTCAAAGAAAAATAAACCAGCCGGTGATTTTATGCACACGGTTATATACGGACCGCCGGGAACGGGTAAAACCGAGGTTGCGAAAATTATGGGCCGCATATTCAGCAAACTGGGCATTTTGAAGAACCAAACCTTTAAAAAGGTGACCCGGCACGATATGATTGCGGGGTATTTGGGGCAAACCGCAATTAAAACCCGGGATGTGATTAAAGAGAGTTTGGGGGGCGTGCTTTTCATTGACGAGGCATATTCATTGGGAAATGCCGAAAAACGGGACAGTTTTGCCAAGGAGTGTATTGACACCCTGTGTGAAGCGCTAAGCGACCATAAAGATAATTGGATGGTAATTATTGCGGGATATGAAAAGGAATTGAATGATTGTTTTTTCAATTACAATGAGGGGCTGAATTCTCGTTTTACGTGGCGGTTTAAACTGGACGGATATACGCCCACGGAAATGAAGGCTATTTTTGAGAAAAAAGTGGAAGAAAATGGGTGGTCCATTCACCCCGACCATAAGATGACGAATTCGTGGTTTGAGAAGCAAAAGGATTATTTTTCATTTTTTGGGCGTGATATGGAGACACTGTTTGCGAAAACAAAAATAGCCCACAGTAGGCGCGTGTTTTGTTTGCCGGAAAACGATAAAACCAAAATAACATTAAAAGATTTAGAAAAAGGCTTTGAATTGTATTTACAAAATGATGAAGTCAAGGAACGAAAAGAAAAGACGAAAAATGATTTCGTTCATTCGCACAGTTTATATTTGTGATTGATGATTCATGATTCATGATTCATGGTTGTCATTATTTCTTTCAAACCCGTATAAAATGTAAAAAAAGTTTCATTACATATATTATCTATTATCTTGATAATATACGTAAGTAAGTCATATATATCATAAGTCATAATTCATTAAAACATAAAAATCATAATTTATAAAATGTCGGAAACAAAACGCATGATTGTTATAAATAAATCAATATCAAATAAGCCTGAAAAAAGCAGCGTTGGTTTAAAATCAAGACGTGTAAAACCGAATGTGGTTGTGAGACCAACCACGCTGAAAAAGGCGTTGTTAGAACGTATAAAAAAACACCAGCAGCGTGTTCATCAACATAAAAATAATGATGGTAGTAATTATCCGATTATTGCTCCGCCATCTATAACACCAAGCAACCCACCCGTAAATACAAATGCTACCTCATTTTCAAATGATTTTACAGAGTCTATGGAGTTTTTAAAACAACTTGCTGAAAAGCGGAAGAAAACAATGAAGTTTCGGAAATTATCTCAGCCTACGTCTACGTCTACGTCTATACCTGCTGCACCTATGTCTACGTCTACGTCTATACCTGCTGCACCTATGTCTACGTCTACACATACACCTACGTCTATGCCTATGTCTGCACCTACACCTATGACTACGCCTATGTCTGCACCGATACTTAATCCTACTCCGACTTCTAATAACACAACAACCACCATAAACCTGCCAAATCAGGGCATGTTTCCGGCTCCATTAGTAAACGTTCAAGTAGCGCCGCCGCCTTATTCCTATAACAATACCAATACCATAGAACCAATCCGAAACTTGGATTTAAACCCCCAATTTACTTCATTTGAATACGGCACAAATGACGAACCAAAGCAACCCGTGATTCAATTTGGTGAAAACACACAAAAAGAAATCCCTGCAAACGACGACGACGACGAGGAACAAGAACAGCAAGAGGAACCAGAGCCTGAACCACCCAGTATATTTATAAAACCCGAACCAGACCACGGATGTTTAAAAGGCGGGAAGAAGCCGACATTTCGTGAATGGGTGAAAAAGACGCTTAAAAAACCTGCCGAAGTCATAAAAGAATTTTTACAGGGG